>Ga0209284_10001353_pt1 | contig 37906 bp, 28 predicted proteins | sample FRY03_FD_187211 | JGI IMG/M metagenome (GOLD analysis project Ga0209284, IMG submission 187211) | Freshwater microbial communities from Lake Fryxell liftoff mats and glacier meltwater in Antarctica - FRY-03 (SPAdes) (version 2) | ecosystem: Environmental > Aquatic > Freshwater > Ice > Glacier... | reverse complement strand
ATTCCGAAGCTGGCCGCTTGGAAGGTCTGCAGCGGGTTATTCTTGAGTTAGACCAGCAGGAAGAAGAGCTTCTGGGCCGTGCCTTTCAGAAGGGAGTTGCCGTGTTCGCGGAAGGCGGGGTGCTTGCCAGGGCCGCCTGGAAGGGTGTGGTAGCGGTAGTGCTTCTCCCAGAGCGGCTCGAAATAGCCCAGCAGGTACTCGAATTCGACCACTGTCAGGCTGGTCAGCGACAGGAATTTGCTCTCGTGTTTTTTCTGATCTTCGTAGTTCATACCGTAAAATTCGCCAGCGGGCGCGGTATTTTAAATAAATTATCAGGTTTGCTGAGGTTGTTTTCCCAATAACAGATCCACTATTTTTTCTCTGAGCAGACTTACACTCACCGTAATATTGACCTGATAGTGATGTTGTCGGTGGTTGTACTTCTGTTGAATCTGCTGATTGACATCTTCTCTGAGCAGTGCTACCAGTAAGGTAATGTAAAAATCCTGCATGATCACCCTTTGACTCACACCGGAAAAATGTTCTATATGTAGGGCGTTTTTAGCATATCAAAACGTGTTTCTACTCCCCAACGTTGCTGGTACAGGTTTTTGAAAATAGCGGTAGGGTACAGCTCATCATTCAGCAGCGAACTTATAAGTATCTCAACTGCCCCGGTGTACCCGTACTAACCTGACCGTGGGGCATGGTGATCATAGGATCTATGTTTTACGGACTCATTCTTGCCTATTGTTAGATCTACAAGCTGGCTGGATACTCCTGAACGGACAAATTCACGCACCACGTTGTTCTACGTTACTTTGGCTCGCATGACAAAATCAATACCACGCTGGTGGTGTTGAAAGATAAAGTCGAAAGAAGGATAGCCTCGGTCATACATCACCAAATTTCCCGGGTTTAATACGGCTAGGTGGGATTCAGCCAGTACTCGCTCCCCATCTTTGTAGCGGCCTAGTTGTCTGTCTAAGACCAAATCATTGAGTACATCATACAACAGCGAGACACGAGCCTGCACCCGAAGTGTCTTGTGTTGGTTGGCGTAGGTGCCATATTCTTGCTCTAATTCAGCCGTGTGGGGTAGCTCGATGATGCTACCATCAATGGCTAGTAGCCGCTTGCCTTGCCACAGCTTTACGTTGAGCTCATTGTCGGTGTAGAATTCGCGACACAGGTGGTGTAGTCCATCACGAAAGAATTCTGGCCGGGGTTTCTGGCGACTTTGACAGAAGGCACTAGCCGTCAAGTTAACGGACTCTTCTTTCAGGGTCAACTCAACCAAACAATCATAGAAGTAGTGGATTTCCAAGGCAATCTTTTTGCGTAAGGCTTTTAGCATCAGCGTAACCAAGAAGGTGAAAGGAAGTTTTCGGGCGCGAGTAAAGTCACCTGGTTTTTGTTTACAATGATCGGGCAGGATCTTGACCAATAAAAAGGAACGTAAACTCGCTAACAATTCCAGATTCGTCTTTTTTTATCACACAAAGATCAACTTATTTCCTTAACTTAATGACATTGGTGGCGCGGCAGTACATTGGTCAGGTGGGAAAGGTAGCCAACGGGCAGGTGGGCGTATTCGCAGCCCTGACGCGTGGCGGGCTAGTGGGTGCGTGGCTGTGCCTACCAGCGGAATGGACGGACAACGCCTTGAGTTGTGCAGCGGCGAGCGTGCCCCTCTCCGCACAGCGGTACCAGACTAAACCCGAACTGGCAGCAAGGATACTGGCCTAACTGAGCCAACAAGGCATTGTGGCTGACTGGGTGGGCGGTGATGCGCTGTACGGCAACTCGCCGGTTCTGCGCCAGGCGCTCATTGAAGCCCAGCAGGCTTTCGTCTTGGATGTGACGCCGGAGATGAAGGCCTATCTGGTCGACCTCTCCCCCCTGTTGGCCGATAAAATCAGGCTAAAAAAGAAGCTCAAAGATCCCCGAAACACGATCAGTCCCATTGCCCTGGCAGGCATGGCCTCGATAGTGTCCGCCGCCCGGTGGCAGCAGGTGACTCATCGGCAGGGCACTAAGGGGCCGCTTGTCAGACAAGCAGCGCTGGTGAAAGTCTGGCTCTGGAAGCCCGATTGCCCCAAGCCACCCGAGCAGCTCTGGCTGCTGATCAGTCGTGAGATGGACGGTACAGAAGTCAAGTTTAGTCTGTGCTACTAGCCTGACGGACAGGTTAATTTGTCTGTGGCGCTGGCACGCCAGATGCAACGGTACTTCGTCGAGAGAGCCTTCCAAGATATCAAGGAGCAATTGGGCATGCACCAGTACTAGGTTCGATCCTACACATCGGCCTGACTATGATGGCCCTGCACTACATGCGGCAGGCCCGTATTGAGCTGCAGCAGGACTGGCCCCTGCTTTCATGCCCCGATGTCAAGCTGGTCATCGCCCGGTCGTTGATCAATAAGCTCGATACCCAACAAGGAGTGTGGGAGGCAATTAAGAACAGGCACAGGAAGCGAAAAGAAGATTTACTCAGGCGAAAACACAAAACTTGATTTAACAAAGTAGAATTAAACGCTCAAAACCAATCAAATATAAATATTTCCAAATTTTTTTACTTATATTTTTTTCACAAAAATCCATTTACTCGGTATGTACAAGACTTTATTCGAATAAATTTTTGCCCGTGCGCGCAGGCGTGGGCGGGTAGAATCAATCTTTCCGAATAAAGTCTATAGTTAATTCATTTCATTATTGACTTTAACATTGAGTTCGAAAAGTTTTTTCTTGAATTAATGTGGGAATAGGGCTGCATTTGAGTCATGTATATGCCAATAACTTTTTCTTGCGGGTCTATGAAAAATATAGGTCCAGTTGCCCCATACCATGATATGGTTCCCTTATGTCTGAGCGATTTGTTATTTTCTGTTCTCGCAATTTGATAACCAAAGGTAAATCCTTCAGTAAGTTGACCCGGCTGAGTATTCAAATCCGCATTGATGTTCAGGGGAACCTGGTCGGTTTTCATAAGTGCGATGGTCTCCGGTTTGGCAACGACTATTCCTTCATGCACGCCGTTGTTGAGGATCATGTTACAAAATTTCAGATAATCATTCAGTGTGGAAGTCAGTCCACCTGAGCCACCGTAATGTACTTTTGGTCCTGAGATCAAGCGACTCGAAACTGTGCCGGGATCTACGACTTCCATAACACCATTTGCATCACGTGTATACAGACTCGTAAGTCTATTAGCCTCGGTTGAATCAAGGTAAAAACGGGTTTCATGCATTTGCATGGGACCCAAAATCCTTTTCTCTAGAAAATCCTGAAATAACATCCCGCTTACCTGCTCAATTACCTTCGCGGCAATATTGATCGAAGGACCATATATCCATCCATCACCGGGTTCGTGATTGAGGGGTAAACTTGCGAGTTTATCAGCAAAATAGGTAAGGTCATTAGCGTAAAAATCTTTCATAGTGGACTGGTACAATAATCTCATTTCTCCGTCATTCTGACTGGCAAAACCTGCAGTGTGGGTGAGGAGATGCCTCAATAAGATCGGATTTTTGGCAGGATGGGTCCGAAGTACTGTCATACCGTTCAATGTATCGATCCGATCTAGTACAACGAGATTGGTAAAAGCCGGAAGGTACTTTTCTAGTCTGTCGTTCATGTTGATTAGTCCGTCTTCCTGTAAAAGCAGAAGTGCCAGCGATGCGATGGGTTTGGTCGTCGAGGCCAGCCTGAATATGTCTGTTGTTTGCATTGTCCGGTGGGATTCCACATCGGATTCTCCAAAAGCTTTCATGCGAACGACAGCTCCTTTGTGGTACAAAATATAAGCCGCACCAGCAATGTCTTTCGCAGCTATTTCATTTCGAATATCATTTTCGAATGAATCAAGGATTGCATTAGGTGCATCTGTGATGGTGTTCCGCATTGTACGATTTCCACTTTGCTGTGCTATGGAAACCGTACAGAATAAAATTAATAAAAAGCTAAGACCTAATTTCATATTGATAATTTTTAAACAAAATTATTAAATTTTTCGGTGTAATGCCCAAAAAATCCGCCATCGACAGAATTATACAGGCAAACGTACATTTTTTTATATGTGTGCTGTTTACCTAGATAATTCTGTCGTTTACAGAAAATAGAACCTTTGCTAAAATGTGAAACCCCAAATTTGAATTTTAAACTTAATTTAAAATATTACTTATGGGACAAAAAACTGCACAAACCTTTAGAGTTGTACACAGATATTTAGGATTTTTCCTTGCCGGAATTATGATTGTTTACGCCATTAGTGGCATAGTGCTGACTTTCAGGAATACCGCTTATTTACAAAAAGAAATTCAAATTGAAAAAAACTTAAAGCCTAATATTGCAGCTGATGATTTGGGAAAGGCCTTAGGAAAAGACCGCTTTAGCGTGGACAAAGAAGAAGGAGGGCTAATATATTTTCAAGGAGGGACTTATAATAAAAAAACGGGTGTTGCAGAGTATACGGAAAAGAAACTCCCTATTCTACTTGAAAAAATGAATAACATTCATAAAATGCATTCAGGGCATCCGTTGTATTTGTTGGGAATATTCTTTGCAATATCTCTACTGTTCTTTGCTGTATCAGCTTTTTGGATGTTTAGACCTACGACCTCAGTTTTCAAAAAAGGACTCTATTTTACATCGGGAGGGATTATTTTGACCTTGATTCTACTGTTTGTTTAGGTGGAAAAGAGGCAACTTATTTCAGAACATTTTTAAAAATATTTGTGTGCTCTGGGGAAATAGTCCCTTAAAACGGCCATTTATTTGAAGCCTCCCTGGAAACCGTTGCTTTTGCCGCCAAGAATTGTTTTCTTCACCTTGGCCTGTGTCTCACCATAGCCGTCAGGCTAATAAAAGATTTGGAGAAGGAAAACCTTTTTAGTGTCTCATATTCAATTGATTAGTAAGCTTCGGAGAAGCGCGACCACTACGTAATATTGCGATTCTCCGAAGCTGTTTTGAAGTCGATATTCGCTTTCTCTATAAAGATTGGGCCTTCGCACGGGCGTCCGAGGCCGTTAGCCCGACGGCTATGGTGTCTCACAGGCCTTTTACATAGGCTCAGAAAGCCATACCTTATTGAACCGCCTCAATTAGTTCAGAAAACCCCCAATAGTAAGGCTCAAAAAGTAGGTTTAACTAGTTAGATTATTGGACGGGCTTTTTGAGCCTTTATTTCTAATCCATAGTCTTTGCCCCCACAGATTTACCAAGACAAGCATGATCAAAGTAGTTTAAACTCACTCCACATAAATATCTATGGGACAGAAACCTTGGTTGAGAAACTATAACACTTAAAATGCTATAAAAAATTGGACTGGTACAGTATATATTTAAAAAGTACTGAAATTAATTGCATAAATACAAAAAATATGTGCTATACTTATGATTCGTATATCTAAATTAATATTGTTTGTTCTTTGACAATTTTTGTGGTTAAGTTCAAATATGCAAGAAACAGACTTTTATCAAGCGCTTTTGTCGCTGCCTAATTTGGTCGTTGAAGGCGTCTAGCTGTCGCCCAAACGCATAACGCTCTCCTGCCATGTCAGCACCCCACAGCAGCCGTGTCCCCACTGCCCAAGTCAACCAGCACACTTTGCGACAAGTGCGTGACCTGGACATCTCGGGCCGCCAGGTGTGGCTGTCAGTGCGGATGCGGCAGTTCTTTTGCCCCGACTGCGATCGCTACTTCACCGAACGGTTGGCTTTCGCCGACCCCGGCAAGAGCCACAGCCACCGCCAGGCAAACGGGGTCGCCCGGCGATGGATATTTGACTGCTGCGCCAAGCAGCCCTTCACCGAGGTAGGCGCGCTGCTCGATGTGAATGCGAAGACCGTCGAGCGGATCTACTATCGGCAAGTGCGGGCCCGCCTCGACCTGCCCGCCCGCTACGCCGCCGTGCGGCGGCTGGGCATTGACGAAATCGACCACCGCAAGGGCAAGGCTAGCTACTGCTGCGTGCTGGTCGACCTGGACAGGAACATCGCCCTGGACGTGTTGCCCAGCCGAACGAAGTTCTGCGCTCAGATCGAGTCGGTTAGCTTCGACATGTGGTCTGCCTACAGCACGATTAGCAAGCGCTTCTTCCTTCAGGCCATCCACGTCGTCGACCGTTTTCACGTAGTGAAGGCTCTCAACAAATCGCTCGACGTCTTCCGCCGCAAGCTGCGCCGCGAGCAGCCTGAGGTCGAGGCCTTCAAGAACATCAGCTGGGACCTCTTCAAGGCCCGGCCCACGCCCGCCCAGCAGGCCAGGTTACAGGCTGCCTTCGCTTACAGTCCCCTGCTGGGCCAGTTGATGGCCCTGCGTGATGATTTCCACCTGCGCTTCGATTAGGCCGACAATCCCGATGAGCTGGAACAGGCTCTGGTTGAGTGGATGGTCAAGGCTAAGACCATCAGGCAACGCGGTGTGATCGACTTCATCCAGACGCTTTCCAACTGGCTAAGGCCGATCGCTAACTTCGCCCACCAGGGGCTGACGAACGCGGCCACCGAAGGCCTCAACAACGTCATCCGATACGTCAAGCGCATCAGTTACGGACTGCCCAACTTCGAGCATCTCAGGCTGCGAGTCTTGGCCCAAGCCCTATGACCACAAAAATTGTCAAAGAACCATATTGTTTGAATACGAATGGAGACCAGAAACCATTATAAAAACGGGGCGAATCCGAAAAGCGATAAAGAGGAGGAATTCAAAAATAACACACATGAATAAGTATTTAATTAAAGCAACGTATAACTCCAATGGAATAAAGGGGTTAATTCAGGAGGGCGGGTCTGTGCGCAGAGCTTCCATTGAAAAAATGGCGCAAGAAATGGGTGGTAAAATTGAGTCATTTTATTATGCACTTGGTGGGGAAGATGCGTACATTATTGCTGAGATCCCCGATGATATTTCTACTACTACAATTGGATTAACTGTTAATGCTTCGGGTCTTGTTAAGGTCTCAATGACTGCGTTACTTACACCATCCGATATTGATGCAGCATCTAAAAAATCTATTGTTTATCGGGCTCCCGGCAAGGAATAGCTAGAATATTTTGTTCAAAAAAGTATTCTTCTCAATTATTACTTGAATCCACCTATGTAACTCACAGATACTTTAAAATGGGAAGTCACAAAAGATCTTTTCCTGTTTAAACCGCCTCCATCGGTTCAGAAAACACACAGAATAAATCCTCAAAAAGCAGGTTTAACAGTACAGTTGTTGGCAGGCTTTTTGAGCCTTTATTCTGTTATCTTCACAACATGGCAAATTAAAAAGTTCCTTCCTTCCCTATCCTGTCCCAATACTTTTTCTGTCCTACCATCCCCCCGGCTAGAATGATATTCGTACTCTACCTAGTGTACGAATGCCCTGCAAATAGAAGAAGTAGCTTTCCCTTGTTCTGGACGAAGCCGCCGGGCGGCCCCGTCCACATCTCATTGGCCTCAAAACGATATAACTCATACAATATGCCCTCTTTTGCTTCGTACAACTCCTCCATCAACGGGTCCTGGATTGGATAAACAACTCAAAATAACCCTCTAATCCAGGGTTAAATGCCTCAATATCCGCCCATGGATCTCGACACTCAAACGGAGAAGTGTTTTTTTAGAGGGTTTATTTCGTAAATATAGGTGTCAAATTTATCTGCTAAATGCGCCTGCATCGCTGCTTGGTCACGTAAGTCTGCACATAAATCATCTGGGCAGGCTGCCTATAATTTGCTGATGTATTCTTGTAGCCAAACCTGTGAGACTTCCAGTGTGCGGGCTATACCCGCCAAGGATATTCTCCCCAATAATAGTTTATCTACCAAGGCTTCTCCTGCTGGGTAATTACCTTGTTTTCGGCATGAAGAACAAACTGGCTAACGCATTTTTTGCATAAGTAGTTCTGCTTTCCGTTGTGTATGTGACCATTCAATTTGATAGAATCACTTTGGCAGCTAGGACATATAATCATAAGAAAGTACTGATTTTAAACTCCTATCTCTCTTTACTGTTTTTTTGCTAAGCTAATTCAAATTGCTCGATAGCATTACATAGTTTACACTACCAAGGAATCCCTAAGTTTCAGGATATGGGCATCGGTCAAGGAAGTAAAGAGAAAATCAGCCGGAAAGAAATCAGCAGCCTTATTCACTGCCGTTCGGTAGGTACCCTTACTTTTTTTTCGGAGATAGCTACCTGAGTTCTCGATTGTCTGATAGAGGGATTGAATAAGAAACAACGAACTGTTTAAATCGATATCCTCCTGGTCAATAAAGTCAATGCCATCTTTCTTGAAGTAATAACCCAGGCAGAGAAAGTCATTTATCTCATTAATTTTCTTTGTCGCATACTTCATGCGAGCCTCCAAAGAATCATAAGTCAGAGGAATCTTCAACCGCTTACGTACTAAATCATTCTCAACCTCAGAGAAAGCATATAAACTCAACGTACCACTCCTTAGTCAAATCTCCCTTACGGTTCCGAAATACCGCCAGTCTATAAGGTTTATCTAAGTTAGATTCGATCACTTTTGTAGATTTTTTAACAGGCCTACTAGGACCCCAAATTGTCCCGAAAATCAAAAATGCCGTTCCTGAGGCCAGAAACGGCATTTCGTGGAGACGGAGGGACTAACCTTTAAAGTTACCTATGTTGCTGTAAATCAATTAGTTACTTTATAATATTGCCTTGTTTCTTGCCAAGTGTAGAATACTTGTAGGCTGTTATAAATCAATGATTTTGGTTTAAGTGTCTAACAGTCAATTGTTTATGATGCTACAAAACAGGCTTAAAGAGTGTAAATTTAGATGCAAGGGTATAATCTTTCAGCCTCCTCCCTTATCTCCTCCAAGATCGTGAAGTAACTTTCGTTGAATCTGTTGTGCAAAGCCCTTTTGAGGTTGTTCTCCGGTAAGATGCCTATATGGAACATATTGATGAGCGTGTTGTACTCTTCCGAATGATCTCTACTCAGGAGATATAAGACCATGTAAATCTGTCTTTCGTTTAAGAGCTTTGAAACGTAGGGTTGATATTTGGTAGTGCCATGGTCTAAGTAGTCCAGTACCAAGTTTACCGTTTTTACTCCATCTACTTCACTTTCTTTCAGGTATGGACCTAACTCCTTTTTGGTTAGTATCTTAGCCTCGTAGGTAATCAGAATCATCTTCCTGTCAATTTTCTGGAACAGGTAATCGGCCAATTGCTCATATTGGTTGATATACTTCAAATAGTACTTGTTCAACTCCTCTAACGAATTAAGTCGAGTTTTAAGAAGGTCGATTTGGGTATGAAGCTCGGACGTTAGAGCAGTGTCTTCTATGCCCAGAAGTTTGATTAACGGTACGCCAAAGGCCTCTGCCAACTTCGTTAAACGGGATATAGTGACTTCTGTTTTACCCTTTTCGATTTGTAAGTATGCCGATTGACTGATGTTTAGCTTTTCAGCCAAATCATACTGAGAGTATCTCAAATCCTCACGGAGTGCTTTTATTCTGTCATGAATTTTCATAGTACAAAAATAGCGAATCTTTACAAGTCGTTTTATTTGATAATATAATCATATTGATTTGTATTAGTGATTAAAACACTATACTATTGTAATCAAATCAAAAACTTAAAGTAATTAACTATGAAAAACTACCCCGAAACAGTGCTTCAGACGGCTATTTTAGCTTATGAGGAAAGGGTTTGTTCGAAATTCCGCCCACCAGTGGAGTTTTATGGCCGGATCGGTATTAACAGAATCCGGTTTTGGCAGCTAGTGAAAGGTAAGAAAGAGCCGTTTGCTTCAGAGCTAGTTTCATTGTCCAACTTCTTTAACGTACCTCTTGATGAGCTATGTAAACAAAAAAGGCCCGACCACTACTGCAAATAGTGATCGGGCTGAATCAGTCTCAATTTCCAAAATGTTCAAATTAATCAATCAAAACCGATGACAAAGTTAAGAAAAAGTGCGCTAACTACCATTGCCGATAAAGCAGTAAAGAATCTCGATAAAACTAAGCAGGTGGGGAAGTTCTCAAGTTCCTACATACCACGCACCAGTCAGAGTGATGGGCGGACGTTCACGATCTATTGTATCCTAAACTACGATAGTCGTAGAAAAACCTTCAGTACAGGAATAAAGGGAGATTATAGAGAAATACGGAAAGGGACTACCTACCTACCCACAGACCCAACAAAAGTGGCTTTGCTTAATGATCTTACGTCCAAACTATTTGCCTCGTTTACTGATCTCAGAATCACCTGTCGAGAAATTGACCTACGGCTAATTTGGCTAATGGCGAACGGTGAAACCTTGGACGACCCAACACCTAACCTTTTGCGCTGTATGGATCTATTCATGGAGGAGGTCAAGGAAAAGCATAAGGCAGGTATGTTAGGCTATAAAGCGTATCAAAAAATAAAAGGGTTTGATAAACGAATTAGGGAGTTCGTCATTAATAAATTAGGTAAATATGCTACCATTGACGACCTGAAACCTGCTCATTCAACCTCTTTGCGTTTGTGGCTTACCAACGATTGTAAGCTATCGGCCAATTATTCCGACTATATCGTTTCTCACTTGAAACGAGTACTTGAATTTGCGGTTGAGAATGAATGGGTAACTCGTAACGCTTTTTTACGATTCAGAAAGCGGAAAATCAGAAACTTCATTAAGTCACTTACCGAAGCACAGGTAGATAAACTTCGCACGATGGACATATTCGCACCAGCCTTGGAGCCAGTGCGTAACGCTTTTTTATTCCAGTGCTACACAGGACTTTCTTATAAAGATATGTCTACCGTTACTACCGACGATATTTTGACCGACGAGAAGACTGGTATCGAGTTTATTATGAAAAGACGTAGTAAGACGGGTAACCCCTCTATCATCCCGATTATTACCGAAGCTAGGCGAATTATTGACCTGTACGCCAATCACCCCCAAAGGCTACAAAGGAGGCTATTGATACCTACAATGAGTAACCAACGGTACAATAATTATTTGAAGCAGATAGGGGGATTGCTGGGTATAGAAATGATTCTTACTAGTCACGTTGGCCGAAAAACAGCGGCCACTATATTCCTGACAAAGGGAGTGGCACTTGAAAGCGTTAGTGCTATTCTTGGACACTCCAGTACTAAAATGACCCAAGACCACTACGCCACGGTGAACCCCGACCGTGTAATTCGTGACTTGGGAAATGTAACACAGCTATCGAAGGCGCAATGAGAAGACGTAGCAAGAGGCAAAGGGTAATAAAAAGCCTACGAATTGAGAATAAGGCACTGATTCAACAATTGGAAACTACAAAAAGACAATTGCTGATAGAGCAAGAAAGAAACCGCATTATTTCCGACACATTAAAGGAAACCAATAAGTTGTTTTTACTTGCAGTAGATCATTGTCATGAAGCCCTAGATATTCGTGGTACAAGCAGTTTAATAAGTCTATATAATCGCTGTTACCATTTGCTAAACCGTAACTAAAAAGAAAGCCCCTACTAACATTTAGTAGGGGATTATCTGAATATTATGGATTCATCTAATCATTCATACCTGGCTGTTAAAATAGTTGAATAATTAACACATCAAATTTACAAAAAAATGAGCAATAAATCTGAAACTAATTCAGCGGATTATATCCGTGTTGGGGACGATTACTACAAAATTACATTTAAGCCCGATAGAAAAGGAAATCTACACAGGGTATTAGCGAAACGTTCTAAAACAACGATCACGGATGATTACGGTAGGAGAATATTAAGTAAAATAGATAGTTACGAAGACTTTGTAATTGTTCCGTCCCACACAAATTATCAGCAAGAAATCCACCAACATTATAATCAATACTTCCAAATAAGTCATGTACCAAAAAAGGGTTCGGTTGATACCATCATAAATTTTTTATCGCATATTTTCGGGGAGCAATACCTTGATTTTATTTTAGACTACTTTCAAATATTATACTTAAATCCTAACCAAAATCTTCCTTGTATTTTGCTAGAATCTAAGGAAAGAAATACAGGGAAAAGTACGTTTGGGTATTTTATTGAAAAGATATTTCAGTTTAATGCTGTTGCGCTAGGAAGTGATGATTTAACGAGTTCGTTTAATAGTGTATGGATTGGGAAATTAGCTATTGTGGTTGATGAAACATCACTAGAAGAAAAGACCGTGATGGAGACAATTAAAAGGCTCTCTACCGAGAAAGGTAGGGTACTGTCAAACGCAAAAGGTAAAGATAAAACAGACGTGGAGTTCTTTGGCAAATTCATTTTTGCTTCCAACGATGAAGGTAAAGCTCTTCCGATACAACGGGGAGAACAACGCTTTGCCGTCTTTAAAGTACCCACCTTTGCTAGCACAGGCAAAATAGACAACCCTGACATACTGGATGATCTTGTGGCGGAAATTCCTGCCTTTTTGTATTCACTTCAAAACAGAGAGTTGGTACACCTCTATAAAGGACGAATGCACTTTGCCCCAGAGGTGTATCACACGCCACAGCTTGAACTATATTTTGAAGGGAGCTTAGGCTATTTCGCCAAATCTATACTTTCATTTTTGGAAGACGCTTTCGCTATGTTTCCAGAAGAAGAAACGCTTTCCTACTCACTTAGTAATTTGATATTCGAGTTGGTATCGGGTTCATACATCAAATTTGCGGATAAGCCGAAACTCAAAAAGGCAATTGAAGACGAGCTTGAGATATTGCCAGAGCGGAAGGGCCGCTACGTGTTTTACTCCTACAAGTCAGCTGAAAATAACGAAGACCTTGGCCTTCACATGGTATATCAAAACAATGTGTACTACAAATTTAGTAAAAGTATTGTAAAGGCTCAATCTTTGAATAGTACAAACGTGTTCACTGAAAAAGTGGAACAAATGGCCTTTTAGGGGTATTTTGGAACAGTTTGGAACAGGTTTGGAACACCTTTTGGAACAGATCACCACTTAGTAAAATATATTAAAAAATTGGTAAGCAGTAAATTATGAAAAATTTTGAAAATAGCCTATTTTTTTGGAACAATGGAACAGCAGGCTCATTCGGCCTCCCAAAAAACAACACAACTATCTTATTATTAATATATTATATAATATATAATAATAAATAAAGTGTTCTAAATAGTGTTCCAAACCTGTTCCAAACCTGTTCCATTGTTCCAAACCTGTTCCATTGTTCCAAAAAATAGTATGTTCCCCAAAAACGGGGGTAAGAGTACAATTTCACCACACGCCCCCCGAGGGGTATAAATTCATTCATAATGATAACAAACGCTCACCAAGTAGTTCAGGCCATCATTAACACACTGGATGCTTCAGAATATCTTGTCAGGCTCATCCACGACTCAAAGCCTCCTATCAATAAGCGGCTCGACGCTGATCAATTGCTACATGAGGTGTCCTACTACAAATCCAAGAATACAGAGGGCTATAATGTTTATTTCAGGCCAATCGGGTACGAGTATGTACTACTAGATGATTTGACCCGTAGTTCGCTTTTAACATTGGCTACACTTAAACCTAGTCTGCTGATCGAGACAAGTCCAGATAATTTTCAGGCATGGCTACGGTTGAGTAATATTCCCCAGAGCCGAGACGTAGCCCTACAAATTTGTAAAGAGCTGGCCACTTTGTTAGGAGCTGACATGGGTAGTGCTGAACCCGACCACATAGGACGTTTGGCCGGGTATACCAATCGAAAGCCAAAACACCGTGCAGCGAATGGTTTATATCCGTTTGTCCGACTGCACAAATGGGAGAAAAGAGAATGTGAATTTATACCCCTTCGGGGGGCGTGTGGTGAAGAAAGATCTGTGATACCACATAATAAGACCTCCGACTCATCAGATAGGAGCCGAGAGGATTTTAACCTTTGTTGTATGCTAATTAATCAGGGTAAAACAGATGATTTTATTAGGTATGAGTTAGAGCTGCGAAGCGAAAAGGCAAAAGCTCGTAAAGGTGGCTTTGATTATATAGGAACTACCATCAAAAACGCCCGGATCAGGTGTAACACCCCTGTAACACCCCTGTAACACTTTTGGGGGTAGGGTGTAACACCCCCGTAACACCCCCGTAACACTTTTGGGGGTAGGGTGTAACACCCCTGTAACACTTTGGGGGGTAGGGTGTAACACCCCTGTAACACCCCTGTAACACTTTGGGGGTAGGGTGTAACACCCCCGTAACACTTTCATTTAACTTAATAAAAGGCAAAAGGATTATTCCTGCCATTGTTGTGAAGCGATTTGTTGAGCTATATGGGCATTGGAATTATCACGCATAGGGAAATATGTTGACAAGCGAAGACATAAAGGGGCCTCATTTGAGGTTCCTTTTATTTTTTACTTAGGTTTGGTCGGTCTAATAAATTATCCACCAAAAATTTTAATCGTATGAGTAGATTACAAAGTGAAGAAATCAACATGATCATCGACCTCCGTGGTTCCGGAATGAGTATCCGTGAAGTGGCATCTTACGCCAAGGTGCCAAAATCTACCGTTGAGCGTGTATTAAAAGCGAATGAACACCAAGTAGCTGTTCCTGACGTAGCCGGCCTTCCTGCGCTCAACCGTGACTTGGACGTAACACTTTTCAATAATACCATTCGTTCCAAAGAGCTTGAATTAGAGGCGTACAGGGCCAAGGAGCGTTCCGAACAAATAGAAGCTCGCAAAATCGTCTTATGTAAAAAGTACAACAGGTTTTTGAATGAGTTTTTAGACAATTGCCAAGAAGCTACTTGGAGTAAAGACGAAGTTGACGATTTTATTGAACGTTGTGACGGCCTGAATGAAAAAATTGTTTTGTTCTGTGACGCCAACAACATTGATGAGGAAGAACTATCTATCTGGAACCATTTAGATACGCTTATAATCTTCATGGAAGTTCAGCTGGATAAAATGACCAATGCCTTCTTTGGCAAACCAACTGTTGAGCTTGATTTGTCGGACAAAGATCATACACGTTACGAAGCTCTTATAGTTGAAGATTTCGATCAACTTTATTCCGAAGATGAGGACGAAGATGAGGATGAAGGTGAAGATGAGGATGAGGAAGACGAGGATGAAGACGAGGATGAGGATGAGGAAGACGAGAAGTAGATCTTAGTGTCCCATACACATAGATTTGTAGTAAAGTCCTGTCTTTCAGGTGTCCCAACGTGTTTGGGACACCTTTTTTTATTGTATTTCCATGTGTCAAATATTATTCTTTTAGGGTTAAGATGCTATAAACTATTGGTTGATTATATATCAACTAAAAGTTGGTATAGTATAATCTTATGGTTAAGTTTGCTTGAACTTCAAATTAATTAACAATGGAAGCAGCCGTTAAGATAGCATTAACCCAATACGAAGACCGTATTGGAGGTAAATTCAAGCCTGATGAAAGGTTTTACAAAAGGGTAGGAATCAATTCTCGGAGGTTCGGCCAACTATTGAGGGGAGAAAAACCAATTCTAGGATTCGAAGCAATCAATTTGTCTAACTTCTTTAACGTACCTCTCGATGAGCTATGTAAACAAAAAAGGCCCGACCACTACTGCAAATAGTGATCGGGCTGAATCCACATCAAATTTACAAAAAAATGAGCAATAAATCTGAAACTAATTCAGCGGATTATATCCGTGTTGGGGACGATTACTACAAAATTACATTTAAGCCCGATAGAAAAGGAAATCTACACAGGGTATTAGCGAAACGTTCTAAAACAACGATCACGGATGATTACGGTAGGAGAATATTAAGTAAAATAGATAGTTACGAAGACTTTGTAATTGTTCCGTCCCACACAAATTATCAGCAAGAAATCCACCAACATTATAATCAATACTTCCAAATAAGTCATGTACCAAAAAAGGGTTCGGTTGATACCATCATAAATTTTTTATCGCATATTTTCGGGGAGCAATACCTTGATTTTATTTTAGACTACTTTCAAATATTATACTTAAATCCTAACCAAAATCTTCCTTGTATTTTGCTAGAATCTAAGGAAAGAAATACAGGGAAAAGTACGTTTGGGTATTTTATTGAAAAGATATTTCAGTTTAATGCTGTTGCGCTAGGAAGTGATGATTTAACGAGTTCGTTTAATAGTGTATGGATTGGGAAATTAGCTATTGTGGTTGATGAAACATCACTAGAAGAAAAGACCGTGATGGAGACAATTAAAAGGCTCTCTACCGAGAAAGGTAGGGTACTGTCAAACGCAAAAGGTAAAGATAAAACAGACGTGGAGTTCTTTGGCAAATTCATTTTTGCTTCCAACGATGAAGGTAAAGCTCTTCCGATACAACGGGGAGAACAACGCTTTGCCGTCTTTAAAGTACCCACCTTTGCTAGCACAGGCAAAATAGACAACCCTGACATACTGGATGATCTTGTGGCGGAAATTCCTGCCTTTTTGTATTCACTTCAAAACAGAGAGTTGGTACACCTCTATAAAGGACGAATGCACTTTGCCCCAGAGGTGTATCACACGCCACAGCTTGAACTATATTTTGAAGGGAGCTTAGGCTATTTCGCCAAATCTATACTTTCATTTTTGGAAGACGCTTTCGCTATGTTTCCAGAAGAAGAAACGCTTTCCTACTCACTTAGTAATTTGATATTCGAGTTGGTATCGGGTTCATACATCAAATTTGCGGATAAGCCGAAACTCAAAAAGGCAATTGAAGACGAGCTTGAGATATTGCCAGAGCGGAAGGGCCGCTACGTGTTTTACTCCTACAAGTCAGCTGAAAATAACGAAGACCTTGGCCTTCACATGGTATATCAAAACAATGTGTACTACAAATTTAGTAAAAGTATTGTAAAGGCTCAATCTTTGAATAGTACAAACGTGTTCACTGAAAAAGTGGAACAAATGGCCTTTTAGGGGTATTTTGGAACAGTTTGGAACAGGTTTGGAACACCTTTTGGAACAGATCACCACTTAGTAAAATATATTAAAAAATTGGTAAGCAGTAAATTATGAAAAATTTTGAAAATAGCCTATTTTTTTGGAACAATGGAACAGCAGGCTCATTCGGCCTCCCAAAAAACAACACAACTATCTTATTATTAATATATTATATAATATATAATAATAAATAAAGTGTTCTAAATAGTGTTCCAAACCTGTTCCAAACCTGTTCCATTGTTCCAAACCTGTTCCATTGTTCCAAAAAATAGTATGTTCCCCAAAAACGGGGGTAAGAGTACAATTTCACCACACGCCCCCCGAGGGGTATAAATTCATTCATAATGATAACAAACGCTCACCAAGTAGTTCAGGCCATCATTAACACACTGGATGCTTCAGAATATCTTGTCAGGCTCATCCACGACTCAAAGCCTCCTATCAATAAGCGGCTCGACGCTGATCAATTGCTACATGAGGTGTCCTACTACAAATCCAAGAATACAGAGGGCTATAATGTTTATTTCAGGCCAATCGGGTACGAGTATGTACTACTAGATGATTTGACCCGTAGTTCGCTTTTAACATTGGCTACACTTAAACCTAGTCTGCTGATCGAGACAAGTCCAGATAATTTTCAGGCATGGCTACGGTTGAGTAATATTCCCCAGAGCCGAGACGTAGCCCTACAAATTTGTAAAGAGCTGGCCACTTTGTTAGGAGCTGACATGGGTAGTGCTGAACCCGACCACATAGGACGTTTGGCCGGGTATACCAATCGAAAGCCAAAACACCGTGCAGCGAATGGTTTATATCCGTTTGTCCGACTGCACAAATGGGAGAAAAGAGAATGTGAATTTATACCCCTTCGGGGGGCGTGTGGTGAAGAAAGATCTGTGATACCACATAATAAGACCTCCGACTCATCAGATAGGAGCCGAGAGGATTTTAACCTTTGTTGTATGCTAATTAATCAGGGTAAAACAGATGATTTTATTAGGTATGAGTTAGAGCTGCGAAGCGAAAAGGCAAAAGCTCGTAAAGGTGGCTTTGATTATATAGGAACTACCATCAAAAACGCCCGGATCAGGTGTAACACCCCTGTAACACCCCTGTAACACTTTTGGGGGTAGGGTGTAACACCCCCGTAACACCCCCGTAACACTTTTGGGGGTAGGGTGTAACACCCCTGTAACACTTTGGGGGGTAGGGTGTAACACCCCTGTAACACCCCTGTAACACTTTGGGGGTAGGGTGTAACACCCCCGTAACACTTTCATTTAACTTAATAAAAGGCAAAAGGATTATTCCTGCCATTGTTGTGAAGCGATTTGTTGAGCTATATGGGCATTGGAATTATCACGCATAGGGAAATATGTTGACAAGCGAAGACATAAAGGGGCCTCATTTGAGGTTCCTTTTATTTTTTACTTAGGTTTGGTCGGTCTAATAAATTATCCACCAAAAATTTTAATCGTATGAGTAGATTACAAAGTGAAGAAATCAACATGATCATCGACCTCCGTGGTTCCGGAATGAGTATCCGTGAAGTGGCATCTTACGCCAAGGTGCCAAAATCTACCGTTGAGCGTGTATTAAAAGCGAATGAACACCAAGTAGCTGTTCCTGACGTAGCCGGCCTTCCTGCGCTCAACCGTGACTTGGACGTAACACTTTTCAATAATACCATTCGTTCCAAAGAGCTTGAATTAGAGGCGTACAGGGCCAAGGAGCGTTCCGAACAAATAGAAGCTCGCAAAATCGTCTTATGTAAAAAGTACAACAGGTTTTTGAATGAGTTTTTAGACAATTGCCAAGAAGCTACTTGGAGTAAAGACGAAGTTGACGATTTTATTGAACGTTGTGACGGCCTGAATGAAAAAATTGTTTTGTTCTGTGACGCCAACAACATTGATGAGGAAGAACTATCTATCTGGAACCATTTAGATACGCTTATAATCTTCATGGAAGTTCAGCTGGATAAAATGACCAATGCCTTCTTTGGCAAACCAACTGTTGAGCTTGATTTGTCGGACAAAGATCATACACGTTACGAAGCTCTTATAGTTGAAGATTTCGATCAACTTTATTCCGAAGATGAGGACGAAGATGAGGATGAAGGTGAAGATGAGGATGAGGAAGACGAGGATGAAGACGAGGATGAGGATGAGGAAGACGAGAAGTAGATCTTAGTGTCCCATACACATAGATTTGTAGTAAAGTCCTGTCTTTCAGGTGTCCCAACGTGTTTGGGACACCTTTTTTTATTGTATAGGTGTGTGTCCTGTACTATTTGGGGCAAAATGAGACTACTCACATAGCAGTGGGACACTAATCTAAAATGGAGTAGTGTCTCTTGGCTATGCGAGTAGTCCCATTTATCCAGTGGGGGATTTGGGACGGGACGGGTTTGATAGGAGAAATAGTTTATTCAAGGTGTCCCGTGTATGCGAACAATGATTTCTACCATCTTACGGTTGAGCAATTTGCTGGTTTTCTTGTAGTCGAGTTTTTTGAGTTCGGAGAGGGTTTCCGGGTCGTTTAGGTAGTACTGCCGGAAAGCCCGGATTGATTCACCGTACATTATCCGTAGATCGTACTTGGAGTAGGCTCTTAATACGAATTGCTTATCATCAGTTAAAAGAGAAATAGGAAATGGGATTATTGGCATGAGTAACGACTAAATAAGAGTTTCTGAAATGTCAAATTGTGGACTTAAATTTACACTTTTCAGAAAACATTTAACAGCGCAGTTGGTACACTGGGTATCATTACGTTCATCCTAACTATTATTCTTCGTTCTGTCAAAATTCCTTTCAGTACCCACTTTATTAACAAATTCGCTCACACATTGCTTACAAGGCAAAGAAAAACCCCGAAATCAGGACGATTTTGGGGTTTTTGTGGAGACGGAGGGATTCGAACCCTCGTCCAGAACAGAGAAACCCTGCGCCTTCTACATGCTTATCCTTGATTTGATTTTCGAGCCAGACTAGGTTCACGGCGGACCTTTATCGTAGCCTTAGATACTAGGGTCTCGTTGATTTTCCGTATCACTATATCAACCAGCGCTGCGATTCGACACCCCTGAATCCACCCGGCAGCACGTAGGGTGGAGGGATGATGGCATTTGCTAAATCCTCCGGATTAGGCAGCCATGGCGTAGTTTGACTCGCCAGATATTGTTTGAGAAGCATTGATTAACGAGAGATACCCTCAACTCTCGGCATGCTTACACACAGACCTTCAACCCGCTGTCAATACCAGTCGCCCCCTTAGAATGGGAGATTTAGATCTCGTTCCAGTGACAAACTTACGGCAAAAAAAGTTCAAGACCTAGGCCTGACTTGGCAACTTTGCAAAGGAGCGAATATATAACTCTAAAACTCCCACCGATAGCTTAGAATAGGAATGAGTCCTAATTGATATCTCTTCACAAGTTGACGTTGGAAAATGTCGTAGTAGCTGAACGCCTCGTTTTGAGTACCACTCACGTTCTGAATATCCAAGGCGAGGGTGCGGCTATACTTTGCTTTATTTTTTTTCCAGTAAATCCGTAAATCAGGCCGGAAATAATCTTTCATTTGAATTGTAAAGGCATTTCTCACCGTGTATACGGTGGTACGTTCATTCCGCGACGACTCGATATCGATGGGGGTATCCCGAAAGCCACCCAGCCAAAGGATGCGGGTGTTGATTCCCCAAATTGATTTATTTTTGGTGGTATACTCTTTTCCTCCGGTGAAGCTAAACGTATGGTTTCCGTTGTAGCGGGTGTCGCGCCGTACCCCGTCGCCACCCACATAGGTGGAATTATACAAAGAGCCTGATACCATCAGGTAGTATGACTTGGTTAGGTACCGTTGGTAGCTTACTTCTAGACCGTAGTTTCTGCCCGTGCCGGCATTTTGCAGCTCCTGATCAATGAAGGTTTCTACCAGATTAAGGGTAGAAAAGGAGGGAACTACCCGAAAACTGACCAGAGGTGAAGTGGTGACGACCGGTACATTAAATATGTTTTGTAGATACCCCTCGACCTTCAACAGTCCCTTTGTACCAAAAGCTTTTTGGTAGCCGGCCACAAAATGGTGGGCTCGTGTGGGAGTCAAAAAACGGTTAGGCCGAAGATTTTGTAGGGTATTACTATTCTTTACGGCCAGGTAGGTTTGTGGTTGTTGTAGTTGGCTATGTAGCCCGTAGGATAGGCTGAACGAATTTTCAGGGTTAATCTGATACCTGACAGCCCCTCTAGGTTCGAATGAACTAGTGTTGTTATATGTGTAGTTTAAGTAATGAAAACCAACATCAGCGGTTAGTCGTGGGGTAGGTTTCCATTGCCATGACAGGTAAGGCTGGATTATCAATCCCTCTAATTTTCCAAAGGAAATTACATTAGGTCGGGAAGAAATACTATCGTTCTGGTAGGTAACAAAAAGTCCCCCCTTGAAAAGATTCTGCGGGTTCAGCCGGTGGTTGATGGAGGTAGAGTAGGAAAGCCTTGTTTTTTGTACCGCATCTTCTTCTATCAGAAACCTGCGATCGGTATTTGCCTGAGAAAGTATATAGCCATTCCGGGAGTTTTTTAAGCCCGAACCCACCAATACGCTTTTTATACCGGTTTTTTTCCTGAGTGGAAGTGTATGAGTCATTCCAATTGCACCCATTTTGTTGGAATAGTCGATGTCAAAGCCATCTTTTTGGAATACCCAGTCTTCAATATTTCTACTGGCCGCAAATGTGTTGGAGCTAACACCGCCGATGCCAAAAAAGGTAAATTCACCCGCTTTTTGGGTAGGGACAGCAATCTGAATAGATAAATCCTGAAAACGGATGTCTTCACCGCCAAAGGTAACACCTACGATCCCGAGCAGGCCCGTAAACGAATACCGGTAGTTTACTAGGTAAGAAGCCTTGGATTTTTTTGAAAATGGACCTTCTGCTGCAATATCTAACCCGATAAGTCCGGCTTGGGCTACGAATTCTTTCTTTTCATTATTTCCATTTCGGAGGCGCATATCAAGCACTCCCGACAAGGCATTGCCGTATTCGGCCGGGAATGCCCCGGTAAGGAAGTAGGAATCTGCCAGCAGCTGAGTGCTCAGTATATTGACGCCCCCACCGGTTTGCGTGGCCCGATCGCTGAAAGTACCCGCGTTGGAAAGGTGATTTGGATTCACGATCTCAACTCCTTCCAATCGCCATTGCATTCCGTTGGGTGAGTTTCCTCTGATAACCAATCCATTTGCCTGATCATTGGCAGTTGCAACACCCGGGAAAGAGGTTGTTACCCGCGCAGGGTCGAGGTAGGTGGCAGCGTACCGCAGGGTTTGTTCGGTACTTATGGTTTGAATGCTATTGTAAACAGACGGTTGGGTGGTTCTAACTACTGCTTCTTCCAGTTGCTGACTTATTTGGTGCAGATCGATTTCAATAATCTTCTCCCTGCCGGATTCTAGCAAAATTTCTGGCACTGTGAAGGATTCGTAACCCACGTAGGAAATCGTTAAACTATAACGACCTGTGGGGAGCCGAGCAAATCGAAAAGTACCGTTTTTATCGGAAGTGGCTCCTTGCGTGGTACTAACTAATTGAATGTTGGCGCTTGATAGTGCACGGTGGGTGTCAGCGTCCCGAACAATTCCTCGTATCGTAGAGGTCAGGGTTTGCGAATAGGATACTGCGGGATAGAGAAGTAAAACAAATAAATATCGAAGCATGAAGTATTCAGTGTTTAGGACATAAATGCGTTGGTTGGTCTGCCTTAGGGATAAACATATCTGGATAATATGTGTTTTAAAAAAAAGCCAGGTAATGAGTATTCAAGGATTAGAAGCAAAGTTATTAGCAAACTTGCAAGATTTTTTTCGTGAAAATGCCTTTTATCATCTGCCCGAGTTGAGACAGTTTCGGAAAACTACTAAAACGGGCTTTGAGAATGTGATTTTTTCTTTTAGTCCTTACGATGATGAGCTTTGGGTCAATGTCCATTTTGGAACTAGGCATGATCGGCTTGAAATTATCGCCCAACAATTCCTTAGTAACCGGATAGATTTCCGGGAAGACGCCAATACCTTACTTACGACGATCGGGCGTTTTAGGCAGCGTAATTACTTTCGATATAAGATTAACAATAGTGAGGAGCTTGAAAAGACGTGTGAAGATATCTGTTCTTTTTTTGTGGAAAAAGGGTTTGCTTTCTTCGATATTGCTCGTAATATTATCGAAGTAGACTACATCATTAACGATTTGCCGAGACAGCCTTGTCCCTACATTTATAATCCAGTGCATCGATACTTTAAAGGATTAATTGCCGCGCGGCTATCTGAAAATTTTGAGTTTGAGACATTATTTGTGGAGTATGCCTCCCAGTTAAAAAAATCCCTGATCGATGATTCAACCAAGGATTCGTTTGAGAAGTTGTATTCTTATTTGGGGTACTACTCCGAAAATTGATTAAAGGTTTTCCCAGTTACTGATGCCTGAAGCAAATAAGAGCGTAGCGAGTCCTTTTTCGTACTTCATTCGAAGTAGCTCCACTTTTACTTTGAGTTCGTTAAGTTTAGACTCCCGAGAGTTGACTAGAAATAATGAACTCTCGCCAAAACCAAACTTTTGTATTTCAGCTCTGAGTAATATTTGCTGGTTCTCGACAGCCCTGTTTTGCAGCCTGATCTGACCTTCCAAGGTTTTCACATCGTTGAAGGCAGTATTGATTTCAGTTGTTATCTCCCGCTGCACCTGCTGTTGTTCAAGGTTAGTCTGCACTTGTTTAATTCTGATTTGTTGTAATTTTCCTCGTTCTTTTCTGAGAAAAATCGGGAAGTACAGTTCTACCATGAATTTATAATTGTCCTGAGCGTTGCGAATACCTGTGTTAGTTTCTGAACCATTGAAGGTAACCCCTTTATAAAGAGCGGATGCACTCAAATTAACCATGGGTTTTAACATTTCCCGCCCCAATCTTTCGTCGATTTTTAGCTGTTGTTGCTTGAAGGTATACTTTATTATTTCGGGATGACGAATTCGTGCCATGTCACGGAGAATTACTAATTCGTTGGCTTCCACGATACGTCCAACCGCGGGTTGCGGGATGGCTCCATCGGGTAATTCGAGGGGTAGCTGATCGGCACCCCATAGGTGGTTTGATAATAGCAGCCGGGCATTTCGTAATTCCAGGGTGGCTTGGTCTACCTGCACTTGTCGATCTTGGAGAGTTACCAGTGCTTCCACGGTATCAATAGCTGCTGCTTCACCCAAATTAGATCGTTGGGTTATGGCATCGTACCTTACATTTGCCAGGTCATAGAACTCAGCAGCGAGCCTGAACTGCTTGAAAGCAAAGTACCAGTTCCAATAGTCCTTGGCGGCCGTCAGCACAACTTTATTGACGAGTTTAACCCTTTCCGTATCCGCGATTTTTTGGAAAACTTCGGCTTGCCGCAGCGTCGCTCTTCGGTAATCAATCAGCATTCCCTGCCCGATCGGGATCGTTAGCCCCAAATAGGAAATACCTTCCGGCCCGGTACGGATGTCATTGCTAAGGGTTTCGCCAACGTTACGGTCGTACCCAACTTTGATGTCTGCTCCGGCCACCCAGATAGGCACTTTCAGGTACACGTCACCTCGGTTAAAATAGGTCTTACTATCATAAACCTTCCGGTCAAATGAACCTTCCAATCTAGGATCAAATCCCCCCCGGGCAATCAATAATTCGCGTTGGGCCGATTCGTTGATAAGATTACTTTGTTTGACAATAGGATGGTTGGCCAGTATCTCCTGATAAAAATCACGGTAAGTGAATAAAAGAGAATCCTGCCCACGTGCGACGTGGAAAAAGGGTAGGCTTCCCAGTAGTATTAAAACTATTCTTTTCATGGTTGATTCCTCATCATCGGAAAAGTGAAGGTTAGGTTTTCCTTACTTTTTCTCTCCCAATGTAGATTTCGTGGTTATTTTATCAATTTCGCTTTGGTTAAGGTTAGGAGGGAAGCCATTTAGTTGACGCCATAGTTCGTACCATATTGGCACGTCCGACAGCATAACCCAACCGAAGACCCCTGAGCCCTGCCGGATCGCAGCGGGCCATTCGCCTTTTTTTTTGGGGACCACCAAAATTCTGAATTTTCCATTGGCACTATTCACGCGGTCGATAACTGTAACGGTACCTCCAAAGGTACCTACCGAAACCCCCGGCCAACCACCAAATTGTAGAGCAGGCCAGCCGTCAAACTCAACACGAACCTCCCGACCGGGCGTTACCAGCGCTACATCCATTGGGTTTACATACAATTCAACCGCAATTTCAGGATTTTGAGGTTGTAAAGTAGCGATTGATTCACCTTCCTTAATATTTTCGCCTATCCCAGACTTGATCGCTTTCACGATGTAGCCGGTTTGGGGAGCTCTTACGATATAGTTATTTTGCCTAACCTTCACGCTGGAATATTTATTCCGCAGCTTGGATATTTCTGATTCGCCATCAGCAAGACTTGATTGGGCCGAGCTGCGGTCGGAGTTAGCCTTCGCGATCTTATCTTGGTATTCTGCGGCCAAGGAACTCAATTCTATACGAGCATTGATTAATTCCTGTCGCGCAATATCAAATTTGTTTTGCTGGGCTATAATCTTGGCGTATTCTTCCTGAACCTTCAATCGCCGGGATTCAAGGTCAGTCAACGAAAAAAGACCATCCTTGAATCCATCTTCGTACCGTGAAAGTCTATTCAGGGTAATTTTATAGTTATTTTCATAGGCTATCAGGTCAGTACTGTCACTGACCACCTTCATACTGGATTGATTGACCTTATTCCGGGCCTTTTGTAAGCTGAAATTTAATCCCTGCTTTAAAGCATCTATTTGGTCGGCCAGAGCATCAATTTTGTTACTATATCCTAGTATACTTTGGTCTTTTGCATCAATTTGTTCGTTGACTCTGCCCAGTACTTGTGGGTCAAAATATTCGTCCTTTACTTCCGAAAGCACCAGTAAAGTATCGCCCTTCATCACCAAGTCTCCCTCGGTGATATACCACTTTTCAATTCGGCCAGCAATGATGTTTTGGATTGTTTGAGGGCGGCTATCCAACGACATGGTTGTAACGGAGCCGGTACCAGTGATGTTCTGTTGCCAAGGAAGGAACAGAACAATAAGTAGGATGAGGGTAATGACTTGAAGCCAGCGAGAAAACACGATCGCTGTTCGGGGAGATGAAAGGGTACTCATAGCGTGTAGTCGATATTTATCGAGTACCTCATCTTTCACGCGTATTCTTGAAATATTTAACATAAGTATTAAACTCGGTAGTAAATCCTGGTTGTTTTTAACTAATTGATATTAAATGAGAAATCAGGAGGTCATATCAAATTGTCTTCTAAACTCAGGACTATTTTTAATTTGTTCATAGGCCCCTTCCAGCGTACTCCGCCCTTCATGGAGTATCATAACGTTACTACACTTTTTCATGATGGATGTGTCGTTTGATAAAATGATGAGCGACCAGGGTGTTGCAGGGTCTGTAAGAAGTGAGATTATTTTGTTCCGCTCGTTTTCCTGAATTTTGTGCAGGACATCATCAATCATTAGGATTTTTGGGCGGGGTGCCAGACAACGCGCCAGTGTTATTTTTGTAATAAAACCATCAGAAAACCTTCGTCCGCCGGGTAGCATCATTGTATTCAACCCTTCCGCTAATTTGCTAATTTCCTCGTTCATATTAAGGGCAGAAAGAACCCATTCTAAATCGGAGAGACTAATCTCTTTTCGTCCCATGGTAATATTTTCAAGAATAGAGCCTTCGAAAATATCATCATGAGCGACATTTTGCTCAATGTAAGTACGAAGGCTGACTACATTCAAGTCCCGGAGTGAAATACCATTGAACATAATACCTCCTTCGTAGTCGGCCAACATACCGGATAGCACTTTCAATAGAGTGTTTTTACCAGAGCCGTTGGCCCCTGTTACACAAAGGGTGTCTCCTGACTTTAAAGAAAACGAAATATTATTCAGGGCATATTTATTTTTATCTTTGTACTTATACCTAAGCTGAGAAACTTCCAGGTGCATTCCGTTGGCATAATCAGTAGGTGAAAACCGGAAGCCCTGCTCTCTTTCCAGTGGTAAGTCAGTAACGTTACCAAGCTTTTCAACCGCAGTGAGGGAGTCAAATATAATATCGATACTCTGGATGAGCTTTTCAACAGAGTTCGTCAAGAGCACGATGATAATTTCGGTGGCCACAAACTGACCCAGCGAAATTTGTCTTTCGACTACTAGGTAAGTACCCAACACCAGCAAACCACCAATCACCAGAGTCTTAAAAGCTACCGCGTTCCAATAGAATACTTTCAGAATCTTAAAGTGCTTTTTCCGATATACCAGGTAATTATTTACCAAATGATCCATCTTTTCCATGGGTAAGTTAGCAGCACCTGCCAACTTAAATGTGTAAATAGATCGGGCGATATCTTCGAGCCATTGGGCTACTTTGTATTTATACTTTGATTCTACCAGACTGGTTTGTAATCCTTTGGGGCCGTTGCGGTAAATAATTAATGAAAGAATCAAGAATGTAACAAACCCAAACGCAATGAAGAAGGGATGATAAAATGATAACAGAATGATTCCAAGCAATATCTGCAAGACAGCACCGGTCAGATCAATCAAAATTTTGGGAAGGGCTTTTTGAACGGTCAGTACGTCAAAAAAGCGATTCATAAGCTCGGGCGGGTAGTAGGCCAACAGTGCCTCTGCCTTCACCCGGGGTATTCTATACGTAAACTCAAATGCTGCTTTGGCAAAGATTCTTTGTTGTAATGTCTCTACGAGGGTCAATTGGATAATTTGCATCATCCCGGATATCAATACCCCTCCGATAACCATGAATAAAAGCAGGTAAACAGAGCTAAAAAACATCCCTCCCGAAATAAGGTTGATGAGGGCCTGGATTCCCAGGGGAAGTGATAAGCTGATCAAACCGATCACTATGGCGTAGAGGTAAATATAGCCAATATCCCTTTTTTCATTTCCAAAGAGTTGGAAAAGCCGTTGAACGGGCGTTAAAGGATCATCTTGTAAACCTTCGGTTTGGCTCACGAGTGACTCCATCGGAAATGACGTAATGTACAGCGCCTGACCATTACGAGATGCATCAGAGGTAGCATTCCACAGAAAGGGATTCTTTACCTGAATGGAGGTATTACTCATTGTCCCGTCAGGATACAGCGTAATATTTAGCGGTTTTCCGTCGATCATTTTACCACCTATAACGGGTAAAATTTCTCCTCCATTTTTCTCGAAATACAGAATTGGATAGTTCGACTCTTCAATCAGAGTAGTAAGTTTGCCTACTTCAATGTGACTACTAATAAGCGTGAGGTCGTGCTCTCTTGCCTTTGTGATGAGGTCATTGAGAAATATGGGAAAGTTTTCCTCGGAGTAAGTTCGTTCGTTGAGAGAATCGTAATTGTTGAATATTGGAGTACCTTTTGATTCAAAAGCGGCGCTTAGATTGTTACAAATTGTTTGAATCAGTTGAGTGTTCATAGAGTGTATTATGAAATTGAGGATGGCTTGTTTATACTTTATCTAAATAAGCTCAACCAAGATAACGCATTAAGTTTTGTAAATGTTACCCTATGTACTCATAAAAAATATTTATTGCTACCATTGAATATCCTTATTCAGAAAATCTATTAAAGTTGATAAAAAGTATGAAAGAAACAGATGTAGAGGATTACTTGAAAACCTTACAGGACAAAATTTGTTTGGCAATCGAGCAAGAAGATGGTTTGGGTAAATTTCAGGAAGACATTTGGGAACATCATTCTGGCGGCGGTGGTCGCACCCGATTGATTCAAAATGGTGCCGTGATTGAGAAGGGTGGGGTTAATTTTTCGAGCGTTCAGGGAGAGGTTCATCCGCGTTTGAGAAAGCAGATGAATCTTGGGGAGAATGATGACGTGCGCTTTACCGCCATGGGTGTTTCGATTGTGATGCATCCTGTAAACCCACACGTTCCGATCATTCATATGAATGTTCGGTATTTTGAGTTGAATGACGGTACCTGCTGGTTTGGTGGTGGTATAGACCTTACGCCTCATTATATAGTGGAGGAAGACGCCCGTTTTTTTCATAGCCGTTTGAAATCGGTATGTAATGATCACCATCCCGACTTCTATCCGGAATTTAAAAAATGGGCCGATGATTACTTCTTTATTGCTCACCGGAACGAAACCCGGGGAGTAGGTGGTATTTTCTTTGATTACCTGAAACCATCCACCGAAGGAAGCGGAAAGAATTTGACTAAGGAAGAACTCTTTGCTTTTCTGAGACAAGTAGGGGAAAGCTTCATACCTATCTACACATCTTTGATGAACAAACACAAAGAAGATTCCTATTCAGAGGATGAAAAGCAATGGCAGTTTCTGCGGAGAGGACGGTACGTGGAGTTTAATCTTGTGTGGGACCGGGGCACAAAATTTGGCTTAGAAACCAACGGCCGTATCGAGTCGATATTAATGAGCCTACCACCACGGGCCCAATGGGAGTACAGCCATGTCCCGGAGGAGGGCAGTTGGGAGGCGAAAACCCTTAGCTTATTAAAAAAAGGAATTGATTGGGTATAGCTCAGACGTTTACCCAATGGCCATCCAATGCCGAAAGGTCCCATGGGGACGTCCCATTGGAGTATAAATTGCCGAGTTTGATTTCGAGTGGTGAATCAAGATTATTATGGTAGATCTGTCCGGTACCGAGGCCTTGGGGTAATGCGTTATCAAATTGAGCCGTAAATTGGGCAATTGCGTTCAATCCAAGGTTTGATTCCAGGGCAGAGGTCATCCACCAGCCAATGGAAAGTCGTTGGGCAATTTCAATCCACTCTTTGCACTGTTGAAATCCACCCAGCAAGGTGGGTTTTAATATGATGTAGGGAGGAAGGATATTCTTCAATAGGGCGAACTTAGCCATGTAATCCATTTTGCCAATAAGTTCTTCATCGAGTGCTACTGGTATAGGGGACGTGCCACAGAGTTCTTTTAGTAATTCATGTTGGTTGGTGGCAATGGGTTGCTCAATGGAATGAATCGAAAAAGTGGCCAAGGCGTTTAACTTGGAATGCACATCCGCAGTGGTGAAGGCTCCATTTGCATCGACCCTGAGGGTTATAACTTTTGGGGAGTACCGTGCACGAATACGTTCTAGAATCCGACATTCCTGGTCAAAATCGATAGCGCCTACCTTCATTTTGATGGTCGTAAAGCCCGCCGAGAGCTTCTCTTCAATTTGCCGGTTCATAAAATCCTCGGAACCCATCCACACCAATCCATTGATTGGTATTCCAGAACCTTTCTGACTGAAAGTATTCGGGTAATGAACTTTTTTTCCTCCATTCATGAAGTCTAAAAGGGCTGTTTCAACACCAAAACGGATCGATGGGTAATCGTAAGGAATGATCTGTTGTAAAATAATCGGAAGGTTAAATGGGAAGACCTCCAAATCCATACTGTTAAAAAGCCGGCAAATCTCGATTAACTTTGTTTCAAAATCAGGTATTGCGTCAATGCTCAAACCATTGAGCGGACCACACTCACCATAACCGATAATACCAGGTTGTTCGCCATCCGTAATTTTTAAAAACCAAGATATTTTTTCGGTTAGAATACCCCGAGAGGTCCCTGCTTCGAACTTAAATTGAAGTTTATATGGCTGATATTGAATGAATAATGGCATGAATGGCGAAAGTGAAAAAGTTTATCGGGAATTACGAATTAGAAGTACGGGCACGGAAAAATGAATCATAAAGCTACAAACTTGTTCAATAAATCTGCCATAAAGGTTCTGCTTAAACCCTTTACGTGGTTATACGGGGGTATCATGGATATGCGCAACTTTCTTTATAATCGTAATGTCCTAACCTCAACGAACACAAAACAGTTTTCGGTCGTGGTAGGAAACCTTACTGTAGGGGGGACCGGAAAGACACCTATGGTTGAGTATATCCTCCATTCCTTTCTGGAAACTGAAAAAATAGTTTCGTTGAGTAGAGGTTATGGTCGGCTTAGCCAGGGGTTCATGCTTGCTTCTCCTGAATCTACTGCGGAGGATATCGGCGATGAGCCTCTACAATATTATAAAAAATTTGGCAAAAAAAGTAAGGTCGCTGTTTGTGAAAATAGAGTGGCTGGAAGTAAAAAGTTGCACAAACTTTTTCCTGATCATCGTTTATTACTGCTCGACGATGCATTCCAGCATCGATCTTTGAAACCGGATGTTGCCATTGTACTTAATGATTATAATCGCCCGTTTTATAAAGATGAACCTTTTCCGGGCGGGCGGCTTCGGGAAAGGCGACGAGGAATTATGCGAGCCAATGCTGTCATTACGACCAAATGTCCCGATTCCCTTTCTAAGCAAGAGAAGTTATTGATTGTGGGGGAGATACAAAGGTTTTCAGTGGCTGGTACGCCTATTTTTTTCTCGAAGGTTAAATATGGTCAACCTCGGAGTTTCGAGGGCATCGCCGTTACCGTAAAAGAAGTAAGGGTAGTGGTTGGCATTGCTCAACCAAATCCTTTTGTGGAGTACCTGCGACAGAATTTCAGGGTTGTACATGTTGCTAGCTTTCCAGACCATTATCATTACACTGAAGCAGATGTGCAAAAAATGGTGAGGGATAGAAATAAGGATGAAGTTATATTGACCACCGAAAAAGATATGGTCAAATTGCTGCCATTGGCAAAAAAAGCCAAAGTGATGTCTAATTTTGCATATATTCCAATTGAGGTCGATTTCGGGGAGGATACCGATCCATTTCAGAATTGGTTGAGGAATGTAATCTTAATTCCGCTACAAAATGATAGCAAGGGTACACTGTAATGTATGAAAAATAATACCGGATCACTTTCCCTACTGTTATTATGCCTGATCAGTGGGGCGGCACTAGGGCAAATTCGCCCCGGTGGGCTCAATCTACCGCAGGGTATTCCTACTCAGGGTGGGAGGCCTTCTGGTCAGGGGAATGCGCAGCAGGGAGGACCTGTGCTGGATGACAGTACCAAAAATCTCTACGGACCATCTACGGCACTTCATTTTTTTGAGGATGATATCCTGAATAATCGGGATACTCTAAGGTATCGCCTGGATACTTCGTTGAATAACATTCACCGTTGGACTTTCGTGGATCAGACTTGGAATAATCTCGTTGATTTGGGGAATTTAGGGACAGCCACCCGCACCACCTTTTTTCAACCTCGTCAACAGGTGGGCGCGCATTTGGGTTTTAGGGCTTATGACCCATACGCGATTCAGGCAAACGAAGTGAAGTATTACGACACGCGATCTCCGCTCACCGAAATGACTTTTGTGTCGGGTGGACTTGGACGAAATATACTCCGTTTCGGGTTTAATCAGAATATTACGCCCCGCCTTAATATGGGCTTTCGGTTGCAGCGCTTTACTTCCAATAAACAGTTTGGCACATTCAGTGCCCTGGGCTCACAGGCAAATTTGGCCCAGAACTGGAACTTTCTCTTCCATACTAGCTACGTCTCTAAGGATAAAAAATACACTTTACTAGCGCACTACCGACACCTTAACCATGATGTAAAGGAGCAAGGGGGATTGCTAAACGTCACTGATTCTACCGATAATGGTAATCAAACCTTTGTGTACGATGGAGCGGCAAGGCTGAGCGGTCAGGCTCGTTCGTGGGAACGACGACATGTTTTTCATGTATACCAGCAATACCGGTTAGCAAATGGCTTTCAACTATTTCAACAAGGAGAATATACCAACGTAAAAGACCGTTACGTGGATAATAACCCTAGCCAGGGAATCGAAAATGGAGTGTACGCTCCTCGGTTGTTCAACTCAGATACTACCCGACAGGATATTTTTTACCGGTTGTTTGATACCAAATTGGGTATCAAAGGTACTTATAAAAGCTTTAACTACCGGGCGTATTACCGACCCCGAATTTACACCGTGGATGGTAATTATAAGAATTCTGACTCCACTACTGCATCCTACAAAAATACCCGGTTTGAAAATATCGTGGGCGTTTGGTTGAGCTATTACCTAAAAGATTCCAGTCAACACCTTATTGCGGAGGGTGAACATCTCCTGGGGAAAGACTTCCTTTTGAGGGGTGTATTGTTAACGAAGTGGTTTAAAGCCGGCTACCAAACCTCTTTCTGGTCGCCGGATATGCTCATGCAGCGATACGTCAGTAATCATTTAGCGTGGGACAACGACTTTAAACTAACCGGCGCCAATACGATATTTGGTTCATTATCAATTAAGACACCGACCGTCGAATTTGTACCCGAGGTTCAATATCATTTGGTTAGCCGGTATACCTACTACGATACTGCGGCCGTTGCGCGGCAATTCAATGGGTCTTTCAGTTTGTTACGGCTTGGTGGTACCATCAATTGGAGAAAAAATAAATTTAATCTTCAAGGGCAAGGATATTATACGGTAAGTTCCAACTCCGAAATAATTAGGATTCCGTCGGTGTTTGCATCGGCTCAGCTGACGTATGATCTTATATACGCCAAAGTATTGTACGTTCAGCTCGGGCTCGCGGGGCATTACCGCTCCTCGTATTTAGCGGACGCCTACATGCCCTTGACTCAACAGTTCCATCTTCAAAATGGCTTCATTGCCGATCGGTACATCGTAGCTGATGCTTTTGCCAGCCTTCGTATCGATCGGGTGCGATTGCTGCTGAAAATGTCCCACATCAATGAAGGAATTGGTAGCCTGGGGTATTATATTACTCCCCGGTACCTCGGATTAAAGCGGACGTTCAGTTTTGGGGTGTATTGGCCTTTATTTGATTAATTTTTTGTTATGACTATCACCACATTAGGACTTAATTTACCGACCGATCCACGGTGGGTCAATATTGCTGAGATGCAGATAGGAGAGATTTTGATTGATCATGCCTATTGTGAGCAGAAGGCAGCCTCGTCTTGTATATCACTGATTGTTCATTTTCCAGAAAGGACTAAACTCGTTGAAGTATTGACCCCCATTGTCAGTGAGGAATGGGGACATTTTCAAAGGGTATTGAAGGAACTAAAAAGAAGAAACATACCTCTGGGAAGGCAACGAAAAGACGAGTATGTAAAACGACTTCAAGAAGTACTGTATAAAAAGGGAAATGGGGATGATGTCTTCCTGGATAGGCTCTTGGTTTGCGCCCTTATTGAAGCCCGAAGCTGCGAAAGATTTAAGCTATTATCCGAAGAAATTGAAGACGAGGGGTTGCAAAAGTTTTATCGGGAGCTCATGGTCTCAGAAGCAGGTCATTACCGCAGCTTTATCGAACTCGCCGAAGAATATTTACCTAAGGAAGCAGTACGGCAGCGCTGGAAAGAACTGCTTTTCGCCGAAGCGGAGATAATGAAAAACCTGGAAGTTCGTGGTGATCGAATGCATGGGTAGAATCTCATTTTCCGCATTACGATTTTCTCCCGGTTCTTATTTTGCTAGTACACTCCACTCTTCAACTGTTTATATCCAGCCTATTCCCCAATCATAATTTATGAAAACTTTCCTTACCGACGTTGCTGAGCGCATACTTTCCTTACATCCGTCCGATATAGATCAGGTAGCCATCGTGGTTCCCACCCGCCGGGCGGCCTTTTTTGTGAAACAAGAACTTGCCCTGGCAACTACCAAGCCCATCATCAGTCCGCAAATCCAGGCTATTGAAGATTTTGTCGAATCGGTGAGTACTCTGGAAGTCGCTGATTCCGTAAGTCTGCTATTTGAATTATACGAAACTTTCAAAGAGATAGATCCAAGCGTTCAGTTTGATCGGTTTATGGGGTGGGCTTCGGTGCTTATGAGTGACCTAGATCGTATTGACCAGTACCTCATTAAAACCGATTATTTGTTTGACTACGTTTCTGAGACCAAAGCCCTTGAACGCTGGCAATTAAATCTACCCCCAGGTAAAACTCTATCCGAAACCGGAGGTGCGAAGTCTTACTTTACTCTTTTTGAGAATATCAAGAAGGTCTATTCCTTGTTTCGTCAGCGCTTACAGGCAAAAGGCAAAGCCTATCGGGGTATGGCCTACCGGCACGTGGCTGAAAACATGGATATTTTACTCGAAAAAGGTATTCCATTTTCTAAGGTCTATTTTGTTGGTTTCAATGCCTTTACCGAATCCGAAATTCAGATTATTCAGAAACTAAGGAAAGTAAGAAAAGCGGAAGTGCTTTGGGATACGGATCGCTACTACATGAGCGAAAATAGGGATGTGGAAGCGGGGGAAAGCCTACGCAGGTACAAGAATGACGTAACATTTGGCTCCTGGAATTGGACGTATGATCACTTACTTTCAAGTAAGAAGCAAATCACCGTGTATGGCGTACCTAATGCTACCTTGCAGACAAAACTTGCTGGCGCTATTTACGCTGAAATGCTCCGAAACGACCCACCGGAAGCACCAGTCCCGACCGCCATTGTGCTGGCTGATGAAAATTTGTTACTCCCAATGTTGTATTCAATTGACGAAAGCGTAACTGATTTTAACATTACCATGGGGTTGTCGCTCCGCAATTCTTTGCTGTATACCCTGATTGATAGCGTATTTGAATTACAACAAAATGTTGCAGAATTTAAGAATAAAGACGGGGCTACCTTGAAAATTCCTAAGTTCAATCATAAGGGTATCAGTAAGGTCTTGAATCATCCATTTATTCGTCATTATGAACAGATAGTGCTCAGAAAGCCCGATTCGGACGAGCCTACCATTATTCAGGAAACTCTGAGGGAGATTACTAAAAATAACCGGGTGTTTCTGAGTACCAAGGATATGATGCAGATAGGTAAGGAGCATGCGTTATTCCGTATTTTGTTCACGCGTTGGAAAAAGGACAATTCTGCCCAGGTTATCAAAGCTTTCTTTGATCTTATAGATTTGTTACGGGAAGTATATAAGGATTATAAGAATGCGCTCGAAACAGAATACCTATACCTGTTTTATACTTTGTTGAAGCAATTCGAACAAACCATTGCCAATCGCCCCGAGCCTTTGACGTTGGCTACCCTCCGGTCGTTCATGTTCGATTTGATCCGTACTACCCGGATACCCTTCAGCGGGGAGCCTGTGAGTTCTTTACAGATATTGGGAATGCTGGAAACTAGGGCATTGGATTTTAGTCGGATCATTGTGCTATCGCTCAACGAAGGGGTACTTCCACAGGCTAAAAAACAAAATTCGCTCATTCCCTTTGATGTTTCAGATGAGGTGGAGCTTCCGACCCATCGGCATCAAGAGGCGGTCATGTCCTACCATTTTTATAGGTTGTTACAACGGGCGTCAGAGGTACATCTCATGTATGTGAGCACCAATGATGCCTTAGGAGGAGGAGAGAAAAGTCGCTTTATTCAGCAGATTGAGTTTGAACTTGCGCAGTACAATCCGGGTATTGAGATCAGAAATAAGGTGGTTGGGTTTTCTGAATCTCCGGTGGATACTTTATCCGATCAGGTACCAAAGGATGCCGCTATGGTGGAAAGAACCAAGAACTATCTGGCCACCACGGGGCTTTACCCTACCCATCTGAATGATTTGATTCGTTGCTCCATGAAGTTTTATTTAGGACGGATTGTGGGCGTAAAGGAGAAAGAAGAAATAGAGGAGGAGTTGGGTATGGATAAAATTGGCACCTGGCTGCATACCTCCCTTGAACGAATTGATCAGGAGTATTTTCTGCAAGGAGTTGATCCGACCGAAGCGCAAAGTAAGGCGATTCTTTTCGAAGAATTTGAGCGGTTATTTTTGGGGTATGTTACCGAAATGGGACTCAATAGTGTGTACTACCAAATTGGGGTTCAGCAAGTAATGGAGTTCTTACGCCATCAAATAAAGTTATCTCCCCGCCGGAAAGTAGTGGCCGCCGAGCAGTTATTAAAAACAGATGTTACCGTGATGGTAGATGGCAGCCCGGTGGTGGTGAAATTGGGTGGAAAAATCGATAGGGTAGAGCAAGGGGCAGACGGGACACTTTTCGTGATGGATTATAAAACGGGGAGTGTTGAATTGCATCAGGAAACCAAAACAACATACGAGGAACGGAAGAAGAAGTTATTATCAGATTCAACGCTCAAAGCCGGGTACGCGCGGCAGCTTTGGTTGTATAAGTATTTAGTTTACAGGCAAATGGGGGAGTCTTCTGGGTTGCAATTGGCAGATACTACCTACACCCTGGCAGATAGTAAAGTACAGTCAGGATTCTATTCCTTTCGGGCACCGGATAAGATTTTTGAAAATATGCTAGAAATCACGGCGAGCGTGGATCCACATGTGTTTATCAAAGAATCAGAAGAATTATTGCAGATCATTATCGGTGATTTGCTAAATAAAGAAACGTTTTTTACCAAAACCAATGATTTGGAAGTCTGCAAATATTGTGACTTCAAAGGTATATGCGGCCGTTGATCCTGATCTATTTGCTACATTCTTTTGCCCCTTCGTACTATTCCGAAGCAGTCAGACCTGCCCGCTGAGCGAAGTCATCAGGTTTGACTACTTTTCATTTGCTAGTGTTTCGGATACCCAGCATTGTGCATACTAAGTGAATTATTGTCTCGTTATAATTTGGGGAATCGGGGATACTATTCCAAAATGAGAATATTTCTTCTGGTAGTCTATGTTTGGCTATTCTTCACTACCGGATTCTAACCTTTTAAAGGCGCAAAGGGTCTGATTAGTATACAGGAAAAGAGCACACAATAATGGTAGCACTTACACGAGCATTCATGGGCATAAGTACTAAGGCATAATTAGTTTATATTATTAAGTTAGTCAAATCACTAGCTAATATTCTCTATATCAAATATTTACAAAAAGGTAATAGTTACAAGCTAATAGCTATCAGCTACTTTGTGATTGCCTAAAATAGGTTGACCACAAATCAACTTATGACAATGGGAAAAACAAATGCAAAAGACGGAAAAAGTGCAAAATTCGAATTCCGAAAACGCCGTGTGTTCAGTGAAGCGTTCAAACGC
>Ga0209284_10001352_pt1 | contig 37917 bp, 54 predicted proteins | sample FRY03_FD_187211 | JGI IMG/M metagenome (GOLD analysis project Ga0209284, IMG submission 187211) | Freshwater microbial communities from Lake Fryxell liftoff mats and glacier meltwater in Antarctica - FRY-03 (SPAdes) (version 2) | ecosystem: Environmental > Aquatic > Freshwater > Ice > Glacier... | reverse complement strand
AGGGTATGGTGCGGCCGCCAAGGGTATGACATTGATCAATGCTGGTGACTTATATTTAGATCTCATTATCGATGACAATCCAATGAAGCAAGGTAAGTTTGCGCCTGGCAGTAATATCCCTATAGTGCCAATTGACGAGTTAGATAATCTGACTGATCGTAAAATTGTATTTGTTCCATTGGCGTGGAACTTCTTTAAAGAAATTAAAGGTAAAATTAAAGCTAAACGTAACAACAGCAACGATGTTTTCTTAAAATATTTTCCAACAGTAGAGGTAGAATAATAATGGCTATAGACTTCAAAAAATCGTATTTAGACTTGTTAAGGAACACCATACTTGGTCTTACATACGCCGACTATAGGATTGATCCTTCAGTGGGAGAAATTCGCCCACATGACCCAAAAGCTAGAGAGAATGGCGAAGATTGGCCGTTTAATGCTCAGAGCATGGCAGGCAGTAAAAGAATGCTTAATGTTCATGAGTTAATTGATCAGATTACTGCCAACAATATTCCTGGGGATTTTGTTGAAACTGGGGTCTGGCGCGGTGGTGTATGCATATACGTTGCTGGAATATTTAAAGCAGAGAATATTTTAGATCGACAAATATGGGTCTGTGACAGCTTTGATGGATTACCTAAACCCAACGATGAAGCATATCCAATTGATAAAGGTGACACACATTTTGCCGCAGGATGGTTAAAATGTGACCAGCCCACAGTAGCTCGAAATTTTGCAGGATACAATCTATTAAGTAGTCAAGTAAAATTTGTTAAAGGATGGTTTAGTGATTCCTTGCCAAAACTAAAAGATGAGATTAAACAAATATCTATTTTAAGGTTAGATGGTGACATGTATGAATCAACCATTGTGGCGTTAGAAAATCTGTACCCTAAACTGTCAGTAGGTGGATACGTAATAGTCGACGACTACGGATTACCTAACTGCCGCAAGGCCCTGGAAGACTATAGAGAATTCCACAACATTGACGATGAATTTATAACTATCGACAACAGCTCAAACTATTTCCAAAAAACTAAAGAATGTGATCCAACAAAGATAGAACATAGGTTTAGAATACCTAACACAACACCAACTCCCAAAGCAACAGTTGACCCTACATTCTCTATGCCCAATAAAGGTGCGTCGCTTAGTAGTCTATGAAGAAAACCCTGATATGCCACTTCTATAACGAACAATGGATGCTACCGTGGTTCCTTAACCATCACAAGGAAATATTTGACCATGGTATAATGATTGACTATCACTCAACAGATCATTCCGTTGATCTAATCAAAGAGGTATGCCCAACATGGGACATAGTAACTAGTCGCAATCCTGATTTCCAAGCAGACAACATAGATACTGAAGTCATGGATATAGAAAAGTCAATTGACGGATGGCGCATAGCACTTAACGTTACTGAACAACTAATAGGCGACTATTCGGTATTATCAGATCATACCAATCAACAGTTATTAATTCCTAATATTTTTATGATTGATGTTGAACGTAATACAGCAAATCCTGATCTTCCTTTGTATGAACAATACCATCATGGATTTAGTTTTAAAGATGGACCACAACAATTTTTAGAACGAAGGGCAAGGAGCATGCACAATACTCCGGTATTTTATCCGCCAAATAATACTGCCGAGTGTATGGGTCCAGGGCGCCATTACCATTCATATAATACAGACCAATTGGTCACACTCTATTGGGGTTGGTGCCCTTGGGATGAAGGACAACTTGCTAGGAAAACACAGATACAAACACAAATACCTCTAGTAGATAGACAACGAGGTTGGGGGTATCATCATATAACCAACAACGAAACATTAACCTATAGACTTGAGAATGAGTTCGTTCCTCAAGCAAGAGATTTATCAAAGGATTTAGAATACTATGTCAGCAAACACAAAAATCTTTCAAATATACTTTAAGCCAGAGCTTGAAAAATATTTAGACCCTGCGTTTACTCCGTTGAGTAATGTAGAGAATCCTCGCCCAGACTTGCGCGAATGGGACGTATGGAATCGCGAACATGATAGCATCTTAGCACAAGGCTTAGACTACTGGGGATTTGTTAGTTGGAAGTTTAAAGAAAAGACCGGAATCCATGGACACCAAGTATTAAAATTTATGGCAGAAAATACGGGTCGCGATGTTTACCTATTCAATCCGTGCATTTTAAATGAAGCAGTGTTTGCTAATAGTTGGGAACAGGGTGATCTTCATCACCCAAACATCAGCGACATAGGTAATAGTTTTTTAAAGAAGATAGGCTATGTTGATATTGATGTTAAGACAATGTTATTAGATCGTAACAATACAGTATTTGCTAACTACATTGTTGGCAGTCGTAAGTTTTGGATAGAGTTTATGGAGTTCACTCGTAAGATATTCATTGAGGCTGATAAGGATATTGAATTTAAACATCAGGTATTTGGTGAGGGGTTAAGTAACTATGCCCACGACAAGACGTTACCAAACTTCACGTTCCTAATTGAAAGGTTAATACCAACATATCTTGAATTAGAACAAGTTGACAGTTTAGCATACACGTATAGCCATGACACAGTTTTGTCTAAATATAGACCTATATTTGACGAAATACAAGCACTATCCAACCTAAAAGTAGCTATAAACCAGTACGATAGTGACGAGTTGTACAATGTCTGGAACTACTACAGACACGCTTTTATCAATAATAATCCAGGAATACTTAATATAGAGTAAACTACTGTTAGAACTGCTATATCTAAGGCAATATATAATACAACAACATAAAAAAAGGAGCAAATATGATATTTGCTAAAAGTTTTTTCCTGATTATATTTGTAATTATTAGTACATTAATTTCGTTAGAAAGCCAGGTGATGGGGGGAAACCCTGAACTGTCAATGAGTACTAGAATAGCACATGCTCAAGCAGTTCAAGAGATGGCTAGACAACAACATCTTTACAAAGAGCTTAATTGCCTGACTCGCAACATATATTATGAAGCCAGAGGTGAAAGTCACGAAGGGCAACTGGCGGTAGCTCAGGTAACCCTAAACAGGGTTGAAAGCGGAATGTTCCCTAATTCAATTTGTGGTGTAGTCAATGAACGTTATTGGGTTAAAGGACGAGAAATCTGTCAGTTTAGCTGGCGGTGTGACTCTACTGCTAATTTGTCGTTGATAGTGGCAGATTCAAATCCTATATATCAACTGGCGTGGAATGCTGTTAGAGATTATCACAGACTAGACGTTGTTACACACGACACCTACTGGTTCCATGCTAACTATGTCAAACCACGTTGGCGTAAGTTCAAAGAACGTGTGGCACAGATAGATACTCATATCTTTTACCGTCAAAAATAACCTAAGGATAAATACTATTGACAGCAGTATATTTCTGCTGTATAATATATAAATGCTCACAAGGCAGTTATTAATTTAGACCCAAAAGGAAAAATAAAATGCCAGGTTACCAATCAAGTGGTACTGAGGCTCTACAAGCACTAGCTCAAGAAGCCAAAGAAAATAAACAAACACAAGCAACAGATGAACTTAAAAAGTTTGAAGCAACAAAGCTGAAAGAAAAACAAGAAGCAACTAGACGAATGGTTGAAGCTTTTTCAGACTGCGGTTAAGAAATTACCGGTTGACAAAAAGTCTTTTTGGTAGTATAGTATATGCTATATGTTACAAAAAGAAAAAGAATTCCATAGCAAAATAAAACGCATATTCTATTTAGGTGTGAGTGTCTGCCTATTAATATCAGCAATTGGTGCTTATCAAACATGGCTTAATCCATTAGGCCTAAAACCAGAAGTTAATCCAAAGCAACACAATGGTGCACAACCGTTTGCTCCCCCAAATGTATTTGAATCTTCAGTCACACTACCAGACGGTCGACCAACATCAACTATCAATCTAAACACAAAGATAGAACAAGCACCTCCTTTAACTGAGGAGGACCTGGAAGTGTTTGACGAGCTTAGAACAATAGACGACCTAACCGACGAAGAATTCCAGGAGAAAACACAATGACACTCGACCAAGCACACGCAGTAGTACAGTTCTATGGAGAACACCATGAGATACGTAACCTCTGGGAAATATTAGATCACATGAAAGCCAATTGGAAGGATTTAGATCAGCAAGAACGAAAATCATTAGATTTGTTGTCACAGGACCTGTATGTTGGGTTAACTAATGCAAAATTCAACAAAAAAGGGAACACAACAATCATTGAAGATGACGGATACGCAGATTAATGATAAATTTTGGTTGACTTTAACCACAAGATGTGCTATAATTACGCTGTAATTTACTAAATCATGTGGAGAAAGCAATGGAAAAAAGAGTAAGGGATTTTGGAACAGCAGAGCGTACACAACGGGTATACGAACAAGTGATCGTTAAATTAGATCGTATCGAGGGTATGCTTAAATTCTTTAGCTTAGTTATGGCTGCCTGTTTTGGAGCTATGCTTATGGATTTATTACTTGGGTATTTTGGATAATATATGTTTAGACAGTTAATTGAAATGGTGATAGTTTCCCTAGCAATAGTGTTAATGGCACCATTTTGGTTGCTGAGTAAATTGGTTATAAAGATATTAAAACTTTAATAATAATTCTAGTTATATTTTTTAGTCTAATAGGTTATCTAATTAGTTTACAAATAGGTTGACTTTTGGTTAAGTTGGTGCTATAATGTATTTAAGAAGTTAGGAAATGAAGGTGTTATTGAGCAGGTCTAGTTTAAGTAAAATGACAAAGACGTGGGCTCGAGACCAAGTTGGAGTAGTTAGGGGTTAGATTGATCACTTAGAAATCCCCTGGCTTGCTCAATAACACTTTCGATAGTAAAAAGAGATTGACAGATAGAAACAATCGTGCTATAATGTTTACATGATACTTAGAAAACAGACAAATGTTTAGTATCAAGACAAATAAGGAGACAGACAATATGAACGGTTTTGTAAAAATCAAAAATGGTAGTTATCGCAATCAGGAAGTTACCGATCAGGTATTTCCCTTAATCAAACAATTCCAACTAGGATCAAACGGCGGGTTTATCACTGTGGACGGCACTGGGCTATTTGGCAAGGACAAGATCCGAGTTACAGTCAACTCCCCAACTGACTATGAACTAGTTGACCAATCACAATATGTTCCGCCAAAAGTAGAGGGTCAAGAGACCGATGCTGAAATCATTGAACGTATTGCTCAACGGTTTGATATCTTAGATGACATGACCAAAGCAGTATTGAACGGTGATATCCGTGCTATGATCGTAGCAGGCCCTCCGGGGGTTGGTAAGTCATATGGCATCGAACGTGAATTAGACAAAGCCAACCTGTTTGATCAAGTAAGTGGAAGACGTGTTAAGAGTGAAATGATCAAAGGTACAGCATCAGCATTAGGTATGTACAAGTCACTTTACAAATACTCAGATGAGAACTCAGTTGTGGTGTTCGATGATTGTGATTCGATCTTGTTGGACGATGTTTGCTTGAACTTGCTTAAAGGTGCCCTGGACTCAAGCAAGAAGAGAGTTATTTCATGGTTATCTGACAGTCATTCGTTGCGTAGAGAAGGCGTGCCTGATCAGTTTAACTTTAAAGGTGGAGTGATCTTTATTACTAACTTAAAGTTTGACCAAATGAAAAGCCAAAAGACCAGAGACCATTTGGACGCCATCCAATCAAGATGTCATTACTTAGATCTAACATTAGATACTATGCGTGACAAACTTCTACGTATCAAACAGATCGCTGGCACAGGTGAACTGTTCAATGACTACGACTTTGATCAGATACAACAGGATGAGATCATTGCCTTCATGCATGCCACACAGAATAAACTGCGTGAAGTTAGTTTGCGTATGGCGATTAAAATTGCTCAGCTACGTAAGAGTTTTCCATTGAAGTGGGAACTGATGGCTGAAACTACTTGTATGAAGAGTAGATAAAAGTTTTGGCTACTGATTAATAGTAGCCAAAAACGATACACCTTCCATTTGTCTGGCTCCGGGTGTATCGGGCAGTAAAACCCCCAAAGTTTTTGTCGGCTTTGGGGGTTCTTTTTGCTTGCAATATCTGTTAGAATGCTATATACTATTAATATGCAGACATTCCAATACGTAGAAGACTATCTTGAGTTCCTTGGTGGATATGAAATAGGGCCGTCATCGTTAATATGGCCTACAGTGTCTGACAGGATAAGTCTAGCCCGGTATGATGTGCAGATAGTTGGCAACATGTCGTCTACCACAGTGTTTGGCACAGCATTAACAGACAAACAAGCAGACCTAGCTGTTAAACTGATTTTAAAGTACCGTAGACAGTTTTTAAAGTATGGTGTGGATGTTACCCCAGTTGAGAATCCTGTGTTTAGGGTTCCACTCCGTAAGATAAATCGAACTAAAACTATCCAATTGGATGGTGACATGATGGCTTTACGATTTCCATACGACAATCAGATGATAAACGAAATACAAGAATTCCGTGGACTAAGCCAAGGGCGTGCCAAATTTGACCGTGACACTAAAGTTTGGTATTTAGGAGTAACCGAGTACAATGTCAATTGGATAGTTACCTGGGGCGATGGCTACGGGTTTGCAATCGATCGGGCGATACGTGATCTACTGTCTAAGATAGTTGACTGCGAAAAGACCCCCTATAAGATTGAGTTAGTTAAAGATGATAAAAAATACAAGATAACCAATGCTCCTAAAAGTTTAGTGGCATACATAAAACAGCAAGGCGGGTTTGGACACAGCAATCTTGTTAAGTTAATTGATTGTGCCGGCATGTGCGGGTACGACATCAATGAGGAAGTCGTCGAAGAAGTGGTAGCGAGGTACGGAACAGCACTTCATGAGATCGGAGGGAAACATAGCATACATATTACCCCAAGTCCCGAAAATTTAAATATGATATTTGACTATGCCGAGCTAACTGATCGATATCCTATCTGTATATATAACCCTACCCTATTTGACATAGACCTAAGTCGTTTTATTGAAGAGGACATTGTGAGGTTTGACCGGAATGGTAAAACCGGCACTAGCGATTATGACCCGTATTGTGTTAAAGTAATATATGCACATAAGATTCCAACGACCTGGGATTTTCCTGTACCATTATTAGTAACAACATTTGAAATGATGTTTGGCGGTCGCAAGATGGATTGGACACGCAAAGCAAAAAAGATCATCTACTATGGTGCAACACAACTAAGAGAACAATATTAATGCAATTAAAAGATCCTAATAAAAAGATTATCATTGATCCTAGTAGACCTCTTTACAAATGGTCTAAAGGATTCCATCATGTGCAAAAAAACTTCTTCAATGAAGATGTTAAATTGCGTAGAGAAAAACAGATAGAAGATTTTATTTTGCTCAACGAATTTAAGAAAATTAAACTTAAGATTGACACTGATATATTCATTGAACTAACAGATATTGAACGAGTTAATACCAGCTGTGAAGCAGATTTAGTAGTCATAACAGATCAGAAATTTAGTCGTTATCCTTGCACTGCGTTGATTGAAAAAATACAAGAACAATTAGATAAATGTCCTAACTTATATCTATGTTTAAATCGTAGATATATTAATATCGATAACAGTTATCAAGACACTTCACTGAGTGAGAATTACAGTTTAGCTGTTACGCAATGGTTACGTAAAGCATTACCTGAGTTAGACATTATTGACATGAGTCTTGATGTAGAAGATTATGGTAATCAGTTTACTTGGGCAGTAGCAGATAGACATTATTATATAAGGAAATTTGATGCCAAAAATAATTGAATTTTTTGAACAAAGTTCTATTAAGACAGATTGGAAAACGCAATACATACGATATCGTTTAGGCAGATTAAAGCATCAATACTGGTTATGGAATCGCAAGAAACAAGATCATGCATTGGTCGATGAATATGATCAAAAGATAATTGACAACTGTCGTCCAGGCCGCAGTGTATTCTTTGCTAGTAGCGGGTATTATCTTAAAGATATCTATAAAGGCATAGATGTAATTGAAATGCATCCAATAGTTAAAACCTTTTATCCAGATATATATATTTGTGAAAACAGATCTGAGATTAATAAAGATTATCCTCACAAAGCAGATAATTTTGCTGTAGTAAACAATCGTAGTGATATATGGACAGAATTAGAAAACGTAGCTAATCATTGTTTACATTATACTAAGATAATGAATCCAGGATGTAGATTTTTTTATAGCTTTCGTGATACACAAATAGTTGGATTTAATAGACTTACTGGTAATATGGAAGAATATTTTTTAGATTGGGCCAACGGATTAGAACAAACACACGATTTAAAATTAGTATGGTATGATATAGAGTTTAAAAAGAAACTACCAGATCAAAATGGATACTACGATCAATTAGAAAATCCAGATACTACAAATGGTAATTTAAAATTTTGGTTTGTATATAAAGGTGAGATATGGAAAATCAAGAGTTAATTGTAGTTTGTTATATGGGCGGAACCTACGGAGATATGGTCGCTGGCCTTATTAACGAAGATCTTAAAACAGATGCCATATGGCAGGTGGCCAAGCCAACTGAAGAAGTGTCAAAATTAAAAAAACCTCATACATTTGATAGTGACCAAGAAAAAGATGAATATATAAACAGCATGTCGTCAGAGTATAAGTGCATACTTAGCCATGACCAGGATTATCATTTTAGTCGTAATCACAGTGTTTTAGGAATTGTAGTTACTAATATGAACTCGGCATTAAGGTGTGCTAAGAGATTCAAGGCCTCGCATCGAGATCAAGTATGGGAAGAAATGATGGATAGATGCGGAGCCAAAACAATAAAAGAATATGCTGAAATGATGTTACACTATAGTAATGCAATTGAAAAACAATCTAAATGGATCATATCAACTGATGAAATTGAAGACGGGCGTGTCTTGGAAAGGATCGCCCAAATTATAGGTACGCCATTATCTAGGTTAACTCAAAATTCGTATAAAAATTGGCGCTCGATTGTAATTTATAGGATGTTCCCCTAATGGCATTAGCCAGACTAATAATTAAAGACGAAGTGAACGTGAAGATAGAGGGACTCGACTTGCATGAGCGCAAGGAACTGTCCAACATGTTCAAATATGAGATACCGGGTGCGAGATACTTGCCCGCGGTCCGATTGGGTCGTTGGGACGGTCGTGTTGGATTCTTCCAACTAGGTGGTAGCACGTACATCAACCTACTGCCAGAGATATTACCATACCTAGAGAAACAAGGGTATCGTGTGGAAGTAGAAGACTTTAGAGACTATCAAACAACATTCCAATTCAAACAGGTCACAGAAGACAGTTACAGTCATCTAACATGGCCAAAGACACATCCTATAGCCGGACAGCCTATAATGTTGCGTGACTATCAGGTTAAAATTATCAATGAGTTTTTGTCTACTCCGCAGTGCCTACAGGAAGTAGCAACTGGAGCTGGCAAGTGTGTTACATTCGACAGTCAAATTAATGTTAAGATAGATTCTGAGTTCGGCGAATTTTTGTTAAATAAATATAAGAAATAGCAACCGGAGCAAAAACTATGTTACAAGAATTCTCAAAACAATATCAACGGAAAATGTGGAGATCGATGATTTCGCGAAAAAAGTTAAATTTTAATATATGGGACGTAATTAAATTCAATAAAGAAACTGTTTATTATATGCCTTATAATAATTTTCAAAAATTCAAAGTTGATGTATCAAATTGCAACAAATGTGGTGAAAAACTATACATTGGTTTTCGAAAAAATGAGTTTATAACTAACACTTGTAAATGCAGTGCTGACAGCAAAAGATACGCAACACTTCAAAAATTATTATCAATATTTTCTAAAGATACATCCTTGGATATTTTACAGAAATTTGCAGATGCAAAGACACGAAATCTGCAAAATAAAATAGAATATTGGCTAAATCAAGGATATACAGACTCCGAAGCTGGCCAAAAAGTTGTAGAAATACAAACAGGCAGATCCAGAAAATCTCCTGCCTCCAAAAAAGGTGCCAGGGGGTATTCGGTACGCACAAAAGAATATTGGATGAAAAAAGGTATGACAGAATTAGAAGCCATCAAGAAGGTTAGTGAAGTGCAAGTTACAAATGGCTTGCCTGTTTATGTTAAAAAATACGGAGAATTAATAGGAACCAAAAAATACAATTCTCGAATCAACAGTTGGGTAAAAAAGATGTCACTGTTAAGCCTAGGGGTTAGTGCTGTGTCAACAGAGTTATTCGAAGCAGTTGACCCAATTGCTGTAGGAGCATATGGTGACTACGAAACAACCGTGCGTGGCAAAATAAAAGTTTATCGTGTTGATTATATTGATAAAAAACAAAAGAAAATAATTGAATTTGACGGAACATATTGGCATGCCGACCCAGCAAAATATCAACCAACCGACAGGATAAGAAATAAATTAGTAGCAGACATATGGCAAGGAGATATTAAAAAAACAAAGGACCTAGAGTTAGCTGGATATCAAGTTTTAAGAATCTCTGAATCTAGCTATGCTGACAATCGTATGCAAGTTATAACTCAATGCAAGGACTTTCTGAATGCAAATTAGTATAGGTGAATTAATCGAATCGTCGGCTGAATATAAAGGTGTTGAGCTGTTAGATAATCGAGAAATAGATGTTTGTGATCTGGGCATCTATGTACCGACACCAATGGGGCAATCATTGGTTAAGTACGTTATTAAGAAAGAAAATCTTCAAGGCACTATGTTAACACTAGAGACTGGTGTTGAAATTAAGTGTGCCAGTAAACATCTGTTGAGGCAGTTCGGAAATGATATTTTTGCTGATTTATTAATGATAGGTGACACAATCGAAACAGCAAACGGTGATGTTAAAATTGTTGACATAACAAAGATTACCGACACAACATTTTATGACATTGGTATAGATTCGCCACATTTATACTATGATTCAGGTGGCACATTGCATCATAATACTTTAATCACGGCGGTACTAAGTCACAGTTGCGAAGAACACGGCCGCACTATAGTTATAGTACCAAACAAATCACTCGTTACACAGACCGAAGCAGACTATATCAACATGGGATTAGACGTAGGTGTTTACTTTGGTGATCGCAAGGAGTTTGGTCGTACACACACCATATGTACTTGGCAGAGTCTAAACATCCTGCTCAAAGGTAGCCGCAATCATGAAGTAGATATTACTATAACTGAGTTCTTAGAAGATGTAGTTTGTGTTATGGTGGATGAATGTTTTGACGGTAATACACTTATAACTACACCTAAAGGTAAAAAACCTATAAAAGATCTGAAGCCCGGTGATAAAGTTATAAATCTTTGCGAGAAATCAAAACAATACAAAGAAGACACAGTTGTTAAGATTCATAAAAATTTAACTCAGAGTGCAAGTGAGAAAATGCTAGAGTTAGATTTTGATAATGGTATTAAAACAAGAGTTACTGCTAATCATAAGTTTCTTACAAATAAGGGGTGGGTAAGAGCAGATGAATTAACAGAGGATTTAGAGATTATTAACATAGATACATACAACTAAAGGAGATGTAATTATGCCAAAACAATTAAATATAGACAGATTTAACAAACTATTGAAACAGCATAACCAAACACTTCAGGCAGAAAAAATTAGGAATCTTTATGAAACTTGTTAGGAAAAAAGAGATAGAAAAAATTCAAGAAACATATAATCTCCACATTAAAGAAGATCATAATTACATTGCAAACGATGCTGTGGTAGCTAATTGCCACATGGCTAAGGCAGATGCACTTAAAAATCTGCTTACTGGGGTCATGGCACACATACCTATCCGTTGGGGGTTAACTGGAACAATACCTAAGGAAGAGTTTGAGTTCATGAGTCTAAGATGCTCGCTTGGTGATGTTATTGGTCGATTAAGTGCTAGCGAATTACAAGACCAAGGAGTACTTGCTAATTGCCATGTAAATGTGTTACAATTAATTGATCACGTGGAATATAAAGATTATCAGAGTGAGTTAAAATATCTACTGGAAACAGAGGGTAGATTAGATTACATTGCTGAATTAGTAAGCAAGGTTATTGAGACTGGTAATACGTTAATACTGGTAGATAGGATAGCACCAGGTAAGGCATTGCAGGAAAAGATACCTAATTCAGTATTCGTATCTGGAGCAACTAAGGCCGCAGATAGGAAAGATGAATATGATATGATTGCTACCGAAGATGCAAAAGTTATCATTGCAACATATGGAGTTGCCGCAGTAGGTATTAACATACCACGTATATTTAATATGGTCTTGATAGAACCTGGCAAGAGCTTTGTGCGTGTGATACAAAGTATAGGGCGAGGTATACGTAAAGCAGAAGATAAAGACTTTGTTCAGATCTGGGATATAACGTCAACATGCAAGTTCGCCAAGAGGCATTTAACAGTACGAAAGAAATTTTATAAAGACGCAAACTATCCATTTATAGTTGAAAAGGTGGATTGGCAAACTTAATAAGGAAAATTATGTACATATTAACACTAGAGAATAAAGCATATGAGATGAACGAGATACCCGACGAAGTTGAGGATATGCGTTTCTCTATACTAGACAATAGCGATCCAAAGAATCCGGACTATTTCTTTATTCCTTTAATCTTCTTAGAAAGTTTTAACAGTCCGGCACTAGTATTAAACATTGGTGGCAACTTGGTCAAGATGCCTGTGGACTGGCAGATACTGATAGGAGAACCCGATTTTGGCGACTTGGAAGTTATCCCATTGACCAGTATCAATGATCGCGGCTTTTCGGTATACACGTTCAATCCATTGACCAGTTTCAAACCAGTATTTGAAACAGTTGAGATCGTGGACATCTATCAAGATGTTAAATGGTATTTCCCCAAACTTAAACCAGGGCAGTTACTGGCGGTGCCAATCAATGACGGTGATAAACCAATGTGTGCCTATTTTGTTAAGGAAATTAGCCGCCAGAGCGAAGTCGTCGACTACGGCAAAATTTGGTAAAAGCAAAATTTAACTTTACAACACACGGTCAAAGAGTGTATAATTATATATATGAGAGATGATAAATTAATGGCGGTAGGTGATAACTTAGAATATGATTACCTTACCCAAACTAAGGATGAGTATAGTAATACTGGACCCTGGGACACTGATTGGGATTCTGTCGCTCTATGGAAATCTATTAATAAACAGGCAAAAACACATCCGGCTGTACAAGCGGCACTTGATCAATTAAAAATGATATATAATTTAAGTAAAGAAGACCACAACGACGAGGACCTACCATTTTGAATCCAAATATGTTTAAGCAAAAAAAGAAACGAGCAGTGGATCCAAATGCTCCACCGCGCCCAAATCTACTCAGCCAAGACAAGAAACTGCGTGAGACCACAGAAGCATTTGGTAAATTACACGACATGGTAGCACGACAACAGTCCGCCATTGATGATCTACAGGCCAAATACAATCGCATGCAACAGGCAGTTGATCAATTGGTTAGCGTCGTTAGAAGTAAAAGTTGAGTTCAAGTTTAGAAATCAAGTATGAGATGCAGGCCTTTGATCGCAAGGATCGTGCATATTATGATAACTTCACTGATGAAGATCGCAAGAAGTTTTCAACTTATCTAATGTTGAAATATGGTGCCAATGTTGGTGGCAACCAAGATCTACAGGCCTATTATCTAATGGCTACAAATGGTCGGGTCAACAAGAACTTCTTTGATCTAGGCACCAAACACACTAAGCTACAATGGCTGACCTGCACCACTGTGAGTCCAGCAAAGGAGCCACAGTTCCATTATTGGTTAAAGGCTAAAAAGAAAGAGGGGGATAACAAGAGTCAGAAGTTTTTGGCCAAGCTATATCCAAACATGAAATCAGACGAGATAGACCTACTAGCGAAAATCAATGATAAACGAGATCTTAGAGACCTGGCGCGAGAGCTCGGACACGATGACAAGTCAATCAAATCCGACCTATAAGTGTAAGTATTGCGACAAAGAGTACCGCAAGGAATCAACTTTGGCGGCTCATATGTGCGAGAGCAAAAGACGTGTTCAGCAAGAAAAGGAAGTAGGAGTACAATTAGGCATGCAGGCCTACTTACGGTTTTATGAACTCACGCAGGGCAGTGCTAAAATGAAGACATACACGGACTTTGCTAACTCATCATACTATTCAGCATTCGTTAAGTTTGGCCGCCACATGATTGCTATCCGTGCTGTTAATTCTAAAATGTTCATTGAATGGGTTATAAAAGAAAATAAGAAATTAGATCATTGGTGCAAAGAAATCATTTACGCAGAGTTCCTTGCCACCTACATAAAGAAAGAATCAATCAATGATGCCGTTGAGCGTGCCCTAACAGAGATGCAGGACTACGCAGACGAAACAGAAGGTTTACAGTTCAAAGACTATTTCCGTTTTGGCAGTACGAATAGGATATGCTCGCATATTACCAATGGACGCATCAGTCCATGGATAGTGTTTAACTGCGACAGCGGGATCAAATTCTTAGAAACGCTTAACGAGGAACAGATCGCTATCATAATGCCTTGGATAGATCCAGAGTATTGGCAACGAAAGTTTACTGACTACATGGCGGACACTGAGTGGGTTAAGATGATATTGAAGGAGGCCAGCCTGTGAAATTTAAATCAGACATTGACATAGACTTCGCAGACAGAGATCAGGTATTAGCAGTGCTTGATGTTACTCCAGCTAGCATCATGCGTGAGGGTAAGTTGGTTAAACACAACTCAGGGGTATATGCTTCAGATATTCCAGTGGACCCATTTACCGGATGGGCGAGCCTGGCCTATGATGTTGCTGAAGACCGCGGATACATGAAACTAGATCTGCTTAACGTTAACCTCTATAAACAGGTCCGTGATGAAAAACACCTAGTGGAGTTGATGCGAGATCCCGATTGGAGTAAACTTTATGATAAAAATATTTGTGATCAACTAATACACGTTAATGGGCATTATGATTTGCTATTACAAATGCCAGAACCGGTTGACTCTATCCCGAGATTAGCTATGTTCTTAGCTATTATTCGTCCAGCGAAACGACGTTTAGCTGGTAAAACTTGGAAGGAAGTTGCTCAAACTGTTTGGGATAAACCTACTGATGATACTTACTATTTTAAAAAGTCGCACAGTATTAGTTACAGTCAACTAGTAGTGGTAAATCTTAACTTACTTTCCGAACTAGGGTAATACTTCTACGCTTGCTTCTCTTGCTGGCGATTTCTTTTAGGCTTATGTAAGGACCATGCTCTATGTTCACGTCCTTGCTGTTGAATGTTTTTAAGCAGGCACGGAACTCGCTCCAGTCAGATTTCAAAAACACATTGATCGGTACTAATCTATTTGATTCCCACCACCATTGATCTGCCATTTCTAAGAAACGTGTCTTCTGGTCTATAGTTTTTAATGCCGCAAAATCATAGATTGTAGTTATGATTTCATCGGAGTTCTGTATGATTCCAATGTAATCATTGCCGCCATAGGTTATGAAGCTGATGAACGGATATTGGTCTAATAGTTTCTTATATGTGTCTTCCATGTCTTTGCGATAAATACTCAATAAGGATCGAGACTGAAATGCCCCTAATCACAAGTTATTTATATGATAATAAACACACCGTCCAAATTCTGGACTATTCCGATCCCACAATTAAAACGAGGAACAGACCCGTGTATCAAAGACCAGTCGTAGTTTACCAAGGGATCGACAATCCAGTGGTTGTTGAATTTAAGAATCAAGATCAAAAGGCCGTGAATCTTACAGGCTATGCGGTGCAGGCCGCGATACAAGATCCTATAGGGAAAATTACGGTCAACACCTACGCGGTAACTTTTGCCAATGCCGCAACTGGGCGAGGCACATTTACGTTTGATTCATTGACAATCAGCAACCTAGAAGCAAGATTGTACAAAATTACGTTCAAGTCCAATAGAGAGATAGACAACGTGGAACAACCTATGTACTTTGATGACAATTACCAAGCACCATTGGATCTGGACATACGCCCAGCCTACTATAACGCAGAACCATTTGCGGCCAATGTGTCCTACGATGGAGGAACTATATAATGGCCGTGGCTAACGTACAGATATTACACAAGCGTGGCAATGCCACAGTAAGTTCAACATATATTGGACCGGTGGGTGAGATAACTATTGACACCACATCAGACTCTATAAGGATACAGGATGGTCTTACTGCTGGAGGATTGTTATTACCTAACGCCGCAGTGATCACCGGCAACATCACGCAGGCCAATGTGGGCATGCGAGGATATGTTGACTATTCGATATCAGCAAACATTGCCGCATTGGTTGGGTCAGCCCCTGGCATATTAGACACCCTGGGTGAGATAGCAGATTCTATCAATGATGATGCTAATGTGTTTGTGACATTGAATAACACTATTAATTTAGGCAACACAATACAGACTGAACAAATGCTAGCAGGTAATGCGGCTTTGGCTTTTGCAAATACTATACAATCAGAACAGATAGTGGCTGCCAACACTGCATGGGCTTTTGCAAACACAATACAATCAGAACAGATAGTGGCTGCCAACACTGCATGGGCTTTTGCAAACACAATACAATCAGAACAGATGCTAGCAGGTAACACTGCATGGGCTTTTGCAAATACTATACAATCAGAAATTTTAACTGCCTCCAATATTGGTATGATTGGGTATGTAGACAACTCAACCACCACTGCCAACGTTGGCATGACTGGCTATGTTGATTTTGCTAATACTGTACAGGCTAGTGTAATCACTCAAGCAAACACTGGTGTTGTGGGGTATGTTGATAACGCAGTTACAACTGCTAACATTGGTATGATTGGCTACGTTGATAACTCAACCACAACTGCCAACGTTGGTATGGTCGGTTATGTAGATAACTCAACTACAACAGCAAACATTGGACAAATAGGTTATACTGATAACGCAGTTACAACAGCTAACATTGGTATGGTTGGCTACGTTGATAACTCAACCACAACTGCCAACGTTGGTATGACTGGCTACGTTGATTTTGCTAATAGTGTCCAGGCTAGTGTGATTACCCAAGCAAACACTGGTGTTGTGGGGTATACAGATAACTCAATCACCACTGCCAACATTGGCATGATTGGCTATGTCGGACAACAAGTAACCACTGCCAACATTGGACAGATAGGATTTACCAACGAGACAGTTACACAGGCCAATGTGGGTATGAAAGGCTACGTTGACAACGGAATTACTGCACTAATAGGTGCCGCCCCCGACGCATTAAACACTTTGGTCGAATTATCTGCGGCAATAAACGATGACGCTAACATAGCAACTAACCTTACTACAGCAATTACAAATGCAAACATTGGTATGGTCGGTTATGTAGATAACTCAACTACAACAGCCAACATTGGACAAATAGGTTATACTGATAACGCAGTCACTACAGCCAATATTGGCATTATTGGATACATAGGTAATGAAGTAACAACTGCTAATACGGGAGTGGTAGTGTATGTTGATAGTCAATTAACATCTTATGCTGTTAACGTAGCAGTACAAGGGTATACAACAAATGCGGTAAACACTGCTAACATTGGTATGACTGGTTATGTTGATTTTGCCAACACAGTACAAGACAGTGTTATTACATCAAGAGTAAACACTGCCAACATTGGTATGATTGGATATGTAGATAACTCAACCACCACTGCTAACATTGGACAAATAGGTTATACTGATAACGCAGTCACTACAGCTAATATTGGCATGGTTGGTTATGTTGCCAGCCAATCTCATTATTCAAATGTTAATCTTGCGACATATCAAGGAAACATACAATCTACAGTAAACGGATACGCAATTGGATATAAAAATATTCCACAAGTTACAGCAGGTAACGTTACTATTGCATTAACTGACTCTGGTAAACACTATTACTCAACGAGCACAGCACCAACGACGTTGACGGTGCCAAGCAACGCCAACGTGGCATTCCCAACAGGTACTGCCATAAGCATAGTGAACAAAGGGACTGGTAACGTAACCTTGGCACTAGAAGTTGAAGTATCAATGTACCTAGCAGGCAACGCAACAACTAGCACAAGAACAATCACCACATATGGTATGGCTACTCTAATGAAAGTAGCAACAGACGCTTGGTTTATTAACGGTAATGGAATAGTTTAATGACAGGTATCATGCAAATGGTGGCTAACAATGTTGCAGAATTTGGATACACACCGCCAGACTTTGTAAGTTCTGGTTTGGTAGCATATTATGATCCAGCAAACTCTCTAAGCTATTCAGGAACAGGTTCAACATTCAGTGATTTGTCAGGAAACAGCAACGATGGAACCATTGTTGGGGCAACTTATACCAACAGCAGTTATTTTTCTTTAGATGGCACAAACGATTATATCCGCTCACCAAACTTATACAGCGACATAGGCAATCCAGATACATTTTCAGCAGGAGCATGGGTATATCCAACAGCCGCAGGTGTTGTGCTACAAGTAACTAGCACACCAACACCAGGACTAACCTATTTCTTTAGTGCGTTAGAGTTTGTTGGTGCAGGAAGTCCTGTTCCTAACTTTGGACTTTGGGGCGGTGCAGGCATCATAAAAGACACAGGCTCAGCATTGAGTTACAACACATGGTATCACATGGTTATTACCTATGATGCTACTACACTCAAAGGTTATATCAACGGCGCAGAGGTGGCATCTGCCACAGTGATTTTTGATAGCCCACACGATGATGGCCTAACAGTACATCATCTTCTATGGGGTGCAGGAGCCGTAACCAATATGGGTGACGGCACATACTTTAATGGACGAATGGGTATTATTCGTGTCTATGATCGTGCCCTAAGCGGTGCAGAAGTTACTTCAAACTACAACAACGCCAAAGCAATCTACGGGTTATAAGCCAAAAATCATTGATTTCCTCCAAAAATGAGTGTATAATATAGTATATGCTGAATACCATACAAGACTACGTAAAAACTATACTACCTACAAAGAAGAAGACCAGTGCCAGTAACTGGACAAGTTTTAATGCTGTCTGCTGTGAACACAATGGCGAGACCCCAGATCGTCGTGGTAGAGGTGGTATAGCAAACAACACTGACGGCTCAGTATCATACCACTGTTTCAACTGTAACTTCAAAGCCAGCTATCAACCTGGCAGACATTTAACGTACAAATTCCGCAAACTGCTCGCATGGTTTGGTGCAGACCCAAATGAGATCAAACGATTGGTCATTGAAGCCATACGTATCAGAGAATTGGTAGCACCAGAAGAAGTCAAAGCGGAAGAAGAAAAGATCGAGTTCACCGCCAAGCCACTGCCAAAGAACGCCGTGAGATTTAAAGACCTAACGGTAGCACACCCAGCCTTGGAATACTGCTACAATCGAAAGATTGATTTAGACAAGTATGATTTTTATGTGACAGAAGACTCTGCATATAATCTACATAAACGAGTGATCATACCTTGTTATTGGCAACATGATCTAATAGGTTATGTAGGACGTGCCATAGATGACACAGTAAAACCAAAATATTGGAATCAATTTGACACTGGTTACGTGTTTAATCTCAACAAACAGGAACAGGATTGGAAGTTCGTTATAGTATGCGAAGGACCGTTTGATGCCATGAGCATAGATGGTGTCGCAGTCATGCACAACCAGATATCAGAACAGCAGGCAGACATGATTGAAAGTTTGGGTAGAGAAGTCATAGTGATAGCGGATCAAGATCGTGCGGGTAGCAAACTATTACAGGACGCACAGGAGTATGGATGGAGTGCCAGCTTTCCTGTATGGCAGGAAACATGCAAGGACATCAATGAAGCGGTACAGAAGTATGGCAAACTGTTTGTGCTTAAATCAATCATTGACGCTAAAGAAACGAGCAAACTCAAGATTGAACTTATGAGGAAGAGGCTCTATGTTTGACCAGATCAAAGGGTTTCATATTGAGCCCACTAACATGTGTACTCTTAAGTGCCCACGGTGCAGTCGCACTAAATTCATTGAAAAATTTCCAAAAAAGTGGACAAATACAAACTTAAATCTAGCTCATTTAAAAAGTTTTTTAGATATAGATCTTAAAGATAAAAGTATAACTCTCTGTGGCAACTATGGAGATCCGATATATTATCCGCAAATATTTGATATTATTGATTACTTTAAAACCGTTGGTGCAACTATTAATATTTCTACAAACGGAAGTTATCAAACAAAAGATTGGTGGCAACGCCTGGCGGCCAATTTAGACAATCAAGATACTATAACATTTGCTATTGACGGCATACCTGAAAATTTTACACAATATCGAATCAACGCAGATTGGGACTCTATTAAAATTGGGATAGATGTACTGTCAGCAACTGAAATTAATACAGTATGGCAATACATTCCATTTGCGTTCAATGAAACTAATATCGAGCAAGCCCGGGCATTGTCTGCAGAACTAGAGTTTACTAAATTTTCATTGTTTCAAAGTGATCGCTGGGACAGCGACAATGATGTATTAAAACCAACTAACTACATAGGAAAGAGAACTCCATCGATCATTGAGTGGCGTGCTAATACAGATAGTCACCGCCAAGTTGAGGTTGACCCCAAATGTAAACAGAATAATAGAGAGCATTATATATCAGCCAATGGATTTTATATGCCATGTTGTTATGTGGGAGAACATAGTTTTTATTACAAGAGTGAATTTTATAAGAACCAATCACAATACGACATAAGTAAAACTACTATCAGCGAAATATTAGGATCAACTCAATCAAAAGACTTTTATAATTCATTAGAAGATGCTAAACTTAGTTATTGTACTTTTAATTGTCCTAAACTATGAGCAAAGAATACACACCAGAACTACAGAAACTATTTCTTGAAATGATGATGCAGGATGCACAGAGCTTTGTGCGTGTGCAGAACATCTACAATCCAGAAAACTTTGATCGCAATCTTAAAGAAGCGGCAAAATTCTTGATGGATCATGCTGACAAGCACAAGACACTTCCAACACCAGAACAGGTGTTAGCAGTAACTAAGGTAGAACTAAAGCCAATCAAGGATCTAACTGAAGACCATTATGATTGGTTTATGATTGAGTTTGAAGGATTTACCCGCCAGAAAGAACTGGAACGTGCGATCTTAAAGTCAGCTGACCTGCTTGAGAAAGGTGAGTATGATCCAGTAGAAAAATTAATCAAAGATGCAGTACAGATATCACTTACCAAAGACATGGGTACAGATTATTTTGAAGACCCTAGAGCAAGACTGTTAGCGATCAAAGACAATAACGGACAGGTATCAACAGGATGGCCTACCCTGGACAAAAGATTGTTTGGCGGCATGAACAGGGGAGAACTAAACATCTTTGCAGGTGGTTCAGGCTCAGGTAAAAGTTTATTCATGCAGAACATAGCGATCAATTGGGTTACACAAGGACTTAACGGTGTATTCTTAACACTAGAATTGAGTGAGGGCTTGTGTGCTATGCGTATGGACAGTATGGTAGCAAACTGTTCAACCAAAGAAGTGTTTAGGGACCTAGACACTGTGGAAATGAAAGTTAAAATGGTTGGGAAGAAGTCAGGCAAACTACGTATCAAATACATGCCAGCACAGAGTAACGTCAATCAGATACGTTCATATCTAAAAGAACTACAGGTACAGACGGGAATGAAAATTGACTTTATCATGGTTGACTATTTAGATTTAGTTATGCCAGTAAGTGCTAAGGTATCGCCAAATGATTTATTTGTTAAAGACAAGTATGTGTCGGAAGAATTGCGTAATCTATCAAAAGAACTTAACATGCTAATGATAACTGCATCACAGTTGAATCGTGGAGCAGTAGAAGAAGTAGAGTTTGATCACAGTCACATTGCGGGTGGGTTGAGTAAAATTAATACTGCTGATAATGTGTTTGGTATATTTACAAGTCGTGCAATGCGAGAACGTGGTAGATATCAAATACAGTTAATGAAGACTAGATCAAGTTCAGGGGTAGGTATGAAAGTAGACCTAGAGTTTAATTTAGATAGTTTACGTATCACAGACCCAGGCGAAGAAGCACAAGAAAGTAGTCGACAAGGCCAAGGCAGTTCAAACATTATGGGCCAGATCAAATCAACAAGTACTGTAACTAAAGATGAGCCAAAAGTAAATGCCCAGTTAGATTCTAGTAAGTTAAAGAACATGCTGGCAGGCCTGAAGAAAGTTGAATGATAGCATTTTCAGAAATAAAACGTGTACATCTAGAAATATCTAGCCTTTGCAATGCCCGATGTCCGTTGTGTCCTCGCAATTTCCGTGGATATCCCTATAATGATGGTTACATAGAAAGAAACCTCACTCTTAACGATGTTAAAAAGATATTCCCCCCGAATTTATATCTCAACTTGATAATATTATGGTTAACGGAAATTTTGGCGATGCTGTTATGAATCCAGAAACTCCGAATATTTGTGAATATTTTCTAACTCATAATCCTAACTTAAAAATTAACATCAGTTCAAACGCTAGTGCTGGCACTCAACGGTTCTGGGAACAACTTGGTAAACTAAAGATTACAGTTTTATTTTGTTTAGACGGGCTAGAAGACACCCATCATTTGTATAGACAAAATACCGATTGGCAAAAAATACTTAAAAATGCACAGACTTTTATACAAGCAGGCGGAACCGCAATCTGGAAAATGATCCAGTTTGATCACAATAAACATCAAATTGATGCGTGTAGACAGTTGAGCAAAGATCTTGGATTTAATGATTTTGAAATGGTGTATGATGGTAGGGATAGTGGACCAGTCTATGATCGTAAAGGTAATCTAGTACATGTGATTGGTGACTATCAGGGTGAAACTGACTTTAAAATACTATTCCATAAAAAGAAAACAGACATGGTGCTACTAGAAGATATATCTGTAGTTAATAAGGGGAAACCTATCTGTCAGACTCAAACGGGAAAACAGATATACATAAGTGCTACGGGAGATGTGAGTCCTTGTTGTTGGACAGGATTTAGTCCACATACATTTGGAAAAGGCGAGTATCTTGAAGCAGTAAACGCACAAATTAAACCTTTAGCTACTAACAATAATGCACTAGAGAATAAATTAGAATCTTGTATTGAATGGTTTGATGGTGTAGAAAAAAGGTGGAACATAGAAAAATTTGAAAATGGCCGATTAGTAGTTTGTAATGACAACTGCGGTTCTGCATAAATATACTAAATTGGAGTGAGACCGTGCAAAAACGTACCCGCAGTATATTAACAGAGCTTGACGAACTACTAATACACAAGGACAAGGAAAATCTCCTAGAAAGTCGTGCCAGCAATGTGATCAAGAGTGCCATCAACATCATACAGCATATCCATGAAAACTACGATAATGAAACTGCGACTAAACTAGAAAATCGTTTCTTAAATGCGATCAAGGGTCAAGACCCATCAAAATTCTCCAGAGGCATAAGGAAACTAAAAGATGAAGATTAAAGAAGTAATGTCCGAGGCTGGTATACTAAAAGGACTGGCTAAAGGGATTGGACAAGCATTAGCACCCAACGCCATGGCGTCTAATGCAGAAATACCTACACAAACAGGTTCTAGAGATTTTGAATACAAAGGCAATACCTATCGATGGTTAGGACAGCAATGGGGTGTAAAAGGTCCTGGAGGATATATTCCTGCAAGTAAAGAAGTACAACAACAATTAAACGCACTTATTGCTCCAACGACACCTGCAGACCAACCAATACAAACTGGTGCTAACTTTGATCTTAATTCTACACTAGACGATACTACTCAATATAGATTTGACCATCCGGAACACAGAGCTGAGGGTGTTAGTATTATTGTAAGAAAAGACGGCTGGTATGTAGATAAGTTACCAAAAGGCCTGCGTGGACAAATTCAACGCGACCCTGCTACAAGACTGTATAAAGTTAAACAACCAAAAAATATACAAAAATACAATGACTATTACAATAAGGCCGCAGATGCAGGCAAAGTAATTGAAGAACCAGCAGACTTATTATAATGAAACTATTTGAGATCAAAAGACAGACTCCAAACTTTTTACTAACAGAAAGCAAGAACACGCACCTTGAACATCTCGAGGATCTGGTGTTTAACGATGGCTACGATGGCGCTATGAGTGCATTGGATTATGTAGAAAGCCTCCGCCAGATGTTAGCAGACGGAACAGGAACCACGAGCAAACTAACAGTCAAGTGGGACGGGTCACCAGCAATTATATGTGGGGTTGATCCTAAAGACAGTCGTTTCTTCGTTGGCACTAAATCAGTATTTTCCGCAGAACCTAAACTGTGCAAGTCCACCAGAGACATTGAAAAATTCTACAGTGATAAGCCTGAGCTAGCAGTAAAATTACAGTCAGCACTAAAAAATCTTAAAAAATTAGGGATAGGCGGAGTAGTGCAAGGCGACCTAATGTTTACAGAAGGTGATGTAACCACAGAAGAAATTAACGGTCAATCATGCTATGTGTTTACTCCTAACACCATAACTTATGCTGTACCAGTTGACTCTAAATTGGGTGCCAGGATTGCTAATGCCAAATTAGGTATAGTGTTCCACACCAGCTACGAAGGTAATACTCTTGAAGATATGAAAGCTTCGTTTATAGTAAATGTACAAGGACTTAATCAAACTAATGACGTATGGTTTGACGATGCTACATATAAAGACTACACTGGCATAGCCAGCCTGACTCCGAGTGAGGACGTAAAACTAAAAGCCATGCTGAACAGCACCTACAAGACCATTGAGAAGATTGGCAAACAGAGATTTGACATCATCTTAGACAACAAGGACTTTGCCCGCAATATCAAACCTTTTGTTAACAAGATGGTACGAAGCGGCACACAGGTCACTGACCCAACATCATTCCTTAAAGATTTTGTAATGCATTACAATGACGTAATGACCAAAGACATAGAGAACATCACTGATAGAGCCGCACAGAATAGACTGGTTAAGATCAAAGAAAAAGAACAGTGGATCGCAGACAATGCCAACGCATTAACTGGCATCATGGCTGTATATAAAAGATTGATTGAAATGAAAGGCCTGCTATTGCGCAAACTACAACAGGTAGAAGGCATAGGTACTTTCCAAAAAACCAACGATGGCTACAAGGTTACTACACCAGAAGGTTTTGTTGCCATTGGGCACGATGGTGGCGCTATAAAATTAGTTGATCGTTTAGAATTTTCAAGAACTAACTTCCAAGGTAAAGCATAATGTTTGACTTCTTTGAGGAGTTAAAAGAAGCAAGGATGTTCAGAGGCAGTGACACGCTCAGGGGCAAATCCGCAGACGATGTCGCAAAGATGGCGTTCACTATGATATTGATGTTAGAGATACTACGCCAAGAAGACAATGCCTGGGCTAAAAAATATGTTCGAGACACCATGGACTATACTAACTTTGATGCTATGCGTACCAGTGCTACAGACCTACATAATCTACTAGCAGTGTTAAACAACCAAGACAAGTACTCAGCAAGGATTAAAGCTAACGCTAATATATCAGTACCTGTGCTAGCGATAAGAAGATATTTTAGAGAGATCACTGCTGGACACAAGGACCGCGGATTAGATCGAGCACTGTTTAAGAAATTACAGGATGCTTTTAAGGTTAGCAGTAGTGAATTAAGCTCAGCAAGACGTAACATTGCAGATTGGCAACTACCTAGTAAAACAGAAAAAGCTGTAACAAAAAGAGCGTTAAAAAACGTGTTACAGTCTACAGCACATCAAGCTGACATTTTTGTGCATTTCAAAAGTAAATTATAATTAAAACATAAATACTTACATGTGCTATCTAGCACGACAATTAATAATTATATTAAAATAACAATTTTGGAGAAAGAAAAATGGCAACATTCGCAAGAACATCAAAATCAAGCAGACCTGCAGACGGATCTGGATTTGGTAACGCAATGATAACAGGCAGAACGCTACAGCACTTCACTGTAACTTCAGCAGGTATGTGGTCAGCATCAGGCGTTGTAGCAGGTGCAGTTGACTTCCTAGCAGACGGTTCTAACTATAACAAATTAGTACAAGCAATTTCACAAGTGGGCTCAATTGAGTTATTAGGAACTCCACTAAGTGGTAACGTATTTCACGTAGGGGTATCAGGCTTCGTAGGCACAGCCGCAACTGGCGACCAAAGTTTACAAGCATATTGCAACAACTATGTAACTTACGGTTCTGGTGTAACATCAGCAACAGTAGCTGACTTTGTATATTAAGTTTTAAGTTAGCAGAATATAAAACAAAGCACGCTTAATCAGCGTGCTTTTTTTTGGCTAAACCTTGATAAATAAATTTATGCTCGGACAGACTCGAGTAATAAAATTAGGAGAAGCACAATGGCAGTTTTTACAAGAACTAACCCAACAGCAGTAGCTCGCGGTACAATCCAAAGAAATGTAGCACAATCAGTATACAAAGTTGTATTAAGTGGTTCAGGTTTAGCAGTAGCGGCATCTGATGCGGCGGCGGCAAGAATCTCAGACGCATTTGGTTCAGCAGTTGGTACTTTTAACTTTAAAGCAGACGGTAATGAAATCTATGCTGTAGTTGATAAGCATGCACTTGATATCAATCAAATGGCAGACTTAATTGCACAAGTACTTGATACAGGTACATTTGCAGTTGCAGGTGGTGTTGCTACACTATCAGACTCACAATCAGTAACAGTTACAGAACCTACTACTTTAGAAGGTATGTAAGCTCTATACTTTATGTATGGAACACAAAAAGCACTCTTCGGAGTGCTTTTTTTTTAATCTTGCATTCTGCCGATCCTGCATAAATAATAAAAAGGATCTAAATTGGAGAGATAGAAATGGCAATAGTACAAAAATGGAAATTGGGCCAAGCTAACACGTTAGTGGGAACGCAGACAACAGTAGGCACTATATATCCGGTTAACTCGAGATTACACACAATTACAGTTAACGCAGGTGGGTCAACAACAACCACAACACCACGTGGCAACCTAGTTCCAGACTCTGGATTGACTGGGGGAGTAATTGAATCAATAATTGATGAAGCGGCACCATTGGCCTATTGGACAACAGGTTCCACAGTAGCAGATCAGGCAAATATTTTTATTATTACAGATAAAAGTGTATCCGCAGATGACTTGCAACATCGCATCAGACAGATTGGCGCCAACACAGCGGCAACACGATTAACTGGTACAACATTTACCTATGCAAATACCGCAATACCATCAAAAGCTAACCTTGTTGATATTAGTGGTACACAAGTAATTGAAGGCACTGTAACACCTACAGCCTAACTGGTTTAATATATTAAAAAAGCATCTTTGGGTGCTTTTTTTATGACTTAAAATCCTACCAATAAATAGTATTATAATGATAGAACAAAGAATGTACAATCACCAAATTTTCACCTTGATAGACATTACAAAAACTAATGTCTTACAACACTCAGTTGAAAAGACAAAACAAAGAAATCAACAACGTAATTTTGAAACAGTATGCCAACTGTTGGGACTAAGAACACAATTATTTAATATATCTAATGTTTGGAGAATGGAGGATATTGCTGTGGCCCAATTTAAATTTGGATCATTCTATCTTGGTGACCTAGGATTTAAGTACAATGTTTGGAGCTTTTCGTTCTCAATAGAATTCGACGAAGTCTATAGATTAAATGATGATCCATATGGCACTATCAAAAACGATTTTGTTTACGTACCTGCAATAGTAGGATTAGATGAACAAATGCCTGCCCCACCTCATCCACTGTTCTACGCAGAAGGTGTGTATAAAAACATATACTTTACTCCAACGATTTAGAAATAAATATTAATGTAACGAGTGATCGTTACGTGATGCAAAGGCAAACAATTAAGGCACATATTAAGGCACACCATAGGCACATCAACTGCATCGGGTCATTTACATAATGGACACGACGTATGTCAACCACTGAAATAGAGAAAAAGAATCTAGAAGCCCACGTTGAGTTATGTGCCGAAAGGTATAATAACTTGGAAACAAAGCTGGACAATTTAGAAACAAGAATGGACAAACTTGAAGGCCATATGGTGGATATCAAGGCTTGTCTCACTGCCAACGAACGTACTAGAGTGACCCAATTGGTCAAAATTGGAGTGACTGTGATTGGTGTCCTAGCCGCGGCTGTGTTAGGTTTTATCTCCAGCGGCCACATATACCTATAAATAAAGTTAAACCAGAAGGGCTTGACTTTATGAAGATCGTAGAACTCACAAACAAATTACTAATGCCAATTACCAACGAAGAAATTGAATTGTTGGAACAGTTCACCGATGAGCCCATCGCAAAGAATCAGTTAAATGATCGCGAGCAACTGCTTGCAAATCAACTAACTGTCAAAGATGTGTTAATTAGAACTAATTCAGATGGCAAAATCTATTACAAGAAAATATAGCGAATTTGATCTTGACAAGATCCGTAGATTTACGGAACAAGAATTAGATCGTATATCTGGTGGCCCTCGTGACCTGCCTTTTTGCTATCAAATTGGATTTGATGTTCTTGTAGGGCATTATAAGGTTGTAAAAATTGATAACAGGTGTTGGCGAGTAGTTAATGGCACCACTAATATATTTGATTTCTTTTCGCGTAAAGATGCTATATTTTATTGTATAGCCCTGCACCAAAAAGAACACACACTAGCAAATGATATTAAGAAGGCTGATACACTGTTGGGTAGATTAGAGGTAGATGCCATACAATATCGGTCGGGTTACAAGAAGGCAGTTGAAAAAGGTGACGGATTTAGGGAAGATTATTATTCAGCTAGGTACACAGACACCATGGATCGACTAGAAGAGGTCAAGAAAGAATTAAAGAAAACTCTAAACTTGGCTAAATATATTAAAGAATAAATTAACAGGGATTATACCATGAAACTAGCAGAAATGTCATTGACATCAGCGAAAAAGATTAACAAAGTGTTAGAAAGTCGTTTTGGATTTGCTATTAATTACGATAGCCTAACCGTTGAAAAAGCTGAAAAACTCAGCGAAACTATCGCCGCTAATTTGGATAAAATCCGCCACAGTGCAAATTTACATACAGCAGAGACAAATCCACGCTATATGGAATTGTTGACAGTGAAAGAAGGACTATCACGTTGGTTAGAAGAAAACGCTAACACAACAACAGAAGCTGAAATCATCAACGAAGGTGAAGTTGGCAACGCTGAAGTGTTATTAGCCGCTAAAGACATGGTTGATTCAATCCAAGACGCCATTGAGAAAGTTGGCAAGATGCAAAACGAACAACTTCCACAACTGTTAGACAGTATCCGTGACCAAATTGGTTCTGAACAGTCAGATGGTTTTAAAAACGCTGTCGGAACAACACTAGATACATTAATGACACAACTACAAACAGCACGTGAAGGTGTTGACAATGGTGTTAAAATCCTAACTGGCGAGCAAACAGACAACCCAATGGCAATGCCAGATGAATTACCAGCAGAACTTCCAGCACCTGAGAGTGATCTAGATGCAGACGAAACTGATGGCTTTGCGGCTACAGATGCCGCTACTGGTGGTGCAGAAGAACTTGGCCGTGAATTAAGATAATCGTGCGATTAGATGAATTTACAAACAGTACAAATACTCCAGAGTCAAATTTAACAACAGCTCTGGAACTTATCCGCCACAGATATAAAGATAAGAAAACACCCCCAAAGATTTCAACACAAAGCCTTATTAATATGGTTCTTAATACTGATAAGAATTTTAATTATGACGCCCTTGTGTCTGCAAACGAAAACAATCCAGCTCTCAAAAATCTAATAAAAAGCTTCAATAAAGATTATGTGGAACTTCGATCAGCTGATGACACAGATGATACAGATGCTACAACAACCAATACGGACGCAAACAAAGCACCAGTGGACACCGTATCCAAAATGGCCAAACGTGCCGGCAAAAAACGTAATAAATCTGTTTATTAAAAATTAAAAATTCCTTGCAATACTATTATAAATACTGTATAATACTAATATAGTATTTAGGAGAAATTTATTATGAGTTATTCGAAGGCAGTATTAGATCATTACGAAAACCCCAGAAACGTTGGCTCATTTGATAAAAATGACCCTAATGTGGGCACTGGTATGGTTGGGGCTCCAGCATGTTTTGCTGGAGCCACATTGATTGCGACTCCAGATAGTAAAAATATCAGTTTAGCAGTTGCATATGCTAATGATATTGATATTCATGTCTGGTCATATAATCTATCTACCTGCAAGTATGAAATCAAGATGGCACGGCCAGTTTATTCTGGCAAAAAAGAATTACATAAAATATTAGTAGATGGCGAGGAAGTATGGGTAACTCCAGATCATAAATTCCTTATGGTATCTGGGAATTATATTTCCAATAGTGAATTAAATCCAGAAGACAGTGTAATGCCATTTCATAGAACTATTTCTAGTAGAGGATATTGGAATGTAAAGTCATGCACCCACCGAGCAGAGCATTTAGCGTATTATAAGACTGTTAACAATGTAACTGAAAATTTAGTTCATAAATTCAACATTGATCATATTGATGGAGATAAACGAAATAATAATATTGAAAATCTTAATAGGTTGACGATATCAGATCACATATCCAAGTCGCGTCCATCGCTTTCCGGCAAAATAAATAAACACAGATCTGCAGAATTAAGCAGACAAATACCGAGACAATCAATCATTGATTTGATCGAAGATGATTTAGTGTTATATGAAATAGCAAACAAATTAGAAATATATAGTGATGAGTTATATAGATTAGCCGCGTTATATGCCATAACTGAAATTACAAATAAAACAGTTATCAATGATGAATTAGTAAAATTTAATTTATCTGAACGAATGAAAAAAGATAATCCTTATAATAATTTCACAGATAAACAAAAATTAGAATTCGCAACACACATCGGTTCAGATAACGGCAGATGGATCGAGGTAAATAACAACGATCTTCTGAAAGAGGGAAGCAACTTACTATATCAACATGGCAAATTAACTGCAAAGATATGGTGTAAAAACGCTAAATCAAAATCGTTGCCACAGAATCTTAGTCCGCGGTTCAATACGTTCAGTGAATTTAAAACGAAAGTATCAGCGTACAATCACCGAGTTGTACAAACTAACGATATTAAGATTATAGATTGTTATACACTACAGGTAGAAGAGAATAATAATTATGTAGTTATAACAGATGTGACTAAAAATCATCATTCGGGCATAGTAGTTAAGAATTGTGGTGACGTTATGAAACTACAGATTAAAGTAGAAGATGGAGTTATTACAGATGCGAAGTTCAAAACGTATGGATGTTTTGTTAGTAATACTCTAGTAAATACGCCAACCCACACTAGAAAAATATCTGAACTTGCTGTTGGGGACGAAGTTTTATCCTGGGACGGTGCTGAAGTTAGACCAAATGTTATCAACGAAATCATTACAAGATCTGTTCCTATAGAGGAGTTAGTAGTAGTAACTCTTCAACGAGAAACAAGTCGTAAAGGTATTAATCCTAGAACATTTCAATTAATTTGCACTCAAGAGCATGTATTTTGGAATGCTAACAATAAACCTATCTTAGCCAAAGATTTGGTCGCCGGACTGGAACTATATGAAATAACCGAATATGAATTAAGAAAACTAACCAACAATCGTCATAGAGACGATATTAAGCAGAAGAATGCGGCTAGGATGAGAGAATTTAATAAATCATTTGATCACCGAGTGTTACCACAAAATCAACCCGGTTATGTATGTAAAGATTTAAAATTAAAAAAACAACGTTCGTCAACTGCATCTAAGAAAATGTGGCAAGACCCGGTATATGTTAAAAAATGGAAACAAGGCATGGCCAATATTGATCGCACTTCGGTTACTAAACTAGAAGAAAAATATATAAAATTATTCGAGGATAACAATGTTGCCGCTAGATATTCCGCTGGAAAAATATGGCTACAGACTGCTAACGGACCTGTCAGTCCGGATTTTATTGTGCCAGGTAAGAAGAAGTGCATAGAAGTTTATACTAAACGTATGCCTAAATTTATGCAAGATAGATCTGACTCGTCAGATTACATTGGAAATAGATCAACGCAACTCAAAACTGCCGGATATGATACGTTATTCTTAGCAGTTGAGGATTTTGACAACTCACTGGAACAAGTGCAAAATTTTATCCACAACGGAATGAAGGTTGTGTCAGTTGATAATATTACACATAAAAATCAATTGAGAGGGAGTGAAAGAAGTGGTAACAACGTTACAGTCTATGATTTAAAATTAGAAGAAGGATCACATGTGTACTTCACCGGCAGGGTAGGATCACATAACTGTGGTTCGGCGATTGCAAGTTCAAGCCTTGTTACAGAAATGCTCAAAGGCAAAACAGTTGAACAAGCACAAGAAATTAAAAATATGCAAATTGTTGAAGAACTGGCTTTACCACCAGTTAAAATACACTGTTCGGTGCTTGCAGAAGATTCAATCGCGGCCGCTATAATTGATTACAACAATAAACAAGAAAAACTAACACAGAGCAAATAACTTTGATAAATAATATTAGGAGACTGATATTATGATTAAAAATTGCCAATGTGGGTGTGGTGTAAAGTTAAGAAAAGATAATAAAACAGGATATCAAAAAGGGCATAAACCTTGTCGTATTTGTGGCACTTTAGTAAAAGGGTCAGGATTAGAATGTTGTTCTAAAGCATGTTCTGCTAAGTTACATTGGCAACGTCATCCTGAAATGAAAGAAACTCGCAGTTGGAATGCTGAGAGAAATGCTGTTCGTGAATTAAACAGAGACAGTTGGGTTAAGAATTTATCCGATGCTTGTGTGGGCAGACGCCCCTGGAACAAGGGAACAAAAGGTATGCAAGTGCCATGGAATAAAAATTTACCTGCAGAGCAACAACCTATGTTTGGTAAGACTTTGTCAGAAGGTGCAAAACAAAAATATAAAAATACTTGCATGGAACGATATGGTGTAGAAAATGCAGGTATATTCGCCAAGACTGCACCGCGAAGTAAAAAAGAAATGTTATTAGAAAAACATTTACCTAAATATAAAGTTAATCAACGAATAGGTAAGTATAAACCAGATTATGTGGATATAGATAATAAACATATAATTGAAGTTTATGGAGATTACTGGCATTGTAACCCTGCAATGTTTGATAGGAATCAATATCATTCGCAACTTAAATTAACTGCTAAAGAAAAATGGCAGAAAGATTTAGTTAGAAAAACAGATTTAGAATCCTTAGGGTATACAGTAACGGTTGTATGGGAAAATAAAATTAGTAATTTTATTAAAGAAACCGCATAATGGAAGAAACACAATCGCCTTGCGTGTCGATATGTGCTATGGACAACGGTATATGTGTAGGGTGTGGACGAACATCTGAAGAAGTCAGTGAGTGGCTTAACTATACAGATGAACAGCGTACAACTATAATGGAAAGATTGGAGAAAGAACAAAATGATCTCTTTAACTGATGAAAATGGAGAAATAAAATGAAAGTGTTATGTATATTATATGATGACCCTAAAGGTGGAATGCCTGAGAGTTATCCATTAAGCAATTTACCTAAAATAGACAAATATCCTGATGGCATGACATTGCCAAATCCTCAAGGACGAGATTTTAAACCTGGAGAATTATTAGGTTGTGTATCTGGTGAGTTAGGTCTTAGAAAGTTTTTAGAAGATGCTGGTCATACATTAGTCGTTACGTCTGACAAAGATGGCAAAGGATGTACGGCAGATAAAGAATTAGTTGATGCAGATATTGTTATATCTCAACCATTTTGGCCATATTATGTAACAAGAGAATTGATGGAAACTGCCCCGAATTTAAAGATGGCGATTACTGCCGGCATTGGTTCAGACCATGTTGACTTACAAGCCGCCATGGACCATAACATTGATGTTGTTGAAGTAACTTATTGTAACTCAAGGTCTGTTGCTGAACATATCATTATGCAGATTCTAGTTTTAGTAAGAGATTTTACTACTCAACATAAGATTGTTAATGATGGCGGTTGGCATATTGCTGATGCTGTTTCTAGGTCTTATGATGTAGAGGGTATGCATGTTGGTACAATTGCGGCTGGTCGTATTGGTCTAGATGTATTAAGAAAGATGGAGGCATTTGATGTACATCTCCATTACTTTGATAAACATAGATTAAGTATAGAACAAGAACAAAAGTTAAATCTTACATATCACGATTCAGTCGAATCAATGGTTGCAGTTTGTGATGTGATTAACATTAGTTGTCCTTTACATCCTGAAACTGAACATCTGTTTGATGATGAGATGATTGCTAAATGTAAAAAAGGTGCTTATATAATTAATACTGCAAGAGGAAAGATTTGTGATAAAGATGCAATTGCTAGAGGTCTAGAATCAGGACATCTAAGTGGTTATGCTGGTGATGTATGGTTCCCACAACCTGCACCTAATGACCATGTTTGGAGGACAATGCCAAATCATGCAATGACTCCTCATACATCTGGAACATCTCTATCTGCTCAGACTCGATATGCAGACGGAGTTAGAGAGATATTAGAGTGTGTATTCAATGAGGTTGATATCAGAGATGAATATCTAATTGTTCAGAACGGAGAATTGGCTGGTGTTGGTGCTCACTCTTACACTAAAGGAACTTCAACAGGCGGCTCAGAAGAAGCGGCAGAGTTCAAAAAGTAAATGATATCTTTAACTGATATAGCGGCAGAGAAAGCTAGCAAAGCAATTACAAGCAGAGCAAATACTGTAGGGCTTCGTATTGGTGTAAAAACTACAGGGTGCTCAGGACTTGCTTACGTAATAGAGTTTGTTGACAGTATATTACCAGAAGACAATACGTATCTTGACAAGGGTGTTACACTAATAATAAATAAAAAAGATTTAACATACCTAGATGGCTTACAACTAGACTATCAGAAAAAAGGATTAAACGAAGGATTTGAGTTCATCAATCCAAACGAAGCGGCACGATGTGGGTGTGGCGAAAGTTTTACCGTTTAGTTGACTTCCTGACTGTAAACATATATACTACTAGAATGATTACAAAAAAATACGATTACCCTCTATATCACTCGCCAGCATACACACAGTGCAAAAAGCACTTGTGACTGTGGTTCTTCTTTTTCAGCTTAGGTGTTTGGAACATCTTTAAATAATATAGGAACAACAATATGAGTGAAGTACTGCAAAATATCGTCAACCAACCCTACAAGCACGGCTTCGTCACAGATATCGAGTCCGATGTCGCGCCAAAAGGATTGGATGAAAACACAATTCGAATGATTTCGACCAAGAAAAACGAGCCTGAATGGCTACTCGAGTTCCGACTCAAGTCGTATGCGGCATGGCTCAAGATGACTGAGCCAAATTGGCAGAACGCACACTTTCCAAAGATTGATTATCAGGCTATAAGTTACTATGCCGCACCGAAGAAGAAGCCGAAGTTGAAAAGTATGGACGAGGTTGATCCTGAATTACTACGTACATTCGAGAAGCTGGGAGTGCCGTTGCACGAACGTATGGCTCTAGCTGGTGTTGCAGTCGATGTTATTTTCGACAGTGTCTCAGTAGCAACCACTTACAAGCAGAAGTTGGCAGAGGTTGGCGTTATTTTCTGTTCGATGTCAGAGGCTGTGCTGGAGCACCCTGAACTGGTGCAGAAGTATCTTGGGACTGTTGTGCCTACTAGCGATAACTTTTATGCCGCGCTCAACTCGGCAGTGTTTACTGATGGCTCGTTCTGCTTCATCCCTAAGGGCGTCAAGTGCCCGATGGAATTATCGACCTACTTCCGCATCAACACGGAGGAAACGGGGCAGTTCGAACGTACGCTCATCATTGCGGAGGAAGGGGCATCGGTATCCTATCTTGAAGGCTGTACCGCACCCGCATTCAGCTCCAATCAGTTGCATGCGGCGGTGGTTGAGCTGGTTGCTCTCGACAACGCCGACATCAAGTACTCGACGGTTCAGAACTGGTATGCGGGCGATGAAAACGGCATCGGCGGCGTTTACAACTTCGTCACCAAGCGCGGCTTGGCCAAAGGAGTCAACTCGCGCATTTCGTGGACGCAGGTTGAGACTGGTTCGGCGATTACCTGGAAGTATCCGTCCGTCGTACTGCTTGGCGACAACTCGGTTGGCGAGTTTTATTCAGTTGCGGTCACCAACCACCTGCAACAGGCTGATACCGGTACTAAGATGATACACATTGGTAAGAATACCCGCAGTACTATTGTATCTAAAGGTATCTCAGCTGGCCGTTCCAACAATAGCTATCGCGGACTAGTTAATATTGGACCCACTGCCGCCGGAGGGCGTAATTATTCGCAATGTGACTCGATGCTAATTGGCGACCAGTCTGGCGCCAGCACCTTCCCCTACATCAATGTACGTAACAATACTGCCAAGGTCGAGCACGAGGCCTCGACCTCGAAGATAGGTGAGGACCAGCTGTTCTACTTCGCACAGCGCGGCATCGACGCCGAGTCAGCAGTATCAATGATCATCAACGGTTTCTGCAAGGACGTATTTCAACAATTGCCGATGGAGTTTGCAGTCGAAGCGACTAATCTACTCAGTTTTAAGTTAGAAGGGAGTGTCGGATGATATACCAAGATAGCAAAACTATACTGGAAGTATGCGTCTACGCACAACCAGTGATACAACGCTTTAATGTACCTGCCACGACGCCCGCGTCATTTGCGGTCTATAACACACTGGCGGAGATCGATGTACTGATCGCCGGCATACACACCGTGCAAAAAGCACTTGTGTAATGACTGACTATAAATCTCTCTATCAAGAGGTGATCCTCGACCACAACAAGAAGCCGCGTAATTACGGCACCCTCGACCAAGCAAGTCACTCTGCGACAGGCCATAACCCGCTGTGTGGTGATCACATCAAAGTAGCACTCAATCTCGAACACGAGTGCATATCCTGTATAGTATTTCAGGGAGAATCATGTGCGATCTGCAAGGCGTCAGCGTCAATGATGACGACAGCCATTAAAGGTAAGTCCCGTACTGACGCAGAAGTTCTGATTCAGGAATTCCTTGCCATGGCTACTGGAAAACTTAGCCTTGACAAACTAAATCACATTGGTCGGCTTGCGGTGTTTGCAGGTGTGTGCGACTTGCCTACACGTGTTAAGTGTGCAATACTGCCGTGGCACACGCTTCATGCCGCATTTAACTCAATTAACAGCACATCGACTGAAGCAGATGCAGGCCCGATGACGACACAATTAGACATTAAATAACTTTGGAGTAATGAAAGATGAACGTACAGGAAAAAATTCGTAACCAGGTAACAGAGAATTCTATCGTGCTTTACATGAAAGGTACACCGAGATTTCCACAATGTGGTTTCTCAGGGGCAACAGTACAGCTACTCAAGGACTGCGGGGTAGATGACTATGTTGCTGTGGACGTGCTAGTTGATCAAGAAATTCGTGATGGTATTAAGACTTACAGCGATTGGCCGACCGTTCCACAACTATACATTAAGGGAGAATTTGTCGGCGGCGCTGATATTTTACGTGATATGCACAGCCAAGGTGAGTTACAGAAGTTGATCGATTCAGTGCTGGCTGTATGACATTAAAACGGGTTTATATGTGCGGGTGCCCACTTAATGGGGTTGCCATACATCCAAGACCACTCCCGTGGCGCCATTTTTAGGAGGTTAAGATGCCGA
>Ga0209284_10001351_pt1 | contig 37921 bp, 31 predicted proteins | sample FRY03_FD_187211 | JGI IMG/M metagenome (GOLD analysis project Ga0209284, IMG submission 187211) | Freshwater microbial communities from Lake Fryxell liftoff mats and glacier meltwater in Antarctica - FRY-03 (SPAdes) (version 2) | ecosystem: Environmental > Aquatic > Freshwater > Ice > Glacier... | reverse complement strand
AAAGCCAGTCGAGTGTGAACAGACCGAATGGATCATGCGCTGAATCATGCGCTGAATCATGCGCTGAATCATGCGCTGAATCATGCGCTGAATCATGCGCTGAAGCATGCGCTGAATCATGCGCTGGATCATGCGCTGAATCATGCGCTGAATCATGCGCTGAATCATGCGCTGAATCATGCGCTGAGACCAAGCGCTGGTCGCGTTGGCGTTTGAAACTGGTACTTCGCAGGGACTTGCTTGAATGGCTCGCCGGGTTTATGATGGGGGGCTCGATCGGATTACCAGCGGAGCATCAAACTATGGCACATAAAAAAGGACAGGGCTCAACTCAGAACGGACGCGATTCCAATGCGCAGTACCGTGGAATCAAACTCTCCGGCGGTCAGCTCGCGAAAGCGGGTTCCGTCTTGGTGACCCAGTGCGGAACCAAGTGGAAGGCCGGCTATCTGGTTCATCAAGGTCGTGATTACACATTGACGGCGCTCGTTGTTGGAACCGTTCGTTTCCGCGGACGCTCGGTCGACATCATTCCAGCCGATCCATCGACGCCGCGGATGGCAATCGACCGCTGACGATTTCGATGTCGCTCCCGTCCTCTGCTTGCTGAGGTATTGCCGAGGATTTGCGGAGGTCGTGCGCACGAGTTCAGTGTTTGGCCAAACGAGGTTTTCTCAATCATGTTCATGGATACCGCCATCATCTCGATACGCTCGGGAAAGGGCGGCGATGGTTGCATGCATTTGCTGCGCTTGAAGGGCAACGCCAAGGGCGGACCTGACGGTGGCGATGGTGGCAAGGGCGGCGACATTATCGCGGTGGCCAATTCGCACATCGACACACTCGCCGAATTTGGATATCGCCCGCATTGGTCGGCGGAAGATGGCGAAGCGGGATCGAAAAAGAAATGCGCTGGCAAGGCTGGCATGGATTGTGTCTTGCAGTTTCCCCTTGGCTCGCAGGTCTTCGACGCCTCAACCGGCGAGTTGATCGTCGACATCGTCGAACCCAATCAGCGTGTGATTCTCGCACTCGGCGGTCATGGCGGTCTTGGCAATGATCGCTTCAAGAGCCCCGTTCATCAGACTCCAACCGAGTTCACGATGGGTGGAGTGGCAATCGAAATCGAATTGCGTGTCGAGTTGCGTCTCATCGCGGATGTTGGATTTGTCGGACTTCCCAATGCTGGCAAGAGCACCTTTCTTCGGGCAACGACGCGTGCGCAGCCCAAGGTCGCGGCATATCCATTCACGACATTGTCACCTCAATTGGGTATTGCCGAACTCTCCGACGAACGCAGATTGGTGCTGGCCGATCTTCCCGGATTGATCGAAGGCGCTTCGCAAGGGGCTGGCTTGGGTCATGACTTTCTGCGGCATGTTGAGCGCACGCGGGTCATTGTGCATGTGGTTGACGCAGCTCCCATCGATGGCAGCGATCCAGTGGAAAATCATCGGACGATTCGCCGTGAGCTCGCGGAGTTCAGCGAGCAACTTGCTCGAACGCCAGAAATCCTCGTGCTCAACAAGATTGATCTCATCGCAGAGAGCGATCGCGTGCAAGTGCTCGACGCACTCGCGCAAGGCTTCGAAAAAGCTCGCGGAGTTCGTCCGCTCTTTGCCAGCGGCGCTAGCGGCGAAGGCGTTCGAGCGGTGTTGGAATCGGCGTGGGATCTGACCCGCCGTGTGCGCGATCACGCGCCAGTCACTCCTCATCAAACTTCTGGGTGATCAACAGCACCAGGGCAGTGAGCGCTTGATGCTCGTCTTGCCCATCGCAAGAAATTTCCAGCGCAGTTCCAGCCGTCGCGGCAAGCAGAAGCATTTGCATAATGCTCTTGCCGTCCACCCATTCGTCGGAATCGTTTCTTCGAACACGGATCGCGGCCGCAAATCCATTGGCAGTCTGCACGAAACTCATCGCTGGTCGCGCATGCAACCCAAGTGAGTTGAGAATAGTTGCGTCGCCTGTGACCACGCGTCCACTCAGTCGGTGTTGATCCCCGCGTCTGTCTCATCAAGCAGTGTGATGACTTCCTCGATGGTCTTCGCCTGACGCAGGAAACGGCGGAAGACTTCTTGGCTGAGCGCGCCAAAGACGGTCTCCATCGCATTGAGATGTGATTCTGGATCGGAAAGCGGGCTCAACATGAAGACGATGGAATGAACGGGTTGGCGATCGAGTGAGTTGAAGTCCACTCCACCAGTTGAGACGCCGATCGCAGCGAACGGCTTCTTGACGAGATTGGTCTTGGTGTGCGGAACAGCCACTCCGTGACCAAATCCAGTCGAGCCCTTTCGTTCACGCGCGAGGGCTTCCTTGAGCACAATCGCTCGGGCATCAGCGGGAATCACATTGCTGGCGATGAGGCTGTCGATCAGTTCGCCGACGGCAAGATCACGCTTGGCACTTTTGAGGGCAGGCAGAATTGCGTCGGTGACAACGATCTCTCGTAACTTCATCGACTGCAATCATACACCGTCTGCGCAAGCATGCTCAAGATCGGTGATGATGTCGAATGCGATCCTTGTGGTGCGAGAGTTGCCGAGCGCCGCGATCAACCGCGAGGTCGACGCATGCGTAGAGGTCGTTGTGGCGATAATTGCAGACGAAGTCTCGATGTCGTTCGACATCTGAGCGAATTTCCACGTGATAACCACGCGGAGCTCGCTCGATGGTGACTGCAAGCTGCTGCAATCCGTTGAAGAAGCGGGGCAGCTTGCCAACCTTCGACTTGATGTATTTGGTGAGAGCTTCGGTGAGCTCCATGTGTTTTGCGCTGATTGTGATGAGCACGGTTCTATCCTCCAGTTCTGGCGGACACATTCAAGTGCATCGGCAACCGCTGCCGCAGGGATTCCATCGCTTGGCGTCGAAACACGGCGCTTGAAGCGACGAGATCATGCACAAAATTCCTAGGGGATCCTAGGCTGAATCTACTGTGTGATCGACCACCGGCAACGAAATTCATGACCGATTTTCTTGGCCCCAGAATTTCCCCATTCAGCCTCTGAGCGATCAGCCCAGAAGCTGTGATTTGGTTGGTTCTGCGAAATTGTTTGCAAGTCGTCATCACGGCTGAATGGCATGTCCTGCTGCCAGATTCACCTCAACTATGGAATACAAAGTGCCTCTGCGAAAGCGAACCTTGACATTTTCTCCAGATTTTCGGTCGGCCATCGCCAGGACATAATCGCCCACACAGCGAATTTCTTGCGGTCCAATTTCAGTGATCACATCGCCTTGGCGCATGCCAGCGCGTTGGGCGGGGCCTCCGACTTGGACGGCATCGAGACGCACCCCATCCGGCAGATTGGAAACTTTCGCTCCCATGACGCCATTGACGCCATTGACGCCATTGACGCCATTGACGCCATCGCCCGAGTCAATCGTCGAATCCTGGCGACCATTGGCCAAGACCCAAGCCTTCCACTGCGCTTCAATTCTGCCGATCGGCGCGGCAAATGTCTGCTCCATGGCGCGCTGGCCAGTTGGATCATCCTGCCAAGTGGCGGTGTACAGGCGATACCAACTGATCAACTTGCCTTCGGATGCGAAGTACATCAGCATCGATCGCGCTTGGGCATAATTCCACTGCGGCTCAGCCATGAACGGTGTCTCATTCATCGCGATGAAGTCGACCCATGGAACCACTTTTCGTTTTTTCACTCGGTCGTATGCATCACTAGAACGCAAGTTGGGCAGGATGACCAATTGGCCAGCGGGCCCGATCTGCCAATCTTCAAAGAGTGTCGCGAGGCCTTCGAGAATCCAAATTGGATGCCGTTGTCCAAGTCGATCCATCTGTCCGTAATGGCGCAAATGTGTGTACTCGTGCCGCAGTGTGGAGCCAGTATTGCGCGTGACCAAACGCCGTGCTTCATGGACATACAGACCAGCATGTTGGGGATTGCTGAGAAATTTGTCGGCGTCGGTTGGAGTGGCGACGACCAGTAAAACGGTCTGGGGTTGAAGCTCGCCGAAGAAATCTTTCGTCAGCGTGCTCGAGAGCAATTCCAGCGACCTCAGAGCTGCGCGAAGAGCATCGGGGTCGATCGCAGATGCCATGAGCAAGTTGAGCGGCGGATGTTCCTCGGTGCGATATCGACCGCCACCAAATTGATCCAACCACGATTGCAGTGACCGCCGAGCGATGACATCATGTGGAGCGACCTTCGCGAGCGGCGCGTTGGATTGAGGCGATTGCGACGATTGCTCGTGGTGCTTCGTCGCGTCGCGCAATTGATGGCGCACAGCCCGCACTTGCTCCCACGCTTCATGTGCTCGCAGGCGAGTCAAATCTGGATGTTCATCGAGCGCCTTGTCGTCGACCCATCCCGCACGAAGAGCTCCAATGGCATACACCGCGCTGCCGCGAGCATCGCCGAGGCGAGATGCCACGCGAGCGCCATCAAAGAGAACCTGTGCATCGTTGGGATGAGCGGCGAGATATGCGTCGATCAATTCGAGCGCCTCTGTCGCTCGATTGGATGCCAGCAATCGCGGCACAGTGCGATCAAGTTGCCCGCGCGATGGCGGCTCGTGGTCTTGCCATGCACCGAGTGTCAGGCAAGCAAGCGCAAGCAGAATCGACCGATGGCGCATCGCTGGATGTTAGTCGTGACGATCGCTGGCACTCAATCGATTGTTCGCCGTGTTGGCCAATCGCCTCGTGCAACTTCGATGCAGTCATTTCGCTTGGTGCGTCTGGGCCCAGATTCGAATGGCATCGGGATATGCGATGCATTCCTCTGCGAAGACTCGCCGAGCAAGCGATTCACTTGTGTCAGTCGGCAAGACCTCAACCCGTCGCTGCACAATCGTCTCGCCATGGTCGTATCGATCGTCGACGAGATGGACTGTGCAGCCCGATTCGCGCGCACCACTGGCGATGACCGCATCATGGACGCGCTGTCCATACATTCCCTGACCGCCGAAATTCGGCAGCAGCGCTGGATGAATATTGAGCACGCGCCCTGCCCACGGACCAACGCGCAATCGCCGCAAATAGCCAGCAAGCAGCACCAATTCGATTCCATGTTCAAGCAGGAGTTCATCGAGTCGATCACTCGCAGCTGGCGAAGATTCGCCAGGCAAGACGACGACTCGCCGACCAACAGCGCGGCAGCGCGAAACCGCCAGAACATTCTCGCGGTGCGCCACGACGAGAGCGATGTTGACTGGAATCTCGCCGCGCTCTTGCGCTTCAATTAAGTTCAGCGCGGTCGTACCGCCTCCGGAAACAAGAACCGCAGCCGTCAATGTCGGCTCGTCGCTGCTCACGAGAGCGATGATCCATCATCCGCGCTCAGAGTCGCGGCGCTCGTGAATGGAATCGGTTTTCGATTCGCGTCGACTGCGACCATCTTGACGGTTGAATCCGTCACGCGCACGGCCTGACCAGTTGAATAGCGTTCCGCTTCGACGAGAATCCGTAGCGTGACCGATGTGCGTCCCGTGACAAGGGTCTGGGCGCGCAGTGTGACGAGTTCACCAACATAGACTGGCGCGAGGAATTCAATTCGCTCCACCATCACGGTGACCCAGCGGTGCAATCCAAGCGTTCGTGCATGGACATATGCGGCCTGATCGATGTAACTCATGATCACGCCACCAAAGACTGTTCCGCTGTGATTGGTATCGCGCGGCATTGTCATGACGCGCAGGACAAGTTCTCCATCAGGATGCGACATGCGTTCGATCCTAACCGCTCGGCCAATGCGGGTCTTCATCAGCGCACGGCCGAGCGACGCGTGACACGGCGGGGTGGTTTCTTGGCTGGGGCGTCCACCGTTGGCTTGGCAAAATCGCCCAGTAAACGCCGCAAATAGTGGCCCGTGCTGCTCGTGGCATGCTGGGCGATCTCTTGCGGTGTGCCCACCGCGATAATTTCGCCGCCGCCATCACCGCCCTCTGGTCCAAGGTCGATGATCCAGTCGGCCGACTTCACAACATCCAGATTGTGTTCGATGATCACCAAAGTATGCCCCGCATCTCGCAGTCGTTGCAACACGATCAGCAGTCGAGCGACATCCGCGAAATGCAAGCCTGTGGTCGGTTCATCGAGCACATACAGCGTGTGATTGCCACTGGGACCGCCCGTGGGATTTCCGTGACTACCAAGCTCCGTCGCAAGTTTGATCCGCTGCGCTTCACCGCCGGACATCGTCGTGGATGCTTGACCGAGTTGCAGATAACCAAGCCCGACATCGCGCAGGCATGTCAGCATGCGCGAAATCTTGGTGTTGGCTTCGAAGAAAATCACAGCCTCGTCGACGGTCATGTTCAGTACATCGGCGATGGACTTACCGCGATACCGAATCTCCAAAGTCTCGCGGTTGAATCGCGTGCCGTGGCATTCCTCGCATTCCACAAAGACATCTGGCAGGAAGTGCATTTCGATGCGGCGGACACCTTGACCTTGGCATGTTTCACATCGACCGCCCTTGACATTGAATGAGAATCGACCAATCGGATAGCCGCGGATTTTCGCTTCAGGAATGCGGGCGAAGACCTGGCGAATGTGATCAAAAATACCTGTATATGTCGCAGGATTGGAGCGAGGCGTGCGACCAATGGGCGACTGATCGACTTCGACAACACGAGCCACTTGATCCAAGCCTTTGATGGAATCATGTGCGCCCGGCACCACGCGCATGCCAGAGACATCGCGTTGTGCAGCGCGCAGCAGAATGTCGCCAACCAGCGTGCTCTTGCCACTGCCAGAAACGCCAGTCACACAAATAAAGCCGCCGAGTGGAAACGAGACCGTGACGGACTTGAGATTATTTTCACGCGCGCCCTTGATCACCACAGCGCGCTTTGGATCCATCGTCGTGCGTACTGCTGGAATTGGAATGCTTCGTTGACCACTGAGATATTGGCCGGTGATACTCGCCGGACTGGCGCAAATGTCCTGGATCGATCCTTGCGCGACGATCATGCCGCCGTGACAACCAGGGCCGGGACCGACATCGATCAGATGATCCGCCGCGCGAATGGTGTCCTCGTCATGTTCGACGATCAACACGGTGTTGCCGATGCTGGTCAGTTTGCGCAAGGTTGAAATCAAGCGCGCGTTATCGCGCTGATGCAGACCAATGGTCGGTTCATCCAAGACATAGCAGACGCCAACGAGCCCCGAACCAACTTGCGTCGCGAGTCGAATGCGCTGCGCTTCGCCGCCTGAGAGTGTCGAGGCCGTGCGATCGAGCGTGAGATAGTTCAGTCCCACCGAGGAGAGGAATCCAAGGCGTGCATCAATCTCCTTGAGAATCGGCGCCGCGATCTTGGTTTGCGCAGCGCTGAGCGTCAGCGCGTCAAGAAATTCGCGGGCTCGATCAATCGACAAGGCTGAAAACTCCGCGATATTCAGCGACTTCTTGCCACCATGCAGCAGGACGGCGCGTGCCTCAGGTCGCAGCCGCGTGCCCGCACATGCTGCGCAAGGCTTGTTGCTCGTATAGGCATGCATGCGTTCGCGCACGAAAGCGCTTTCGGTTTCCTGATACCTGCGCCGCAAATTTGGCAAGACGCCTTCAAATGTGAAGTCAAGCGTTGCCTGATCGTCATCGGTCGTGCCATGCATCAGCATGTGTCGGATGGGTGGCATGAGTTTGGCAAACGGCGTCGACGGATCTGTATTGGTCTGCGCGCAGAATTTCTTCAGCGCTCGCGAATACCAGATGTTCATCCGACGCCCGTTCTTGCGCCACGGCTCGATGGCACCTTCGGCAACCCCGCGCGAATCATCGGGGACCACGAGTGCCGCGTCGAATTCATCGAGGCATCCCAGACCAGCGCACGCGCGGCACGCACCATGCGGCGAATTGAACGAGAAGAGCCGAGGCTCCATCTCTTCAAGCGAACATTCTGGATGTTCGGGGCAGGCGAACCGTTCGCTGTATCGCATCTCATTCCATTTTTCGCCAGCTTCGACGAGAATCAGCAGCGAACCCGATCCTGTGCGCAGCGCGGTCTCGACGCTCTCTGACACACGCTGGCGTTCGGTCTCGGATGGAATCGTTCGGTCGACGACCGCCTCGATGTCATGCATCTCATAACGCTTCAATTTCAGCGGATTTTCCCCGCCAGACTTCAGCGCATCCCGCAAATCAATGATGGTGCCATCCACTCGAATGCGGACAAATCCGCCGCGCTGCAATTCTTCTGCGACATCCTTGTGATATCCCTTTTTGCCTCGGATGATCGGGGCGCAGATCATGATCTTGCGGTCAACGAGTGTCGTGAGAATGTTCTGCACGATTTGCGTCGCAGTCGTCGCAGTGATCGGCTTCCCGCAGACCGCGCCGTCATCGTCTTGATGCCAACAGCGGGGGTCGCCGCAGCGCGCGCACAGCAGTCGCAAGTAGTCGTAAATCTCCGTCGTCGTCGCCACGGTCGATCGCGGACTGTGGCCGCCAGAGCGTTGCTCGATGGCGATGGTCGGCGGCAGACCATCCACCGATTCAACATTGGGCTTCTTCATCTGGTCGAGAAACTGGCGGGCGTACGCGCTCAGGCTCTCCATGTATTTGCGCTGACCTTCCGCGAAAATCGTGTCAAATGCCAACGAACTCTTCCCGCTGCCGGATACACCGGTAATCACCACCATCTGATCGCGTGGCACGAGCACGCTGACAGATCGCAGATTGTGTTCGCAGGCCCCTTTGACCCGAATGCTGCGATCATCTGAGGTGGGGGGGATTGATCTGGCGCTCATCTGGAATGGTTCGTAATGACTAGAAAATGCACAAAAGAGTGAACAAAAGTGGATATCGCCGATTGACGACATATACTAGTTCAAGGATTTGTGCATCTCTTGGTCAATTTTGACCGAATTGCTGTACACGAAAGCAGTACCCCGTGTCCGCACCAAACACCAACATCAGCCTGCTGCGCTCGCCGAAAACGAGCGCTAGTCATGGTGTTAAGACTGACGCATCGACCGCAGTTGATGCGACTGTTCGAGTTCGTCCGTCCGTGGCCAAATCGAGCAAGTCGGTGGATGTACGAGATCTGGATTTGGAACTTCGCGATAGTGTCAGCCGCATTCGATTGCGCAGTTGCAATTCAATGAACGGCGCGGCATCGCAGAGTTGACTGCGCTGGAACTCGTCTCGTTATCGAACGCGCAGAACCGAATCACTTTTTTTACGCATGGTTCATGGTTCATGCTTCATGGCCGCGATCAACTCGTAAGCCTACGCATGCGCTTATTTTCTGCGTCCTCGCCGCGCCTTCGAGCCAGGTGATCCCGGCGGAGTCAGTCGCTGCTTGGGTGCGTCGTGGGAATTGTCATCGTCGTCGTCGTGCACTTCCACCACCTCGTCACTCATCAATCGAACCCGCGCCAACTCGTCGCGCAATTTTGCAGCGCGCTCAAAGGCCAGTTCGGTCGCGGCTTCCAACATTTCCGCTTCCAGTTCATTGGCGAGTTCATCACGCCCGATCGACCGCGGCGGGGAGCGCTTGGTGGTGCTGCGACGATCGGCTGCCACTTGATCCTCAAGCGCCCGGCGGTTGTCCTTCACAATAGTCTGCGGCGTGATGCCATGTTCGGCGTTGTGCGCCAACTGTTGCACGCGTCGGCGATTCACTTCGTCGATTGCCCGCTGCATTTGGGGGGTCATGCGATCTGCGTACAGAATGCACTGCGATTGCGCGTTGCGAGCACCGCGCCCCATCGTTTGGATCAGGCTCGATTCGCTGCGCAGAAATCCCTGCCGATCGGCGTCGAGAATCGCCACGAGCGCCACTTCTGGCAAGTCGAGTCCTTCGCGAAGCAGATTGACGCCGACGAGAACATCGAAGACACCCGCGCGCAAGTCGCGCAGAATCTCCAGCCGCTCAAGTGTCTCAATCTCGCTGTGCAGATAACGCACGCGAATGCCTTTGGAATGCATGAAACTGGTCAATTCCTCGCAGAGACGCTTGGTCAACGCCGTCACAAGTGTCCGCTGCCCGCGCGCGACGACGGGGCGAATCGCTTCGAGCAAATCCGCAACCTGCCCGCGCGCCCCGCGAACTTCGACGGGTGGATCGACCAGACCAGTGGGGCGGATGATTTGTTCAGCGACGACACCCGCGGACTTTTCCAATTCATATGGCGCTGGAGTTGCGCTGACGAAGATGCACTGCGGAATCAACTCCTCCCACTCGGCGAATGTGAGCGGTCGATTGTCAAGCGCGCTGGGCATTCGAAATCCGTGCTCGATCAAGACTTCCTTGCGCCGACGATCGCCAAAGAACATGCCGCGAATCTGCGGGACAGCGACATGGCTCTCGTCGACGAAGATCAACCAATCATCCGGCTTGCGCCCGGGTATTCGCCGGTAATAATCGAGCAAGCAGAAACTCCGCGACCCCGCCTCGCGTCCTTCCATGTGCCGCGAATAATTCTCGATCCCGGGACACACTCCAGTCTCAGCAAGCATTTCGAGATCCCACCGCGTCCGTCCCAGAAGCCGCTGCGCTTCCAAGAGTTTTCCCGCCGATTGCAGCGCGAGAACTTGTTCATTCATCTCAATTCGGATCGATGCGATCGCTCGGGCCATTTGATCATCGGGCATCATGTAATGCACCGCCGGGAAAACAAAAATGCGCTCATCCGTGCCGAGAATCTCACCAGTGAGTGAATCGAATCGCTCGATCCGATCCACAAGATCTCCGCAGAATTCAAAGCGAATCGCATACTGCTCCGTGGCAGGCCAGACCTCGATGTATTCGCCGCGCACGCGATAGCAACCGCGCTCCGGTGCGACATCATTGCGGCGGTACTGCATCGCATAAAGCGAAAGCAGAAATGCGCGACGGTCCATTTTCTGCCCGCGTGTCACCAGCGTGGTCTTGTTGGCATATTCCTCGGGCGATCCAAGTCCATAGATGCATGAGACACTTGCGACCACAATCGTGTCCGATCGATGCAGCAGATTGCTCGTCGCAGCAAGGCGCAGTCGATCAAGATCCTTGTTGCGCGACGCATCTTTCTCGATGTACATGTCGCGCTGCGGGATGTACGCCTCCGGCTGGTAGTAGTCGTAGTACGAGACGAAATATGAGACAGCGTTGTCTGGAAAGAGAGCCTTGATCTCCTCATACAACTGTGCGGCGAGTGTCTTGTTGTGACTGAGGATCAACGCTGGACGCTGGGTCTGCGCGATCACATTGGCCATGGTGAATGTCTTGCCAGTGCCCGTCGCGCCCATGAGAGTTTGGAAGCGCCGCCCTTCGCTCAATCCTTGGCAGAGCTGTGCGATCGCCTTGGGCTGATCGCCAGCTGGCTGATATGGACAATGCAGTCGAAAGGGAAAAGTCATGGTGGTGATGAACGGTGCGCTGCGTGTCGTCGCTGAAAGCCTAGCCCTTCGCACCGCCGAGAAGTTCTCGAGGTGAACGAGCGGCCAACGATCTGACGGCTGGGGTCGCACACAAAATCGCCGCGAGGCACACCGCGACAAAGCCGCCAATAAGCACATTTGGAGGCACTTTGAGCGTCAATTCCAGCCCCGCCATATCGCGGTAACAGCGCACGCCCATCCAAGCGAGTTGAATTCCAAACGCACTGCCGATCAGCCCAGCCGTGATGCCAATCAGCGCGCTTTCCGCAATGATCAGGCGGCAGACAACACCGCGGCTCGCACCGACCGCTTGCAGAACGCCCAGTTCGAATGAGCGTGTTGCGACTCCGGCGGCGATGACTCCACCAGCGGCGAGCGATGCGAGAATCATCGCACCCAGCGCTACGAATGTGCTGATGGTCAGCATGATCGAGCCGATGCGAAGTATCTCCTTGCGAATCGCTCGGCCGCTGGCGAAAACAGATCCAGGAGCGGCGACCTCGACCGCCGCAGCAAGCTGTTCTTCATCGCGCGCGGTCGCTTCTTCTGGAATGCCCAGCTGCATCAGAAATGCTTCGTGCGTTCCAAAGTATCGCGACACGCCGCTGAAATCCATGAAGACACAACTCACCGCATGTTCCATATACATGCTCTGAATGCCGAAGAATTGCGTCGCGACATCAAGCCCCGCGGCGCCGACCACGCCGACGACTTCGAAGCGATGATGATCTGTTTCGCTGCCGAGCTCGATCCACGAACCCGGTCCAATTCCACGCGCCGTGCGAAATTCCTCCGCGACGAGAATCGCATCGCCATCACGCAGCCGTTGAGCGGCATGCACGGCATCGCCTTCAATCCACTCCAAGCGGTTGAGTTTCAGAAATGGCTCCGAGTCGAATCCAATGCACACCACATTGGGAGTGGAGAGCCCCTTCAGTCCGAGCACTTGTTGACCGATGACTTGCACTGGCAGATATCCCACCGCCGCGGCCGAAGTCACGCCTGGCATAGCTCGCAACCTCTCGGTCTCGGCTGCTGAAAACCCAGTCGATTTGAATGCGAAGGCATCGCCGAAGCGCACGCGCTCGCTGATGTCAGCGAGAATCGCGCCACCGTTGGTCCATGTGCTGACAAGCACCGAGACTCCAATCATCAGTGCGCCAGCGATCATGCCAAATCTCCACGGATTCGCAGCAAGCGATCCAGCCAAGATTCCCCGGGGAATGCTCAAGATGGAAGCAAGGACGGGTGTGAGTAGTCGCCCAACAATCCACAGCGTCGGCACCGCAAGCACGAACCATGCGATATGCAAAAGCGGTAATCCAATCAAGACATATCCCCAGAAGCGAGACTCGGGATCGGCGATGAGTAACAGAGCGCTTTGAATGCAGATGCACACAAGTCCGCACGCCGCGGCGATCCAAAGGCTCGAGATCGCTGGTGCCTTTGCCTGCACGCCCAGTGCGCACAGCACCGAGACTCTCGATGCTTTCCACGCTGGCCACAATGCGCCGACGATTCCTGCGCCGACGGAACCGATGAGTGCAAGTGCGAGGCCAGTCCACGAAATCGAAATTCCAGCGGGGAGGATTTCGTGGAAGTACCAACTCGTGCCTGCGGTGATCGCTAGTCCCAGTGGAATTCCAATGACACCGGCGATGAAACAGAGCGCGGTGCCCGCAAGAATTTGTCCGCAAAAAAGTTGACCCTTCGAAGCGCCGATGCAACGAGCCATCGCAAAGATGCGTTGTTGTTCGCCCATTGCCGTGGTCATCGCCGTGGCAACGATGAACGAGCAACAAAGAAACGCCAGCATGGTGGCCACGGCCAGGGCGATGCGACTTCCGCGCTCGGGGCGATCGAGTCCGCTCGTCGCGAGTTCCATGCTCTCAAGTTTGAGCGGTGCGGCGATCTTCGATGCATTGGCCTTGATCCACTCACTCGTATCGATTCCCTTTTTCAAGACAATCGAGACGATCGCGATCTCGCCGTCTCGCTCATTGACCGCTGCGACAATGCGCCGAGAAAGATGTCCCATCGGCCGTTGCAGTGCGCCGAGTGTGGGTCGCTCACGCACGCCCGTGACGGTCAGCTCGATCGGTTGGCCGAAATACACGACCGACAGTCGAGTTCCAATTCCTGCATCGAGCAGTTGTGCCGCAACCGGATCGATGCCAATTTCTCCCTCGGTTAGGGGCGCGCGTCCGATGGGATATTTGAGTTGATCGAACGCCAAATCTTGGGACAAGTCCGTGCCGCGGCACTGCAGCGTGGCCCGCAATTCCCGCCCATCTGCGCCGACTGCGCCATCTGTGCGGCGCACCGAAATCGTGCCGCTCAATCGGCCCGCGGCGGCGACGACATCGGGGAAGGTGCGGACACGGTCGATGACATTCGCATCGAATTCAGCCGCATGTTCATGAACGACTCGCGCATCCGCCTCGCCGATCAGTGCTCGCATGCGTGCGTCGACATTTGCCAAACCAGTCGCAAGGGCGCAACTGATCGTGACCACAAGTGTGGAGGCGAGTGCGACCGAAATGCCGACGAGAATCGTGCGGCTAGGCCGTCCGAGCAAGCTCAGACGAGCGATGTGCCAACTGGGAGGGATCGAGTCCATGACTTTCAAATGCTCCGGCCACGCGACCATCTTTGAGAACGAATGTTTGCCGACAGTGCGAGGCGGCCACGGCCTCGTGAGTCACCATGAGCACGATCATCTTGCGCTTGGATGCAGTCTCTTCCAACAATCGCCACAGCGCCGCGCTCGAGGCAGAATCGAGATTGCCAGTCGGTTCGTCGGCGAAAATCACTGGCGGCGCGAAGAACAGTGCGCGCGCGATCGCCACGCGTTGCTGCTCGCCGCCAGAGAGCGCCTCGGGTCGGTGATGCAGCCGATCTTGCAGACCAAGTTCACCGAGGATTTCGCGACCGCGCGCTTCGATTTCTTTGGTCGGCCGACCATCGAGCACGCCCGGCAGGATGGTGTTGGCGAGCGCATCGAGCGTTGGCAGCAGATTGAATTGCTGAAAGATCACGCCAATCTCGCGTCTGCGGTAGAGCACGAGTTGATCCTCGCGCATTGCATGGACTGCCGATCGACCAACAATCAACTCGCCCGCGTCGGGTCGATCAAGACCTGCCAGCAGATGCAAGAGCGTGCTCTTGCCGCTTCCAGATCGTCCCATTACCGCATAAAAACCAGGTTCATGGATAGCAAGGTCGACACCACGCAACGCTTCGACTCGCTTGCCGAGTGATTTGGTCGATGCGGCGGCAAAGGTCTTGCGAACTCCGCGAACTGAAATCGTCGCGTCAGCCGACGGGGTGCTTTGCGTCATAGGTGGCGGCGTCCATGAGTCCACCAAGTTTTCCAGTCTCCGTTGATCGCACTTTCACTAGCCAACCCTTGCCAAATGGATCACTGTTGACCAGCGATGGATCTTTGGCGACTTCTAGGTTGATCTCGACAATGGATCCAGAAAGCACGCTGTAAATATCGCTAGTGGTCTTGACGCTTTCCACCTCACCGAGACTGGCACCGCTGTCGACCTTCGTGCCAGCTGGTTTCATTTGCACATAGGTGACATCGGTCAGTTCATTCGCAGCGAACTGGGTGATTCCAACGACAACCGTATCGCCGTTGTCGCCGTCGACGCGAAACCATTCATGGGACTCAGTGAACTTACAATTTGTGGGGCTTGCCATTTGTTTCTCCGTTGGGGAGTGGCGGATGATAGCCACCTGTTATCCTTGACGAGTAGGTCGAACCCACCGCGACACAATGAACACCGACATTCTCCTTTCTCTTTCTGGCGCATGCCTCCTTCAGCCGCTTCCCCGCAAGGGCACGCAATTGGCGCTTTTGGATATGCCGCAATTTGTGGCGGAAGAACTTGAACTGCGCGGGCTCAATCTTTCCGTGGAGATGATCCGCGGTCAAACCGCCACGAATTTGGAAAAATTGCGCGACCAAGCCGACCGTGCGCAATGCCCTTGCTTGATTCTCTATCAAGACGAACCTCTCGACTTTCATACGAATCCATTGGCGGCGGCGCAAACATTGCGCAATCTCGGGCGCGCTGGAAAGTTACTCGGATGCAGCGAATTGGCGATCAGATTGGTCTGTCCACCCGAGAGCATCTCGACGGTTGCGTCGGCAGTGAAGTCGGCACTGGCCACCATTGCACAATTCGAGATGAATCTCTTGATTCGTCCCTGCCTCAAGCCATTTGATACTCCAGAACTCATCATGGAACTCGTTCGGAAAATTGGCGGGTTCCACATCAGCGCGATGCCGAGTTTCGCCAACGCCCACGCAAGTGGCAACGGCATTGAAGTCTTACGAAAACTCGCCCCATATTCGGCGGCCATCGAGGTCTCGATCAACGGATTCAACAAGCAGGGCGGACATCTGGAGTGGGATCTCGATGCATTTGTTGAATCCCTCGTCACGCTGGGTTATGTCAACAAGTTTTCGATTGATTGGTGTGGCACCACCAACTGGGTTCAGGGAATTCAAAAAGCACGCGAACGACTTCTTGTGTTGCTTGGACGCGAGGATCCCGTCGCATGAAGCGGCCGATCATCGTCACAATCGATGGTCCCGCTGGAACAGGCAAGTCATCCGCTGCGTCGCAGTTGGCGGACCGACTCGGCTTTGACATGCTCGATACTGGGGCGATGTATCGCGCCGTCGCGCTGCTTGCGCTGGAATCGGGCATTGATTCCCGCGACGAGACGAATCTCGCCATCGCAATGGACCGCGCGAATTTGGAAGTCGATTTCTCATGCCGCCCGCCGATCATTCGCCTTGACCGTCGAGATGTGCGCGCGCGCATTCGAGACTCCGATGTCACGCACATCGTCTCGCTGATCGCATCCCATCACGAAGTTCGCATGCGTTTGGTGTTGTCGCAGCAACAAGTCGCGCAGCAGCACGAGCGACTCGTGACCGAGGGTCGTGATCAAGGCAGCGTCGTCTTTCCCGACGCGACCGTTCGTATCTGGCTCGATGCTCGCCCCGAAGTGCGCGCTCGTCGCCGAGCGGATGAAATGCGCGCGCGTGGGCATCAAGCGGATGAATCGAAAGTCCTTGAGGAGATTCTTGAGCGTGACGCATCCGATCGAGGTCGCGCGGAAGGTCCGCTGCTTCAGCCTGCCGGAGCGGTGGTGATCGACACGAGCGATCTCTCGTTTGAGGCCGTTGTCGATGAACTTGAGCGAGTTGTTCGCGCTCAATTGGAAGCTGGGAATGTTGGCTGCGGTTGCGGGGGTAGTGCGTGAGAAACTCCTTCGCTCACCGGCGCCGTGCGCCGGGCGCGGGCTTTGTCAAGACAGCATTCTGGGACGCCTGCTCACAAGTTTGTCAAAGCGCATTGTCGTGGCGTTATCGATTTCGCGTGGATGGCGCGCATCATGTTCCACGCCACGGTCCAGTGATTTTCATCGCAAATCATCAGTCATATCTCGATCCAATGATTCACGGGCTCGCCGTGGGAGATCGTGCGCCGCGACCGATGGCCAAGCAGTCACTCTTTCGCAATCCGATCTTTGGTGCGGTTCTGCGCGGGCTCAATTGCATTGCGGTTCGCTCCGAAGGCGGCAATCGTGACGCGATGCGATCTGCGCTGGAAGAATTGGCAGCAGGCCGAACGATCATGATCTATCCCGAGGGCACGCGCTCGTTCGACGGATCGATCCAGGAGTTTCAGCGTGGCGTCGAATTGTTGGCTCGAAAATCAGCAGCGCCGATCGTGCCCATTGGAATCGATGGAGCGTTCGATGTCTGGCCCAACGGAGCGACGCGACCGAAGTTGACCGGTCGAATCTGGGCCGCGATTGGTCCGGCAATTCCACCCCATGAACATGCCGCGCTCTTCGCAGATTCAAAGACGGGGCTCGCCGAACTTCGGCGTCGTGTGTGCTCGTTGATGATGCATTGTCGCAGTCGCCTGCGCCAGAATTCTTCTGGCACATATCCAGCAATGGGATTGGCAGATGAACCATCCTGATTCATCGCCAGCCTCGTCGCCGCAGCACGAACCGAGCGTGAGTCCGCGCGCTGCGGCGGTGGCCGTCGCATCTCTGCTCATCGACCGCGGATTCACCGCATACTTCGCAGGCGGCTGTGTTCGCGATGAGATTCTGGGCCTTGTTCCCAGTGATTTCGACATCGCCACGAGCGCGCGTCCCCAAGATATCGCCGCGGTTTTTCGTGGCGCACGCGGCGTTGGCGAGGCTTTCGGTGTCATGTTGGTTCATTGGAAAGGTCGAGTGATCGAGGTCGCGACATTTCGCACGGATGGTGAGTATCAAGATGGACGACGGCCGAGTGAAGTTCGATTCGCCACAGCACGCGAGGATGCGCAGCGCCGCGACTTTACGATCAATGGACTCTTTCGCGACACGCGAACGGATGAGATCGTTGATTTCGTCGATGGACAGAAAGATCTCTCAACACGCACTCTGCGCGCCATTGGCGATCCCGCCGCACGGCTTCGCGAAGATCGATTGCGCACCTTGCGTGCAGTGCGGTTCACGGCTCGATTCGAAATGTCGGTCGATCCGCTCACCGAGCAAGCGATCCGCGATGCCGCACGCGACTTGGTGGGTGTGAGTCGAGAACGAATCGGTGGCGAATTTCGAAGAATGTTTTCTCACCCACGCGCTTGCGCGCAGTGCAACTGATCGAAGAGTGGGGGCTGGACGCTCCTGCGCTGGGTGAACGGCATTCACGGGGCGAGTGCCCACGAGTCGCTGCGCTGCAAGGAGAAGTTTCATTCGCAACCGTGCTCGCTGCATGGCGACTTGATCGCACGGCGCGTTCGTCTGCACTAGCGCCAAACGATTGGCGAGAGCCGCTTAATTTGTCGATCCATGAAGCAAAGGAACAGCACGAAATTCTCGAAATCGTTGCGGGATTCGAGCGGAAGTGGAACGATTTGCCGCGGTGCGCCCGCAAAAGGATGGCCTCCAAAGGGTCATTCGCGGCGGCCGTGAATGTCCTCCACGGCACCCAACCCGATCGAGCGGTGGAGATATTGGCAGCGGTGGCCGCCCTCGCCGCCGAGCCCGGCGGACTCTCCCCGCCGCCCATTTTGACTGGTTCCGATCTGATTGCCTTGGGATATGAGCCCGGACCGCGCTTTAAGAGTCTGCTCGAGCGACTGTACGACGAGCAGCTCGAGGGTCGCATCGCATCACGGGCAGTAGCGATCGCCTTTGTGATTGAGCAGTGGAAGCCATGAAGCCATGAATCCATGCGCAACTTTGGCGAATTTTCCGATTGAGTGAGAGAGATTTCAAGCTATCATTCAAGAACCATGTCAAAGATGCCAAAAATCTGCATTGCCGCTCTGGCAATTCTCTATCTGTCCGTCACAGCGGCGCACGCCCAGTCGAAGCCTGCGACGACACCAACTGAGTCGAAATCCACTTCAAAATCCACAAGGCCAGCTGCAAAGACAGCAGCAGCGAAAGTCGAAGCGCCGGCGGTCGTGATCGATTCCTCCAAGAGTGTGTATGTCGTACCGATGGGTATCAAGAAAAACGGGATGTTTGGGCTTGATATTCATCCGCAGGTATACGAGTTGATCGCCAAAGACATCGTCGAGAAGCGGCCAGACATTGTTGTTTTTGTGCTGAATTCAGCAGACCTTGACAGTGTGCGATATCTCGGGGATGACCCACGAAAGTTTGGAATATTCGATGATGATTCGCAACGCAAGATGTCCCGCGATCTCAAGGAGGCTGTGGAGAAAGTTGGCGCGACAGCGATCATGATCATTCGTGATGCAGTTGGGTATTCCGCGCTGCTTGGATTGAGTTGGCCCAACATGTATATGACCGAGTCTGCGCGATTGATGGGGCTGGAACGAATTCAGGAGCGCCTTCAAGTCACTGATCCAGAAGTGCTTGCAAAGTTCCGCGAAGCCTTTGTCGGCATCTGCACTGGTTTTCTGGTTGCGGGTGGATACAGCCCGTCAATTGGATTGGCGATGATGCGCCCCGAAAAGAAGTTGAGCGCAGCCTTCAAGGGTCGCGAGGTTGTGTGGACGGAAGACGACAAGGGATCCGTGTTGGTCGACGGAAGTGAAAAGCACACGGCGCAGTTCACTGCGGAATCTGCAGAGTTGCTTGGACTCTCTGACGGAACCGTTTCCGACGACGATGCCACAATGATCGAAGATTTGATGTATCAGCGCGGATTCCGAAACTTTCGCCGGATGAATGAGGGTGAAGTGCTGGTGCAGGAGTACATCGATGGATGGAGAAAAGCACTTGCCGACTGTGTCAAGGCATATCCTCAATATCAAGAGGCGATCGGTAATGCGCAAGGCAAAGATGAGAAGAAATATGTGCAAAAGGCCAAGGGCATTCTTGAGTCGGTGATCTCCAAGATGAAGAAGTACAAAGCAGTCGAGATCATGCTGAACAAGGATGGAATTACGAGAATTAACATGGAAACAGAAGTGCTCAAGTTGCAGGAGCGCATCAGGGGTCTCGGCAAGTCGACCGCGCCGCCAGCGGGTGGAGGTCGAAAGGGCGGTGGCGGTGGAATGGGACCTGGTTCTAGCCTCTTTGGCGTAGGTTCGGTAGCGAATTAAATTTCACTGGAGTGACCATCACTATGTTGATCAAAATGAATCGCATCTCTCGATCAGCCGCAACGATTCTTTGCGCAATCTGCTGTGTGTGGATTGGCGAGTCTTCAACGACCGCACAGTCGACCGAGCCCTCGGCACCGAAGACGGCACCGGCGACGAAGGGTGCGCAAGCATCGCCATCTGCAATGGTAGCCGTGCCCGCAAAGGCCAAGGCGAAGACTCAAGTCTTTGTGTTGCCGCTCGACGGCATGGTTGGAATCGGTTTGCGACACGACGAGATGGAAACTCTCGAGAAAATCGCCGACAGCTACGGTCCGCATCAGGTCATCATCTTGCGCATCAATTCCAATGGTGGCTTGGTGATTGAGGGCGACAAAATTGGTACGACCTTGTCGCGGATCAAACAAAAGCACCGCCTTGTTGCTTGGATTGAGAAGGCAATTTCGGGCGGAGCCTTCACCGGTTTGTTCTGCAACGAAATGTATTTCATGCCAGAGGCAACTTTGGGATCGATCACCATGATGAGTGGAGGAACGGAAGCTAAAGAGGTTCGTGAAGATTGGAAGGAGCGTGTTGCCGAAGCATGTGCGGCAGGCGGACATGACCCGTTGATTGGACCAGCGATGGTGCATTCAGAGGTCGAACTGTCGTATGAGAGGGATGGCGACAAAGTTACATTTTATAACGATGTCAAGCACACACATGTGCTGAGCAACAATGTGGAAAACCTCGACTTCAATGCGGTCAATGCGTTGCATTGTAATTTTTCAGACGGCACGGCGGCGACCGAGGCCGATCTGTTCAGAGAGATGGGCGTCGATGATCCTTCCAAATTTGAGATCAACAGCGCGGGCAAGAAAATTCATAAGGATTGGCAGAAGTTGATCGCAGACTGCAAGCAACAAGTTCCGCTGCTATTGCGTAAGCGGGATATCGAAGGCCAAAGCCAAGGCGGTATTCCATTTCTGCAGGCTCGCATCAGAAACACCGAGGCGATCGTGTCGTGGTTTAAGAAGTGCAGTCCAGAAATGACATACGGTGGACTCAATATTAACGAACGCGCAATCGAGCAGTTGAAGGAAGAGATCAAGCAGATGCGTAATCTGATCAAAGATATGCAAGCTGCGGCAGCGGAAAATCCAGGTGGATGATTCGGTCGTACTGGGTTGCTCGTTCGTTCACGCCTCAACCGACTTCGCGGCGTTGAAAGAGCGCAATCGCGATGGCAATCGCCGCAACGGTCATCGCGGCACCGTACGGCACCACCCGTGAGATGTACTCAAACGGAATTGGTTGTTCTTGGTTGACCGCATCAACGATCCAGAAGACCTGAAAATTTGGCACGACGGCATAACCAGCCATGCAAGCCCAGAGAGCCGCATGATCCCAGTCGAGCACACCACCTCCCGCGGCGTCGCGCACGGCAATCAACTTCGTGAGGTCTTGAATTTTGCGCGCGAAGATCCAGTCGGAGAGTAACCCAAGCATCAGTATCGCCAGCGTGATGCCGATGGTGAGTATCTGGCCCAATCGCGTGCTGATAGCCACTGCAATCGCCGAAATGATCGACAGCGATACGAACATCAGGAGAATCGCGACGACGAGTTCTCCGCGAAATTCCTTGGATGGGTCAATCGATTGAAAGGTGGGGTCAAAGAAGAGCGAGAGCACATACGCAATCAGCAGCAGCGGCCCGCCAAGAAGGGTGGTGATCGCCGCGAAAGACTTGCCATAGAAGAAATTGCACCATGTCGCTGTCCCGATCGTCAACGCAATCGCCACGCTGCCGAAAACAATGCATGGCCACCGATATGGGGTCGCGGCGGTTTGCATAACGCCGTGCACTTCCACGAGCAGAAATGCCATGGCGGGTACAGCCGTTGCGGCGATCAGTGCAAGAGTGACTCCGACATACTTACCAATGACAAATGTCGCGCGGGGCACGGGTTTGGAAACCACCATCAGCACTGTGCGGTTGGTGATTTCCTGATTCACAACGGCGGTAGCAAGAAACGCAGCCAGAATCGCCCCAGACATAAAAACCGTCGAGATCCCGATATCCACATACATCCGCTGATCGTCGGACATCGTGAATGCAGCGAATGGATTGCTCATCAGCACCAGCAACACCGAAGCGATCACGATGACCAAGCAAATTGGTTGACGAACGCACTCGAAAAAGGTGTTGCGAATGATCGCCAGAAGCTGTTCAATAAATGCCATAGGTGATAGGTCGAGTGGTCCAAGGTACTCGGGCAGACAAGTGGCCGTCCCGCTGTTCATAATGTAGCCCCGTCGCACTGACCGTGTCGGCGCATCCTGAGCCAAGTCATTATGGGCATAGCCGCCGAACCGCATTATGGATTTCGCCGTAAAGTATCCAGTGACATGACCAAAGACCAATTTGTCTACCAACAAGCGACGCGTGTCTCGGGCTTTGGTCTTGCCATTCAGGCTGCCCTAGGCTTTTTCTTGCTGATCTTCGGCCGTGTGAGCGGTGACTCTGCGTTTGTGCTGGCGTCGATCTATGTCCTCGTTGGCATCCTTGTTTGGGTTGCGCTGATGGTGCTTTTTCACCAGCACCGACTCGAGAGAATTGAAGCGTTAGAAAATGAGGATATCGAGCACCAGCGCGGCGGTGCCAAGAGTGTCTTTGAGGGCGAACGCGAAGTGAGTGATGCGGCCGCGCGCCGATTGCGGTTCATGCATCAGTGGCTCATGCCCATCGTGAGTGCGCTGGTCGCGCTGTGCCTCGGAGCCGTGTGCTACACGACGCTGCAGTGGTTAGGCCGACTCGACGATGCCAGTACGACTGTCACTACATTTGGAGTTGGTGTGCAGCTTGGTTGGCAATTGGCAATTTGCACGGCCCTTGCGCTGGGCACCTTCATTTTCTCCCGATTTGTTGCGGGGATGGCGCAGCAGCCTGCGTGGCAAAATCTGCGCGGCGGTGCTGGCGCGATGGTCGGTAATGCTTTGGTGTTGTTCGCCGTCGCGGTCGGCATTGTCTTTCAAGTCTTTCGCAAGCCGACGGTTCTCGAAGGTGTCACCTATGGGATCGCCATATTTGCCGGAGTTGTTGCTGCGGAGATTCTGATGAATCTCATTCTCAATATTTATCGACCTCGTCGAAAGCAGGAATTTTCACGGCCTGCGTTTGATTCGAAGTTGCTTGGTCTTGCCGCGGCTCCAGATTCGATTGTTCGAAGCATTAATGAAGCGGTCAATTATCAATTTGGTTTCGACATCACCAGTTCCTGGGGCTATCAGTTGCTGCTACGCAGTGTCTTGCGACTGGGAGTGCTCGGCGTCGCCGTCTTGCTCTTGATGTCGATGATCGTTGTTGTTCAGCCAGGCGAGCAGGCAGTTCGACTGCGCGGGGGACGAATCATTGGTGATGTTGCACAGGGATCGTTGATTTTCAAGTGGCCATGGCCGTTTGAGTCCATTGAGCGTTTCGATGTCGGACGCATTCGCTCGATTGTGTTGGGGCCAACATTGCTCCCGTCAACGAAAGTGAATTTCTGGCCGATTGAAGGCGAGCCAGATGCAAGTCGCCCAGGGTTCATCGTCTTAGCGAGTTCGGCCGCCAAGTCACCATCGGTGCAGGTGGTTGTTGCACTAGGAGCGCCGCCGACCACTGCTCCAGTTGATAGTGGCGAAGCCTCTCCAGTGGCGACGCAGTTTGCCCTTGTGGATGCCGATATCGTGCTTGAATATCGGGTCAAAGTTGATGGACTTCTCGACTATCTCAATTTCGCAAGCGATGCTCGATCGAGACGGACAGCTCTGGATATGCGAGAGCGTGCGCTGAAGGCGATGGCACTGCGCGAGGTCAGTCAGTTGCTTTCGACGCGCACGCTTGATGAAGTTCTCTCGCCGCGGGGCGATTCTCTTGTCCGTCAATTGAAAGAGCGAACGCAGGCCGCGTTTGATCGCAGCGGGTGCGGCGTCGAAGTGGTTGGAATCCTCATTCCAGTGCTGCGACCGCCCGCGGGGCAAGCGGCTGGAATGTTTGAGGAACTTTCCATCGATATTCAAAACGCACGCAAGGTGATCGACGAGGCCAATCGTCTCGTGAACACCACGATGTCGACACTCGTGGGAAGTCCCGAAGTTGCGACCCGCGTTGTTGCTGGAATCAACACGCTGCGTGCAATTGAAAAGGAGCAGGGGAAGGATTCCCCCGCCGCTGCGACACAGCGTGCGTCGATTGAGAAAACTATTGTTGATGCGCGTGCGCAGGCTGCAAGTGTCATCGGTCTCGCTCAAGCTCGTCGGTGGGACATGTTGATGCGTGCAAAGTCCACAACGAGTGAAGTTCTTGGGCAAGCGCCGTCATACCGAGCGGCGCCAGAGCTGTACCGAGAGCGTGCGATCATGGCGGTTCTTTCGCGGGCTCTCGCCTCGGCACGAATCAAGTATGTTTTGGCGATCGACCCCTCGCGAGTCGACTTTGATGTTCAGATGGAACAACCCGAACCTGGGCTCAACCTGGGTGATTACCTCGAAAAGAAGGATCAGAAGTGATTCGAAAAATCCCCATAATTATCGCGTCAATCATCGTCGTCGTGCTTGTATTGTTCAACACGACATACACGGTCAATTTCCATGAGATCGCAATTCTCACGCGCTTTGGTAAGCCCGCTGGAATCGAGCGCAACGCGGGCATGCATCTCAAGGCGCCGCTGTTCATCGATCAAGTCGCCAAACTCGACACACGCCTGCAGTTCATTGAGAGTCCGCTCGAGACTGTGCTCACGAAAGACGGTCAACAAATTCTCGTGCAGGCATATCTTCTGTGGCGAGTGGATGTGACCGCGGATGCACCAGAACAATTTTTTGTCTCGTACGGCACGCTTGAGGCAGCGGGTAAGGAACTCGGCACGCATCTGCAGGGCGCTGTGCGGGCGATCGGCGGATACAGTTTCAGTGAATTGATCGGACAGGGCAGCAAGATCGCCGAGGCAGAGACCGCGATCTTGGGTGATCTGCGCGCCACAAAGCTCGTCGGTGTCGATCCAGTCAGCGTCGGTATTTCCCAGATCGTTCTGCCGCCAAAGACAACGATCGCGGTCTTGCGTCGCATGGCTGCTGTTCAGGAAACACTTGCGAATCTCGAGGAATCCAAGGGAAATTCTGAGGCCGAGTCGATCAAGAGTCAAGCGTCAAGTTCCGCAGACACTATTCGCCTTTTCGCCGCGCAGTGGGCCGCTGAGATCGAAGCGATGGGCAATGAAGAATCGACACGCTATTACCAACTGATGAAAAAAGAGACGGACCTTGCAATTTTCCTTTCGTGGCTCGACACGCTGAAGGCTTCACTCTCGGGCAGCACCACCTTTGTGACCGACCTCAATCGCGCGCCGTTCCATTTGCTTGATCTTTCCGAATCGACTGGTGCTGGCGGGATTCCACAACCGAAGAATCCATACATTTCGGGTGATGCTCCAGATGCGGCGGCAGCGAAAGGCAATCGCTGACATGTCCGAGCAGAAGCCAGAAATGCCGGATCGCGAAACAGTGGACGAAGCATCGCCATCTCATTCGCAGCGCGAGGGCAAGCGTGCGACTTTAGATGTCATATCTGGCGGAGGTGACCGCGCATCGATGCGCGAAGCGATGGATCCGGCCAATCAGAGTTTGGGCGAAGCGCTGCGTCTTTCTTATCGCCTCCTGCAGGTGGCGATCGCTGGTTTGATTGTGACATTTCTGTTCTCTGGCTTTCAGTCGGTGCCAGAAGGCGTGACTGGAATCCGCACGATCTTTGGACGCGTTGCTGGCGAGGGTGACAATGAAATTGTTGCGCCTGGCCTTCAGCCGTTTTGGCCTTTTCCTATTGGCGAATTCGTAACCATGCAGCAACGGCAAAGCATTGATTTGCGCGACGCATTCTGGCCATTTCGAGCGCAGAAAGATGTGACTCTCGAGATGGCGACTGATTCGGCCGATGCGAACGATCCGATTCGACCGGGTCGCGACGGATCATTGATCACGGCTGATGGAGATCTGGCGCACCTTCAATTGTCGGTGGATTATTCAATCACTGACCCCGTCTCAATGCTGAAGCAGTTCGGAGTTGAAAATGCAGAGACAATTGTGCGATCGGTCATGCGCCGAGCGGTTGTGCAGACGGTGGCTCAATACACGCTGCCAGATCTATTGGAGCAACGCGAGACGCCAGCGCTGGATATTCGTCAGCGAATGCAATCGTCGCTCGATGAACTTCATGTGGGAATCCAGATTGGTTCGGTGGTCATTTTGGAACGCACCGCGCCGCTGGCTGTGCGCGGAGCTCTGCGCAGAGTTCAAACCGCTCGCGAAGACACCAAGACGAGTGTCGAGCGAGCTCGGCAGGATGCCAATTCGAAATTAGTTGGCGCTGCTGGTCCTAACTTCGGCGAAATTCTGGAGATGATTCATCAGTACGAAGTGCTGTTGACCGCAGGGGATCAGGCTGGTTCAGATGTGTTGCTGAGCAAGATTGGCATGCGTTTCGAGCAACCAGATATCGGTGGCGAGGCATCGCGCATTATCAATCAAGCGAAGGCATTTCAGTCCAACCTCGTCGCGACGCTGGCGAAGGACGAACGACGATTGTCGAGTCTTGCCGCGAGTTATAAGGAAAATCCTCGCCAACTCATCCAGCAATTGTGGCTTGAAGCAGTCCGCCAGGCGATGAGTCAGCGTGAAGTCGAAGTTTTTTCGGTGCCGAGCGAACTTGCGAGGTATGTCATTCGTGTGAAGAGTTCCCCAGAGACAATGCAGACACGGCGCGATTCTGAAATCGCACGAAAGAAGGCGGCGGCGGCGATGATTGGGGCGGGACTACCGTCGTTTCAGCTCGGTAGCAGGGTGATCATGATTGATCGACCTGGTCGCCGACTCGAACAGTCTGGCGACAAGGGTTTCGGTCAGCCATAGAGTGGAGCCTGCGATGAATCGAATCACCAATCTTAATCGAGGTTCGATCGTCGAAGCCGAAGCGCTCGTCAAGATCTTCAGCGATTTCTGGATGCGCTCAAAGGCGCGCGCCGTCGATGGAATCACTTTTGAAATTCGGCCGCATGAGATATTTGGATTACTGGGGCCCAACGGCTCTGGCAAGAGCACGACGATCAAGTTGATCCTTGGATTGTTGCGCAAGAGCAAGGGCCGGCTGAGCGTCTTTGGACGCGATCCCGCCGATGTCTCGGTGAAAGCGCGAATTGGATATTTGCCGGAAGAGTCATATATGTATCGCTTCCTCAATGCGCAGGAGACGCTTGATTACTTTGGGAAACTCTTTGGAATCCCGAGAAAAACAAGGCGAATGCGCATCGATGAACTGCTCGAGATGGTGGGGCTTGAGGGCGCGGCGCATCGTGCCGTGGGAGAATTTTCCAAGGGTATGACGCGGCGACTTGGCCTTGCGCAGGCATTGATCAACGACCCGGAGTTTCTGATCCTCGATGAACCGACTTCGGGCCTCGATCCCATCGGAACGCGTCAAGTCAAGGATCTGCTGCTCGACTTGCGCGGCAGGGGAAAGACGATTCTCCTCTCATCGCATTTGCTCGCAGATGTTGAAGATGTGTGTGATCGCATGGTGATTCTCTACGGCGGAAAGATTCGCGCCGCGGGAACTGCGGACGAGTTGCTGTGCGATACACAGCGAACCACGATCAATGTTCCGCGCCTTCGCCCAACAACGATTGCGAAAATCGACGAGCTCTTGCGACGAGAAGAGGGCGTGGCGATCGAACGCGTGGATGCGCCGCGGCAGAAACTTGAAGACCTCTTCATTCAGATCGTCGAATCAGCACGAGCGGATCAAGTTGCTACGAGCGGTGCGAATCAAGGTGGACGAACCGCGGCATTCCTCTTGAACGAAGCGTCACAGGCCGCAGGATCGGATGTCATTGACGCCCTTGCGAGGGCGTCGAACGCGCCAGCGACTCCGCGACGATCCGTCGTGCAGTCCAGTGATTCTGCGGCGGCAGCCCAGAGCGCGGCGAGGCAAACACAATCAAAGGGAGTCGTAGATGAGTTGCTGAAGCCAACGAGTGCACCTCAAGCCACCGCGCCGCCTGCGAGTCAAACCAAGCCGAAGTCTGCCGTCGATCGGTCGGTGATTGATGATCTGCTCGATGGTGGCTCGGAGAAAAAGTTGTGATTCGATTTCGCGAGTTGCCTGAACGATTGTTCGTTTGGCAGCAGTCCGTAAAAAATCGCTGGATTCTCACGGTCGTCTTTTTGCTGTGCGCGGCGGGGCTCTTTGGTCCGCTCTGTTGGTCTTCCTATCAATATTCGCTGCTTCGCGAGCGCATTGCCCAGACGCTGCGCGAGGCCAACATTGCGGAGCGAAATCCAATCGCGGTTCAATTGATCGAGCGCGGCACCGTCACCATCGATGGAATCGAGATCGGAGGTTTGCGAGTCCAAGCCGTCGCGGATCAAATGTTTGCAGTCGACGGCCGAGTCTTTGATGTTGTCACAGCATCCTCGTTCATTGCGTCGGTTGTCTCGCCTGGTTGGGCCCCAGTCGCTCTCATGGAGCGACCAACGATGGTGCTGGTGATTGCGCTGTCCTTGACGGCACTCAGCGTGATGGCGATCTGGGTTGCGCTGGCGATTCCATTCATTGTTCTGGTGTTTGCGTCCTTTGGATTGATGACAATCTTCTGGCTCACTTCGCAACTCGGTTGGGTCATCGCAGTTGCGGGAATCGGTTTCCTTATCTTTCTATTCCTTCTCTTGACGCGCATCGCCCTCATATCGTTGTCATCGGCGGGTCAGATTCGCAGTGTGGCGCATACGCTGTTGCTTGAAGCAGTCCGTCAGCGCATTTCGGTGGGATGTATCGGCGCGCTGCTGGTGGTCTTGCCGCTCTTGCCCCTCTGGATCGACGCGGGCGAGCCGCTGCGATATCAAATTCAATCGTTCATCTCTCGCGGCACTGGACTTGTGTTCATTGTCGCCGCGTTTCTTACCCTGTTTCTCGCGTGTGCAACTGTGGCATTTGAAATTCGCGATCGCCAGATTTGGAATGTGCTGACCAAGCCAATCTCTCGGGCGCAATATCTTGCAGGGAAAGTGCTGGGGCTGGCGGTGCTCAATGGTCTCGTGTTGCTTGTGGGAAGTTTCGCCGTATTCGTCTATGTGCAGTTGATGAGCACGCGTCCCGCCGCCGATTTGCAGGACGCGGCCGCTGTGCAGAATCAGGTTCTCGTCGCACGCGCCGCCGAGCGTCCCCAATATACGGTCCTTGAACCAGATCGGCTTCGAGAGATCGTGAACACCACAATCGAGAATGACGCGATCTTGCGCGATGAGATCGCCGATGGGATCAAGTCCGAAGCAGAGGTATCGCGCGAAATCCGAGTCGCCAAGGTCACGCAGTTCATGACCGAGCAGCGCACAGTGGCACCGGGGCAGGGGCGTGTCTTTGAGTTCTCTGGATTGAAGGAGGCTCGCGCCGCTGGTGCGCAACCGACATTGCGCTATGCATTTCACATCGGCAGTGATAGCTCACATGATCTTTACCCTGTCCTGTTGAGTTTTGGAGATTTGCCTCCGATTCAAGTGAATTATGTGCCAGTGCAGCGCAATGTCGCGACGATTCCCGTCACGGCTATTGGAGAAGATGGAACGCTCCGCGTGACAATCTTCAATGGTGGTGTCGGACGCGATGGCCAACTCTATCCCGCCCCGTGGTCGATGAATTTTGACATGGATGGTTTGGAAGTGCTGCACCGCGTCGGCGGATTCGAGGCGAATTTTCTGCGTGCCATCCTGATCGACTGGGGCAAGTTGATCTTCATCGCAGCGCTCGGCGTGGCAGCAGCAAGTGTTCTTTCGTTTCCTGTCGCCGTGTTGTTGGCCCTGACGGTTTTTATTGTTGGCTCCATGTCACCATTTCTCGCGCTTGCCCTTGACAATTTTACCATTGCCGCCAACGGGAATTTTTTTCTGCAACTCTTCGAGGCCATCATTCGCGGAGTGCTCTTTAGTGTTCAGTGGCTTCTTGCACCGTTTGCAGCAACGGGCGGCTCGGCAGAGCTCGTCGACGGCCGACTGATTTCATGGCAGACGGTGCTAGGCTCGGTTGCGCAGATTGGTCTGCTGTGGAGCCTTCTGGTCTTCATATTTGGATTTCTCTTGTTCCGTGCGAAAGAAATCGCCATCTACAGCGGCGGCGAAGGCTGACAATGCGAGATCGACTGATCCAACTTGGCTGCATCATCACCGCTCTGATCGCCGTGACACTCGGCGCGCGCCTCCTGCCTGGGATCATTCGCATCAGCGACGAAAAAAGTTTGCGCTATACGGATGTTTCAATTGAGGGCGCACCACCCATCGTTGCAATCGGAACGGCGATTGGTGCGCTGCGCGGATTGATCGTCGATTATCTGTGGATCAAGACGAATATCCAGAAAGAGAAGGGTTTGTTTTACGAAGCGATGGCCGACGCGTCGCTCATCACAAAACTTCAGCCTCGGTTTGGCGATGTCTGGGCTTTCCAGGGTCACAACATGGCGTACAACATTTCAGTCATGACCAATACGCCTCGCGAAAGATGGGCGTGGGTCCGCGCTGGAATCGATCTTGTGCGCGACGAGGGGCTTCGCTACAACCCCAACGATCTCATCTTGCACAAGGAACTTGCGTTCTGGCTCGCCCACAAAATCGACGGTGTTGCTGATGATGCACATTTGTATTACAAGCGCGAATTCGCGCGAGACTGGCAGTTCTTGCTTGGCGTTCCACCCATGCCGATTCAGGATCGCATCGCATGGATTGCTGCGGTCAAGGATGCGCCAGACACACTCGATGAACTTGAAATCAAATCGCCAGCCGTGACAGCCATGGTGGATGATCTCAAGAGCAATCTCTCGGGCTTCGATGCGCGTTTTCAATTTCGTCTTGATCGAGATTTCTTGGTCAACCTCGGTCGATGGCAATCCGTCCAAAACAGCCGCTACGCGAAGATTCTTGGGCTCGACGCGACCTTTCGCAAGAATGATCCAGTCTATCTCGCTCTCGACACCGTGTTGTCAAAGCCTCAATTCAAGGAATCTCTTGCGCAGTTCTTGCCATTCTTGAGAAAGAAAATTTTGCGCGAAGCATTCAATATGGATCCGGCTCTGATGTGGGAGTACACCCGCGACTTCGGCCCATTTGATTGGCGCCATCCTCAGAGCCACGCATTTTACTGGGCGCGCAAGGGATCAACGACTGCAGCCAAGCGCACCACGAATGTCGAGGACATTTACAAAGTTCTCAACAATGATCGGATCAACATCCAGGCGATGCAGGCACTTGCTCGAACTGGGTTGATGAATTACGACCCGTTCAGCAATGACAACCCGACCCGACTCAACGATCCTCGCTGGATCAAGTCGATCGATACATACTTCGGCGAGCTGTACCGCAAACACTTTGGAACCCGCGGCGGTGGAGGCGACTCGTTCGCCGACTTCTATCAGAACTTTATGTCGCAAGCCGTGCGCGAACTCTATCGATATGGAGACTATGAGGGATCGCAGTCCATTCTGACCAAGCTCGATCATCTCTTTGGCCGTGGCGGTCTTGTTCCCAACAACAAGTACGAGGCGCCGTTGGATGTCTTTGTGCAGAACACCACCTATGGCGAGTATGAGGCTGCGCCCGATGTCGCCCGCAGCGATGTCTATGCATCTTTGCAACGCGGATTTCGCGAAGGACTGCTGATGGATCGACCCAAGGTGCTTGAAGATGCGCTGAAGTTCGCCCGAGACTTGACGATCTATTTTCAGAGCAGTCAGTACACCGATTTCGTGAACAAGTTTGGTGAGCGACGCATGGCAGACCTCATCGGCAATCTGCGCTCGAGCGTGCGCGATGTGCTGGCCAATGTTCTGATGGACACATCACAGCCTCTGGTCGATCGATTGACGATCTTCAACCGTGCAGGCGAAGCGCAGCGACGGATGGTCTATGACATTGTGAAGAGTTCGATTGAAGCCGAATATTCGCTTGATCCGATCTCGCAGATTGCGCCGTTTTCCCAGTTGTTTCAAGAGCCATCACAAATGGTTGAATATCGCCTCGCTGAGGCAGCCGAGGTGGCCAAGCGTACGGCGGATGAGGATGCGACTCAGCGCTCAACGGCGGAGTCCAAATGAGCGCCCAGCAATTTCCACCAGCGATCTTGGCCATCGGTCGAAATTACGCCGAGCATGCCAAGGAAATGGGCGGTGCGTTGCCAACCCACCCAATCGTTTTCTTTAAGAATCCAGCGTCGATGATCGCAGATGGTCAGCCCATCATCATTCCGCTGATCTGCCGCGAGGGCGGTCCGCAAGTCGACTTCGAAGGGGAACTCGCCGTGATACTCGCGTGCGATTGCCGCGATGTCAGTGAGGACGATGCGCTCGCGATGGTCGATGGTTACGCTGTCGCCAACGATGTCAGCGCCCGTTGGTGGCAGAATCATGGCGCGGGTGGCCAGTTCAGTCGCGGCAAGAGCTTCGATACATTTTGCCCGATCAGCAAGATCGCATCTGCCAGTGAGGTGGGGGATCCAAACTCTCTGCGCATTCAAACTCGAGTCTCTGGAGAACTCATGCAGGACTGCTCGACATCGAACATGATTTTTTCGGTTCGTCGTCTGATCAGCGATCTTTCCCGCAGCATGACACTCTTGAAGGGCACGATCATTCTGACGGGATCGCCGCCTGGAGTTGGTCATGCGCGCAAGCCTCCGCGCTATTTGCGCAGCGGCGATGTCGTTGAGATTTCAATCGAGCGAGTTGGAACGCTGACCAATCCAGTCACCGAAGCACCGTGAATCGTCCTTCTCCAGAATCTTCTGGGGATGCGAAATATCCAGCAGATCCAAAGCCCTCCAAGCCGACCTCATGCTCAGCGCGCATCTGTATCGCATTGATTCGCGCATACCAAATCGTGCTCTCGCCACTCTTCGCAGGGCATTGTCGTTTTCATCCGTCATGCTCGGCCTATTCCACCGAGGCATTCGCACGGCACGGAACATGGCGCGGCGCGTGGCTGACACTCTTGCGTCTTCTGCGCTGCAATCCGTGGGGCGGCAGCGGGAAAGACCCAGTGCCGTAACAAGCATGTATGCGCGTTGAGTGAAGCGTCGCGCAACTCGCCGCACAATCCGTCGCGCTACCCGTCGCGCTCATCCCGTATTCCAAGCTTGCTCGCCAATCGCCGCGCTTCCTCGGCGATCGCGTGCTTGTAATCGGCTAGCGGTCGTGCATCGTGCGCGCGTGCCGAGACCACGAGGTCCAATCCCCGCGGCATATCTTTTCGCGTGAGTCGAAATGCTTCGCGAATCATGCGCTTGACCCTCACGCGCCGCGTCGCGTTGCCAACTCGCACTCCAATCGAGAGTCCAAGTCGTGTGCGCGCGAGTTCATTGGCGGCGCCGTGCACAATGATCCATCCGAGATCTTGCCGAAGTCGTCGCGCATAGACACGCTCAAATTCTTCGGCCGAGGAGAGTCGAAATGATTTCCCTGCGCGGTGCGGTCGCGGATTCATCGGTCATTTACCGCACGGTTGTACACCGCCATGATGTGGCTGCGTGTGATGAGCCCTACGGGAGTGCGTGATTGCGCGTCGATCACAGGGAGCGCTTGCGTTTCATGCCGTCCGAAGCGTTGCAATGCGGTGTCGAGCGTGTCATCGGACTCCAGCGGATCGAAGTCGGTGCGCTCGAGTTCGCTCACCGTCAGAAGACGCAGCGCATCACGATAAATCAGCGCAGAGCGAACATCGCTCCCACAGACGAATCCGCGATATCGCCCGTCGTTATTTACCACCGGGAAGTCGCTGATGCCATTTTTCTCTCCCAGTTCAATCAGCCGCTCGACTGAATCGTTGATGCCAACTGAGATGGCGGGCAGAAGGTCGAGATCGCGCACCAAAGTGCCGCGCAAGATGGCATGGTCAGCGACCGTGGTCAATCGAATATTGAATGCCGCCAATTCAGCCGAATAGATGCTGTCGCGAGAGACCAAGCGCGCCGCCACAGTCGCAATCACAGCGGCTAACAACAGCGGCAAGAGGATCGCATACGAGTGTGTCAATTCATAAACGAGAAATGCTCCAGTAAGCGGAGCGTGCGCGCCTGCCGCGACGAATGCACCCATGCCCACAAGAATCGCCTGAACTGGTGAGACATCAGGTACCGAAGGCAGCATGATCGTCACCGCGCTGAATGCAGCTCCCAGAACAGCGCCAAGCACAAGCCCCGGGGCGAAGAGACCGCCCGCGCCACCTGAGCCGAGAGTCAATGCAGTCGCAATGACCTTGAGCACTGCAAGCATCGCGAGTGTTCCAAAGAGCAGGAAAGCGCCGGATTCGGTTCCAATGGGTTCGCGCAGGAGGCTTGTGATCAAGGAATATCCGTTGCCATAAAACGGCGGCAGTGTGCCGTGCAAACTTCCGGTGCCTTGGCTCGTTCCAGCACTTGAATGCAGCAGGGCCCAGACCGCGCCGCATGCGACGAGTGCCAGTGCGCCAATGATGGGCTTGATGATCGGAGCAACGCGCAAGCGTCCAAATGCATGGTGAGCGGATTTCATTGCGATGGCGAATCCGGCGGCGCAGATTCCCACGATCACGCCCAGCACCGCATATTGTGGGGTGTGCGCCAACACGAGTGGAGCCTTGTCGAGGTCTGCGAATCCCATTCCAAAGATTGGATCTGGAGAATTCAATATCGATTGCGCCGTGGCCGATGCCGTCACCGAAGCGATCACGATGGGCGTGAATGTCCGCGCGCTGAAGTCACGGAGAATAACCTCGAGCACGAAGAAGACGCCAGCGATCGGCGCACCGAAAACCGCGGAGAGTCCCGCTGCCGCTCCACAACCAAGCAATGTGGTTCGTCGACTTGTGTCCAGTTGCAGCCATGAAGCGAGCGAAGAACCGATTGCTGCGCCGATCGCAACGATCGGTCCTTCCGGACCAGCTGAACCACCCGATGAAATGGTGGCAGTTGATCCGAGCCATTGTCGCGGCGCGAGTGACAATGGCAAGATTGATTTCTGCCGATGCACGGCGAGCATCACGCGCGACACGCCATGCCCTCGAAACGAGCTGGGAAAGATGCGAAAAATAACGACCGTGATGATCGCGCCGACAATCGGCATGGCCAGAGCGATCCAAAATTGTGTCGTTCCTTCGCTGGCAAAGGTTGATAGTTTTGCCAGCAGCCAGTTCATCGATCCGATAAACGCGAGTGCGAGGGATCCCACAAAGACCCCGCAAACCGCCGCAAGAATGAGCACATGCCAGTCCTGACCAAGTCTCAACGCCGATCCGATTCGGCGAAAACGCAAACGCAATTGTGTTGTCGATGTCATAGTTGCTTTGCTCGCGGGCGATGGCTATACTAATCGGCTACCCACTGGAGCCACCACGATGAATGAAGCACTGAAAAGCGATGATATTGTTGAAAAAATTGGCGGTCGTTTTAAGTTCACTGCACTGATCCAGCGTCGCATCGCGCAGCTCATTAACGGAGCTCGTCCGCTCGTTGAGCGAGATGGTCGCAGCGATTTTGAGGTCGTCATCGAAGAAATCGCCACCGACAAGATCACGATCGACTGGGAGAAGTCTGGGATCGTCAAGACTGGGACTTCCAAGTAATCGGTTAAAGCACCTGGTTTGGGGGGTGTAAAATGCAATAAGTTTGTTCAATTCAGGTGAATTTCACTTGGTTTTTTTGCGATTGCGCCCTGCGGTGGTACTGTGTGATCGAGTTGCGACCGGTCACAATTGAGTGGAGATACTTCATGGACAGAAAATCACTTTCGATTTCTCGGCAGCGCTCGGTGGATTCGTTGATCAGAGATATGGTCACCGTAAGCGTCATGGTGGTGATATCGGCGGTGACAGTCATGAGCCCATGCACATTGGCATCGGCATCGGCATCGTCATCGGCTGCGGCAACCACTGATCGACAAGCGCTGCTCGATGACATGGCAGTCTCCGCTGGTCGGCAGTGGCCGATCTGGTCCGCATACCGAGATATGCCGACGATGCGGGTTGTGGTTTCGGGCAAAGGTCAATCTGACGGCGGCATTGCGGGCAGTTGTCCATCAGTGACCGTCGCGCACACCGATGCGAACTTCGGTGGTGGCTCATTCATTGTGCAGGCCGGCATGGGAGAGACTGAGGTAGCGGCGGCGTCATATGTTCTGCCCGCAGCAGCCTTCCCACTTCGGCTCGACATGACCGAGATGATTTTCGCAACGAGCAATGCTGTGGTGCAGACAACAACGCACTGGTCCGTGATGGTGTGGGAGGGAACTCCTGCGACTGGAACGCTGGTGTACACATTCTCATCCGACGGCAAGATTATCCCGCATATTGTGCTGGCTCCTGGAACCAACGGAGTCAATGTTCAGTTCTTGATTGATCCAAATGATCCCGATCAGATGTACATCAATGACAATGGAAGCCACACATTCTCAATTGGCTATCGCATTGATCAGCACAATAATCAGACGCAGAATCCATGCACCGTTGCGCCACCGAGCAGTAGCAATGCGTTTCCAACGACCGATACGAGTGGACTGCAACAGTCCAGCAACAATTGGCTCAATTTATTGAATTGTGGAGCGTTCGGTTGCGGAGTTGGATGGAAAACTTTCGCCCAGTTGCCATCGCTGTGTCGCCCAAGCGGTGATTGGGTCATGCGTGCGACATATACGCCAATCAATTGCGCCGCTCAGCAAGGTGCATGTTGCGTTGGGACGAATTGCGCCATCGCCACTCAGGCGGCTTGCCAATCAAGCGGCGGGACATATCGTGGTGACGGCTCGATTTGTTCGAGCACCATTTGCCTTCCACAAGGCAATAACGCGTGTTGCTTTGCTTTGACTGGAGGATGCGTTAGTTTGTCATATCAATCGTGCCTTGCAGCTGGCGGCGTTCCTGGACCAGAGGGCAGCGCATGCGCAACTTATGTTTGCTTCCCCACTGGAGCGTGTTGTTTGACCAATGGAACATGCGTTGGACCGATCAGTGCATCGGATTGCTCGTCTCAAGGCGGCACCTACAAAGGCAACGGCACTTCTTGCGCAAGTGTTTCATGCCCGCCGCCAGTCGGAGCCGCATGCTTTCCAAACGGATTTTGTCTTATCATGACGCAATCCGATGCGACGGCCGCGGGAGCCAATTGGCGCGGAGCTGGCACCACCTGCGTTGACTCTGACGGCAATGGAACTGCGGATGTATGCCAACTTCACCCAGGCGATCTCAACGGAGACAACCTAGTTAATGGACAGGACCTTGCGGCATTGCTCTCTGCGTGGAATTCGACTGGTGGACCAGCGGACATCAATCAGGACGGAATCGTCAATGGCTTCGACCTGGCTGTGGTCTTGAGCGATTGGACAGGTTGACGATTCAAGGCGATACTGCAACTATTGGAGAGGTGTCCGAGCGGTTGAAGGAGCCAGTCTCGAAAACTGGTGTGGGCCTCGTGCTCACCGTGAGTTCGAATCTCACCCTCTCCGTTTTTTATTCACTCGGCGCGTGCATAGACCGCAGAATGATCCCCCAAAGCATGCGGGAGATCATGCATGATCATGCATGATCATGCCCAATCATGCCGGCGACTTGTTGGCTGATTTTTCACCCGCCACAATCGCATCACTGGTTCGAATCCATCCAGACTGACCGTCGCTCAGCCGGATGCGGTACCAACCAGGTCGAACTTCAAGCATTGTGAATTCCGCGCCGCGTGAAAGTGGCTCAGTGAAGGCGGGGGCAAATCCTTCGCCGTTGCCTTTGCGAACCACAACGAGATCATGGATCAGTACCCCAGCCGGATTCATTTCTCGTCGGATCGTGTCGATGCCAATTGTGCCAGTCACGGTAAGGCAACCGATGGATGCTGCAACAATCAGTGGTCGCCATCGAACGCGCGTAGTCCATCCGCTGAGTATTCCAGCAGCGACAATGATCCAA
>Ga0209284_10001350_pt1 | contig 37923 bp, 29 predicted proteins | sample FRY03_FD_187211 | JGI IMG/M metagenome (GOLD analysis project Ga0209284, IMG submission 187211) | Freshwater microbial communities from Lake Fryxell liftoff mats and glacier meltwater in Antarctica - FRY-03 (SPAdes) (version 2) | ecosystem: Environmental > Aquatic > Freshwater > Ice > Glacier... | reverse complement strand
TTTGGGACTACGGCAGGAAATCGACGGACGAGTTCGTTTGGGAGGAGTAATGCGTTGATTTGGAGTGCTCTCCTCGATCGCTCGGGGTCGATGCCGTCCCACACCGCAGCGGCCCAGAGGGATCTCCACGCCCGCCACTCCATGACCGCGAACTTCAGCGGCCAGGGGATGACGGGATCGGCAAAGGCGTTCCGCCGGGAGGTTCAGGCGATGTGGGGGCCGTTTTCAGTGGCGCTTGCGGGGCCGAAGGAGGGTTTTAGCGGGCCGAGGAGTGAAATTGGGGGGAGGAGGGGTGGGTGGGAAACGCTGAGATTAGGTGATGAAAATTGAATTTGCCGAGTGCGACGGGGTCGGAATGCCGAAAGGCTGGCCCGAAGAGATTGAGAAAGCTCAGTCCGTTCCGATGATCGGGATCGGTGGCCGATTGCGCGAGCGTGTTCGCTACCGATCCAGGACCGGGACCGGCTACACCGCGTCGATGCCATGTCACGAATGCCGCGTGAGTGCGGGGCAGCAGTTTATTTGTTGTGAGTGCGGGGGTGTCAGAGCATATCGGCTAGTTGACCTAAGGTCGCAGTCGGATAGGATTTCAGCGAAGGATCGCCTCGAACTCATTGGCGATCGCATTTCTTGATCGGTTCCCTGTCTCGCCCCAATAACCTTCTTCCTCTCTTCCTCTCTTCCCCATGACCCACATCGAATCCCAGCACACCGAATGGAAGGAGTCGTGGCGCGACGAGTTCCTGCGGGTGATTTGCGGCTTTGCAAACGCCGAAGGCGGGAACTTGGAGATCGGACGCAATGACAAAGGGGAAATTGTCGGGTTGGCGGATGCCCCGAAGTTGCTCGAAGATCTCCCTAACAAAATCCGCGACGTCCTAGGCATTCTCGTCGAAGTGAATTTACGGCAGGACAACGGCGCGGAATTCCTAGAAATCAACGTCGAACCCTATCCGAACCCGATCAGTTATCGCGGCCATTATTTCATGCGCAGCGGCAGCACCACACAGGAACTGAAAGGCGCGGCGCTTGATCGGTTTCTTCTCCGCAGGCAAGGCCGCACTTGGGACGGAGTGCCAATGCCGGGCGTGAAAGTCGCTGATCTGTCGGCTGCCGCCGTGCGGCTGTTCCGAGAACTCGCAGCTACCAGCGGACGCCTTGAAGCCGTTGACCTTGCTGCTTCTGATGCCCACTTGATCGAGAAACTCAAGCTCATAGAAGGCAGCTACCTCAAGCGAGCCGCCGTGCTTCTTTTTCACGAAGACCCCGAGAAATTCGTCACCGGTGCCTTTGTAAAAATCGGCTTTTTCCGCTCGGATACCGATCTTGCTTACCACGACACCCTGCATGGGAATTTGTTTTCCCAAGTCGCTAAAACCATCGACCTCGTCCGTACTAAATATCTCAAAGCCGCCATCACCTATGAGGGAATCCAACGCATCGAGCGATATCCAGTGCCATCCGACGCCCTGCGCGAAGCAGTCCTGAACGCCCTCGTGCACCGCGATTACTCCATGCCTTCTCCCGTGCAGATCCGCGTCTATGAGGATAAGCTGAAAATCTGGAACCCCATCGTCATGCCGGAGGGCTGGACCTTGGAAACTCTGCGTAGCGAGCACTCATCCGCACCCTATAATCCAGTCATCGCCAATACCTTCTTCCGCGCCGGTGAGATCGAAGCATGGGGGCGCGGCATTCAGCGAATCTTCGAAGCCTGCCGCGCCGCATCCAGCCCTGAGCCACAACTCCGAATCTCCGGCCACGACCTCTGGCTAGAATTTCCATTCTCCCCTGAATATCTCAAGAACATCGCCACAACTCCCCAAGGCAAATCTCAATCAGGGACCCAGGTTACCGACCCAGTCAGGGGCCCAGTCACCGACCCAGCCACCCCGGAAGTCACACCCCAAGTCACACCCCAAGTCACACCCCAAGTCACACCCCAAGTCACACCCCAAGTCACACCCCAAGTCATGGCTCTTCTAGCAATTCTGCACGATGAAATGACCCGGGAGCAGCTTCAACAGGCACTCCACTTGAGTGCTCGGAAAAGCTTCCGTCTTCTCTACTTGGTTCCTTCTTTGGATGCCGGTCTCATCGAATACACCATCCCAGAAAAACCCAACAGCCGCCTCCAAAAATATCGCCTGACGGCGAAAGGTAGAAGGATGATTTATGAAGGATGATGGGAATGCAGATTTGGTGGTGCGAACGACGGAATTTGCGCTTCGTATCGTGAGGATGTTCGTCGCTCTACCGAAGACGGAGGAAGCTCGCGTTCTCGGAAAACAGGTCTTGCGATCCGGCACTTCTGTCGGTGCCAACTATAGGGAAGCGCAACGTGCCCGCTCGAAAGCCGAGTTCATTGCTAAAATCGGAGACTGCCTCAAGGAACTCGACGAAAGCACCTACTGGCTCGAACTTCTAGTTCGCGCCGAGATAGTAACCGAAGCTAAACTCGCCTCCCTCCGAGACGAAAATAACCAACTCCTAGCCATCTTCACCACCATCTCAAAAAAGTCGAAATCTTCCCCTTCATAATTCATCCTTCCCCCCTCAACCTTTCTTCCCAATGCCCGATCTCCGCGAAAATATCCAGTCAGCTCTTAGCTCCTGCGCAACAGGAAGCCTGGCGGTTTCCAGCAAAGCTCTCTACAACACATTGGGCTACGAATCGGAGCGCGGTGCTTCTTGGGATCTCGATGAGTTCCTCGAAATTGCCCGCCTCATCAATAAACCGTTGCCTATGCCAGCCATCGTCCTTTTCCGTCGTGGGGAGAACGACGATCCGCTCGTATCAATCGCCATCATCCGGCGGCGACTGAACAAGCGGGGTGCAGCAAAGGACGTTCTCGATAAAGCCACACTCATCAAGGACATCCGCCGTGCCGATCCCATCCGCGCCCACCTAGAAATCCTCAATGACTTCTCGCTGCCAAGTCTGCGTGAGTTCGATGAAATCCCGAACTTCGTCAAACTCCACGCAGCTTGGGAAAAGAAGTTGGATTCCTACGCTCTCTCCAAAGACTTCTATGAAGAAGTCGCCGACTGGTATTCCTGTCTGCCTTTCCGGGTTGTTGGGCGGGTCCGGGCGTCTGGTTGCGGAGCAGGCAGACAGGAATGTCTGCCCCACCTTGGGGATGCTCCATCCCTCAGTTCACGCCGCCATCAGAGCCGGCAACTGCTTCGCCCGGCTCGCGCCCATGGAGTAGGTGTATTGACTGATCTTTGAATATGCCTGTCTGAATGGGTCTTCTTTATATCCTGCGGCCACCTGTGTCGCTTCGCTCCGCTGTCTCCCCGCTACGCGCGTTCAACCTTGATCGCTCGGGATCGATGCCGCCCCCTTTCGCAGCGGCCCAGAGGGATCTCCACGCTCATAACGCCATGACCGCGAACTTCAGCGACCAAGGGGTGACGGGATCAGCAAAGGCGTTCCGCCGGGAGGTTCAGGCGATGCGGGGGCCGTTTTCAGTGGCGCTTGCGGGGCCGAAGGAAAGTTTTAGCGGGCCGATGAGTGAGATTGCGGGGAGGAGGGGTGATTCGGGGCGGGGGAGTTTCAAGTTTCACGTTTCAAGTTTCAAGTTTGGGAGTTGGATTACCTCGTGAGAATCCCGGATCGGTCCTGATATTCTCCTTCTTGAAAGGAGAGATTCAAGCGTCGGCAGAGACAAACCTCGGCCACGCGCTTGAGACCGCCGTATGAACTACATCCTTGAAATTCTAAAGCCAAGGTTTAGAATTTCAAGGAAGTGATGACTGATCGCCAAGGCTATTTAACCAAGATTCAGGCCCGGCTGCGGGACAATCCCGTGGTGGCCTTGCCGGGCCTCGGCAAGCAGGCAAGACGACTCTGGCGCGAATGCTGGCCGAGGCCTCGCCCGATCTGGAGATCCATCACTTCGATCTCGAATCGCCCGCCGACCTCGCCCGCCTCACCAATCCCGAGCTGGCGCTCTCCCCGCTGCGCGGATTGATCATCCTCGATGAGATTCAGAGGATGCCCGGGCTCTATCCCGTGCTGCGCGTGCTCGCGGATCGCCCCGATCTCCCTGCCCGCTTCCTCATTCTCGGCAGCGCCTCCCCGGCACTGGTCGAAGGGGCGAGCGAAAGTCTCGCGGGACGCATCTCCTTCATCGACGTCTCCGGGTTTTCGCTGTCGGAGGTCGGCACCGGGCATCTCGCGGAACGGTGGTGGCGCGGCGGCTTCCCACGCGCCTATCTGGCGCGGGACGACAAGACAGCCCGCCAGTGGCACGAGGACTTTTTCCGGACCTTCCTCGAGCGGGACATCCCGCAGTTGGGGATCAGCATCCCGGCGACCACCCTGCGGCGTTTCTGGACGATGGTGGCCCATTATCACGGACAGATTCTCCAGCTCTCCGAACTGGCCCGCTCACTCGGCACCAGCGAGCCCACCGCCCGCCGCTACCTCGACATCCTCTGCGGAACCTACGTCGTGAGGCAATTGCCACCCTGGTTTGAGAACCTCAAGAAACGCCAGGTCAAGGCACCTAAAGTCTACATCCGGGATTCCGGGATCCTTCACGCATTGCTGAACATTCCCGATGCGGTCGCCTTGGAGTCCCATCCCAAGCTGGGTGCCTCGTGGGAAGGCTTCGCGATAGAGCAAATCCTCTCGATCACGGGAGACCGCGAAGCGTATTTCTGGGCCACCCATGGCGGAGCTGAGCTCGACCTGCTCGTCTTCCACGCGGGCGAGCGCCTCGGCTTCGAGTTCAAATACAGCGAGAAACCCAGCACCTCCAAATCGATGCATATCGCCGCATCGGACCTGGGTCTGGATCACCTCTACGTGGTCCACCCCGGAAAGCACAGCTTCCCCCTCACCGAAACCATTACCGCGAGCACTCTGGCCGATCTGTTGGACCTGCTCACTCCACTGCCCTGAAACATTCTCACCCCATGCCCCCGTGGTTGTCCCACCCCTCGTGCGATTTTGCGGTCATGAGTAAACACAAGACCGGGAGGACAAAGCCAAAAACCACCGGGATCGTGTTGTCTTCGCCTCGCTTTGGCGGCATTCAGGGATTCAGGCGTTGAGGCGTTGAGGCGTTGAGGCGTTGAGGAATCGGATCGCAGCGAACACGCGCAGTCGGTAGACGGCGCGAAGCAAAGCCAACTAGGAGATTAAACCTGAAACCTGAAACCTGAAACCTGAAACCTGAAACCTGAAACTTGAAACTTGAAACCTGAAACCTGAAACTTGAAACTTCCCCGCCACCCCCCGTGGTTGTCCCACCCCCCGTGCGATAGTGCGGGCATGAGTAAACACAAGACCGGGAACACAAAGCCAAAAACCACCGGGATCGTGTTGTCTTCGCTCCGCTGTCTCCCCGCTTCGCGCGTTCAACCGTGATCGCTCAGGATCGATGCCGCTCCATTCCGCAGCGGCCCAGGGGGATCTCCACGCTCATAACGCCATGACCGCGACCTTCAGCGACCAGGGGATGACGGGATCAGCAAAGGCGTTCCGCCGGGAGGTTCAGGCGATGCGGGGACCGTTTTCAGTGGCGCTTGCGAGGCCGAAGGAGGGTTTTAGCGAGCCGATGAGTGAGATTGGGGGGAGGAGGTGGGGTGGGTGTGAGGACGTGATCTTACATATCGGGATGTTGACCTGCCTTCGCTGGTCGGTAGGATCTTCTGAGTAGGCTGTGACTTTTTCAATTTACTATTTTTCTACCTAAGTTTTAACCACTTAGTTCACCCTAAAACACTCGATGTCCCCCGTGCCGGAATCACCGTTTCTCGATATTCCTGAAACGGATCTGATCGCCTCGAACTCATTGGCGATCGCATTTCTTGATCGGTTCCCTGTCTCGCCCGGCCACACGCTCGTTGTCACGCGCCGGATTGTCCCGACCTACTTCGACGCCTCTCCGGAGGAGCAGGCAGCCATGATGGCGCTTGTCGCTGAAGTGAAGGCGCGCCTCGCGGAGGAGTTGAATCCGAGTCCGGATGGATGGAACGTCGGATTCAACTCCGGGTTGAGTGCCGGGCAAACGGTCTTTCATGTTCATGTCCACGTCATTCCCAGATACCAGGGCGACATGCCCGATCCGCGCGGCGGCGTGCGCCATGTCATCCCGGAGAAGGGCAACTACCTCGCCCCTAAGTCCGCTTCACCCGGCACCACTTCTCCCCTCACTCTCTCCTCTGAAGGCCTTCGGACTTTCCTCGCCATAACCACCCACTAGTCTAAGAATCGACCATGCACCGGAACCCCTCCAATTTTTTCGATAATTCCAAATGACAAGCATCCAACAACGCGCCGCCCTGCAGCGGCAGATCTGGCAGATCGCCAACGACGTGCGCGGCTCGGTTGATGGCTGGGACTTCAAGCAATATGTCCTCGGCACTCTTTTCTACCGTTTCATCAGTGAAAACTTTGCCGCCTACATCGAAGCGGGAGATCCGGACATCCATTATGCTCAGTTAGCGGATACCGTCATCACCCCAGAGATTAAGGACGATGCCATCAAAACCAAGGGCTACTTCATCTACCCCAGCCAGCTTTTCGTCAAAATCCTCGCCACTGCGAACACGAATGAGAGCCTGAATACCGACCTCGCCGCGATCTTTTCCGCAATCGAGAGTTCCGCCAACGGTTATCCTTCGGAAAAAGACATCAAGGGCTTGTTCGCAGACTTCGATACCACAAGCAACCGCCTCGGTAATACCGTCAAAGCCAAAAACCTGCGTCTCGCCGCTGTGCTCATCGGCGTTGGCGGCTTGGACTTTAGCGATTTCGAGGGCAGCCAGATCGACCTCTTCGGCGATGCTTACGAATTCCTGATCTCCAACTACGCCGCCAATGCCGGCAAGTCCGGCGGCGAGTTCTTCACCCCGCAGCATGTTTCGCGGCTCATCGCCCAACTGGCCATGCACAAACAAAGCAGCGTCAATAAAATCTACGACCCCGCTGCAGGCTCGGGCTCTTTGCTGCTACAGGCCAAGAAGCACTTCGACGCTCACATCATCGAGGACGGCTTCTTCGGGCAGGAAATCAACCACACCACCTACAACTTGGCGCGGATGAACATGTTCCTGCACAACATCAACTACGACAAGTTCAACATACAGCTCGGCAATACCCTCACCGATCCCCACTTCCTCGGCGACAAGCCCTTCGATGCCATCGTCTCCAATCCTCCCTACTCCATCAAATGGAAAGGCAGCGATGACCCGACCCTGATCAATGACGACCGCTTTGCTCCCGCTGGTGTGCTCGCCCCGAAGTCGAAGGCCGACTTCGCCTTCGTCCTCCACGCTCTGAGCTACCTTTCCGCCAAAGGCCGCGCCGCGATTGTCTGCTTCCCCGGCATCTTTTACCGCGGCGGTGCCGAGCAAAAGATCCGCCAATACCTGATCGACAACAATTACGTCGAAACGGTGATCTCCCTCGCGCCCAACCTCTTCTTCGGCACCACCATCGCGGTGAACATCCTCGTGCTCTCGAAGCACAAGCCTGATACCCGCACCCAGTTCATCGATGCCAGCGGTCTTTTCAAAAAGGAGACCAACAACAACGTCCTCACCGATGCCCACAGCGAGCGAATCATGGAGGTCTTCGATACCAGGGAAAACGTCCCCCACTTTGCCGCCTTGGTCGATCACGCCACTGTCGCCGGGAAAGACTACAACCTCTCCGTCAGCACCTACGTCGAAGCGAAAGACACCCGTGAAGTCGTGGACATTGGCCAACTGAATGCGGAACTGGCAAGCACCGTCGCCAAGATTGACCGCCTGCGGGCGGACATCGATGCCATCGTGGCGGAGATCGAGGGAGGTGAAGCATGAGCAAAAACCGAAAAATCCAAGTCAATGAGACCGAGATTTCCGTGATCATCAAGGACGAGACTGACTACATCAGTCTCACGGATATGACTAAAGGCTTCCCTGAAGGCAGCGGGTTGATTGGAAAGTGGATCACCAACAAAAACACTCTGGAATATCTGGGCACTTGGGAGCGCATCAGCAATCCCGCCTTCAATTACCCTGAATTCGGGGTAATTGAAAACGATGCCGGCGTGAACCGCTTCATCATGTCTGCCGGTCAATGGATCGGGCGGACGGCTGCCGTGGGCATACTGGTGAAAGCGGGGCGCTATGGGGGAACCTTCGCCCATCGGGACATCGCCTTCCATTTTGCCATGTGGTTGAGCCCCGAATTCCAGATTTATCTGGTGAAAGAGTTCCAACGCCTTCAGGAGGCCGATCAAAAGCAACTCGGCTGGGACGTGAAGCGCAACCTCACCAAGATCAACTACCGAATCCATACCGACGCCATCCGTGCCCACCTGATCCCGCCCGAGCTCAGCGGAAAACAAACAAGCCTGATCTACGCCAGCGAAGCCGATGTCCTGAACATGGCACTCTTCGGGAGAACCGCAAAAGACTGGCGCGACGCCAATCCGAACGAGAAAGGCAATATCCGCGACCAAGCCAACGCCTCCCAACTCGTCTGCCTGGCAAATCCGGAAAATTTGAACGCCCTCTTCATCAAAGAAGGCATGCCACAACCGCTCCGCCTGCAAAAACTCAACCGCATTGCCATCGAACAAATGGAAATTCTCACCGGAGAATACAGTCGCCGACTTTTGGGGGAAGGAGAAACGAAATGAGCGACGTCATCCTCTACACCACCGATGATGGGAAAACCAAGATCGACCTACGGCTCGAAGACGGCACCGTCTGGCTCAGCCAACTTCAAATTGCCGACCTCTTCAGCGCAACGAAGCAAAACATTTCGCTCCACTTGAAGAACATCTTCGCGGACGAAGAATTGAGCGAGAATTCAGTTGTCAAGGAATCCTTGACAACTGCCGCTGACGACAAAAGTTACCGCACCAAGCTCTACAATCTCGAGGCCATCCTGGCAGTTGGCTACCGGGTCAGATCCCCCCGTGGCTCCGCATTCCGGCGTTGGGCCTCCACGGTTCTAAAGGAATACCTCGAAAAAGGCTTCGCCATGAATGACGAGCGCCTGAAAAATCTGGGCGGCGGCAACTTTTGGAAAGAGCTGCTCGCCCGCATCCGCGACATTCGCTCCAGCGAGAAGGTGATGTATCGCCAAGTGCTCGACCTCTACGCCACCGCCACCGATTACCATCCAAGCGGTGAAGACAGCCTCAAGTTCTTCAAAATGGTTCAAAACAAACTGCATTACGCCGCCCACGGCCACACCGCCAGCGAAAAACGCCGAAGGCTTGTAGGCGTTTTGGACGGAAGGAGCAGAGCGACTGTAGCCCGTAGGGTGAGAAGCCGGGCGGCGGCTTCGAATCAATTGATCTACCTCCGTGTGGACAGCAACAAGCCATTTGCGGGACTCAGCACTTTCAAAGGTGGCCAGCCCACCCAGGCCGAAGCCATGATCGCCAAGAATCAGCGGCCTTTCACCCGGTTGTGCCCGGATCCGATTCGCTCTCACGGATGGCACCGACCTTCTGATTGGACATCATTGTGGGGCAGACATTGCCGCGCTGCACTTACTCTTCGGGCAGCCTTCGGCTGGCGATCTTCGCCTTGCTGCGATTCCTGTCTGCCTGTTCTCAAAGAGAAATCTTCCCGCGCGGGGATTTTTCCTCTTGGAATCCCTCGTTTTCGCCGTAAGCTAAATCTGTTCAAACGATTAGTCATGTTTTACAACCAAAGCGGATCTGAAGACGGAAGGTGGTCGGGGCTGCGAGGCTTCGACGGGGTCGTTTCGCCTCGCGAGGCGGGTGGCCGGGGTCTGCTACCTCTTCCCGGAGCTCCGGTGAAGGAGGCGTCAGCGAGCGACTGCTTCAGCCGCAGCTACGAGCGCGAATTGATCCAGAGTGTCTGGGAGTTCGCCGAGGTGGTCCAGGGGAACGATCCCGAGATCTGGCGGAAGGACGAATTTGGTGAATGGATTTACCGCTTTGACTACGGGCGACGCTCTTCCGAGTTCGGCTGGGAAGTCTTCGATCCGGGAGTCGGCCGCCACGCCCAGGGCGTCTACGCGATGCGCCCGATGCAGTGGCAAAGCTACATCAGGCAATACGAGACCTTTGCGTAGGCGTCCGAAGTAAAGGAGCTAAAAAGCTAAAAAGCTAAAAAGCTAAAAAGCTAAAAAGCTAAGAAGGCATGGGTGGCATCCGACGCGTCGGGGGCAGGGGCGGTGGCAGGAGTCGGCCCGGAGTGATCGCGCCCGAGAGCACGAGGGGATCGAGCCGGCTGAGCGCGCGGACCCGGTCGCGCAGCGCGAGGATGCGCCTTTCCCGCAGGGGATGGGGTCCGAGGCGGATCAGTTTCTGCTTTTGATAGGCCAGTTCGGTGGCTTCGTGGAGGAGCCGCTTCCTTTTCATGACCAGCCCGAAGCCGCGGGAGAAAGCACTGAGGCTGCTGCGCGACCAGAAGGTCGCGGCGTCGAGCGCCTGTTCGGCACAGAGAACGCCGCGGGCGACTTCATCGGAGAGCTGGATGCGGATCCAGCGGTTCTCGTGCCGCAGGCACACGACGATCATGGTGATGAACCAGATCATCCCCACGGTGACGCCGAGCACCGCGTAGAGGAGATGGGTTCCGCCGAGGGCGGCGAAATAGTTGTGGAGGGCGTGAGTGAAGATGGCGAGCCCGAGTCCGGTGACTGGCCAGAAAAATTTCCCGGCAGCACTGGTGGAGAATTTCCCCAGCGCCAGCCCGACGCCGAAGAGTCCGGTAAAGAGGGCGTGGAGCATTCCAAAGATGAAGGCTCGCAGGAAGAAGAGGAAAATGAGACTGCCGGCATCGGGCTGACTTGAAAAATAGAAGATATTCTCCACCGCTGAAAAACCGAAGCCGACGATACTGCCGTAGATGAGACCGTCGAGGACCGAGTCGATCTCGTCCTGAAAGCGGCGGAAGAGGATGAGGAGCCCGAGCCCTTTGAAGATCTCCTCGGTGAGTGGGGCGAGGAAACTGGCCTCGTAAAGTTCGCTCATGAGGGAGACTTCTCCGCCGCTCTCGATCGACGTGACCCCGAGCATGACCTGGGCGATCAGCGCAAAAAGGATCGACGGCACCGCGCCCCAGAGGAAGGCGGCGAGCATGAGGGGAAAGGGCTCCTTTTCCCAGCGATCAATGCGCCAGATGATCAGGGCATAGATCACCATGGGCACGATCCCAAGAAAAACCGAGGCGAGGAATAGGTCCATTTGCAGGTGAGGCTAAGGGAGCGATCGCCGGATTGCAACGGTCATCCCCGGCCACGAAAAAAGGCGGCCCCGGGGGACCGCCTTTTCGGAATTGACTGACCGGGTTTACCCCGGGATCACTGGCATGCTTCGCACTCGCCGCCATTGAGGAGGGCGTCGAGGGAGCAGGCTTCTTTCTCGGTTTCGGTGGACTCGCGGGGAGCATCAGCGGCGTAGATACGCACTTCCTTGTTCACCTTGGTGGTGGCCTTCTCGATGTTCGAGGCCTGTTGGGTGCGTAGGTAGTAGGTGGTCTTGAGGCCTTTGTGCCAGGCCGCCCGATACATGTGGGAGAGGGTCTTGAGGTCCGGGGTGGCGAGGAAGAGATTGACGGACTGGGACTGATCGATCCACTTCTGGCGACGGGCGGCGGCCTCGATGAACCACTCGAAGTCGATCGAGAATGCGGTCGCATATTTCTTCTTCAGGTCGTCGGGGATCTCTTCGATGTCGGCGAGTTCTCCGTCATAGTACTTGAGACGCTCGACCATGTCGTCGCCCCAGAGACCGAGGGCCTTGAGATCGCGGACGAGGTAGGTGTTGAGGATGATGAAGTCGCCCGAGAGATTCCCTTTCACAAAGAGGTTCTTGAAGGTCGGCTCGATGCACGGGGTGCTGCCCATGATGTTCGAGATCGTCGCGGTCGGGGCGATCGCGAGGACGTTGCTGTTGCGCATGCCCTGACGCTGGATCTTTTCCCGGAGAATGTCCCAGTCCATGCGTCCGCCACGGGGGACGTCGATGGATTCGCCGCGCTCTTCTTCGAGCAGGTCGATGGTGTCGGGAGGCAGGATGCCGCGATCCCATTTCGATCCTTTGAAGGATGAGTAGCTGCCGCGCTCGGCCGCGAGATCGCTCGAGGCTTCGTAGGCAAAGTAGGCGATCGCCTCCATGAACTCGTCGTTGAACTCGACCGCCTCCTGGCTGGCGAAGGAGATGTTGCGGGCAAAGAGCGCGTTCTGCACGCCCATGACCCCGAGACCGACGGGACGGTGACGACTGTTCGCATTCTTCGCCGCTTCGGTCGGGTAGAAGTTGATGTCGATGACGTTGTCGAGGGCACGGACGGCGACCTGGACGGTCTCGCGCAGTTTCACGAGATCGAGGGAGCCGTCCTCTTTCATGTGGGTGTCGAGGACGATGGAGCCGAGGTTGCACACGGCCGTCTCATCGGCGGAGGTGTTGAGGGTGATCTCGGTGCAGAGGTTCGAGCTGTGGATCACACCGACGTGGTCCTGGGGGCTGCGGACGTTGCAGGGATCTTTGAAGGTGATCCACGGGTGACCGGTTTCAAAGATCATCTTCAGCATCTGCTTCCAGAGATCGATCGCGGGAACATCGCGGCCGAAGATCTTGCCGTCCCGGGCATCGGCCTCGTAGGCGAGGTAACGCTCGGTGAAGGCACGGCCGTAGAGTTCGTGGAGATCGGGCACCTCGTTCGAGCGGAAGAGGGTCCAATTGTCCCGGGCTTCCATGCGCTGCATGAAGAGATCGGGAATCCAGTTCGCCGTGTTCATGTCGTGGGCTCGGCGGCGCTCGTCACCGGTGTTTTTCCGGAGTTCGAGGAAGTCGGTGATGTCGTTGTGCCAGCTCTCGAGGTAGGCACAGCCCGAGCCGCGACGTTTCCCACCCTGGTTGACGGCGACGAGCTGATCGTTGTGCAGCTTCAGGAAAGGGATGACGCCCTGGCTTTCCCCGTTGGTGCCTTTGATGTAGCCGCCGGTGCCGCGGACGGAGGTCCACGAGCCGCCGAGACCGCCGGCCCACTTGGAAAGGTAGGCGTTCTCCGCGATACCTCGCTGCATGATGGACTCGATGCTGTCGTCGACCTTGTAGAGATAGCAGGAGGAGAGCTGGCTGTGGAGGGTGCCGGCGTTGAAGAGCGTCGGGGTCGACGAGCAGAAGCGCCGGCTCGCGTAGAGGCGGTAGAGATCGATGATCTTCGCTTCCGGATCATCGGTCTCGCCTATCATCAGTCCCATCGCGACCCGCATCCAGAAGAGCTGGGGAGCCTCGATGCGTTTGTGCGCGTCACCGGTCTTATCGATGATGAGGTAGCGATCATACAGAGTCTGGATCCCGAGGTAATCGAAGTCGAGATCCGAGGTCGGGTTGATCGCGTCGGCGAGGCGGTCGAGATTGTAATCGAGGAGACGCGGGGAAATGCGCTCGATCTCGACACCGCGGACGAGATTCGCCCGGAAGGCACGGCGATGGAAGGCGGCGAGCTGGGCGACGCCGTCGCGGGCGATGTTCCAGTCGAGGACTTCCTCGTAGATGTAAGTGAGGAGGATACGGGCGGAGAAACGGGCAAAATCGCCGTCGCGCTCGATGAGGCTCTTTGCGTTGAGGATGATTGTCTTGCGCAGGTCGGACTCGGTCATCTCGTTGAAGAAAGCGCGGCGCAGCTCGTGCTCGATCTCGTCTTGCGAGAGACAGAGGTCGAGACCGGTGAGGGCAAACTCGACGCGGCGGCGGAGATCGACTCCGTCCCAGAGTTCACTCGAGCCGTCGGCCCGCTTCAGCACGATCATGGACTCCTGCGTGGACTCGTACTCCCGTATGGTCTCGTCTTCTTCGGTCTGACGGAGTTGGGCGCGGTGAGCGCGATAGAGGATGTAGGACTCGGCCACTTTGTAGTGCCCCTGGCGCATCAGCTCCTCCTGAACACGATCCTGAAGGTCTTCGATTCGCATGAACTCCTGTCCGCTGCGGGCTATGCGCTCGGTCAGGGCGATGGAAATCTCTTTGGCCGGGGTGGAGTCCATCCCGAGTGAGAGGAAGGTGCTGCGGACCGCGATCTCGATCTTGTTGGGATCCCACGAGACGACTTCGCCGTTGCGCCGGATGACGCGGCAGAGCGGTTTCTCCGTGCTATCCATGGAGATGTCGCGGCGGGCGTGGGCGGCTTTGCGGCGGATGAGGAGACTCTTCGCAACGTCGTGGGCATTCTGCCGGACGAGGGCCATCTCGATGATGGTCGTGAGCTCGGCGGCGCTGAGGAGGACGGTGCCATCGGTCTCTTCGTTGTTGGCTTTGGCGGTGAGACTCTCGGTGACTGATTTGACGATATTCGCGACGAGGAGCCGGTTGGTGTCGTTGAAAATGTCGTCCTGCTTGCGGGAGAGCGCGAGATCGGTCACGGCTCTGCCGACGGTCTCGGCGATCTTGGCGATGCTGAGATCGGATTGCTCATTTCCCACCTGCACCATGATGCGGGTGGAGGGACCCTGATGGCTCGTCGCCATGTCGCTCCAGTTGAAGCGGGGTTTCATTTCCTGAGGGGTGGCAGCGCAGCGCTGCAACTCGAGGTCTTGTTCTATCAGTCGGCGGGTAATCATTGCGGTGGGACGGGTGTGCGGATTGGGGAATGGGGAATGGGGAACTGGGAAATAACGGGGGAAATCCAACAGGGTCAGGCGCGGGGCCCGACCCTGTTGAGTAGGGAGTGGTCAACTCTCAAAGGTCGTCGTCGTGGACGGAGGAGAGGGCCGAGGCCTTCTGGTATTCGGTCACCTTTTGCTCGAAGAAGTTGGACTCTTTTTTGATGTCCATGGTCTCGGCGAGCCAGGGGAAGGGATTGCGGATACCGGGGTGGATGGGATTGAGCCCGACACCCTCGAGGCGACGATCGGCGATGAAGTCGATGTATTGGCAGAAGTCGGCGGCGTTGAGACCGACGGCGCTGATGGGGAGGCAGTCGTTGATGAATTCTTTCTCCAGAGCAACGGCCTCTTTCATCGTGTCGACGAGATCCTGCTTGAACTCGGGAGTCCAGATCTCCATGTTCTCGCTGACGAGGTCCATGAAGAGGTTGCGGAAGACTTCGATGTGGTTCGACTCGTCGCGCAGGGTGTACTGGAACATCTGGCCGATGCCGGGGAATTTGTTCTGGCGCTTGAGGCTGAGGATCATGCCGAAGAGTCCGTAGAACTGGGTGCCCTCCATGCACTGACCGAAGACAAAGATGTTCCGGGCAAGAGCCTTCTTGTTCACCGGATCGGTGAGATCGATGTCGCGGCGGAGATCGTGGGAGGTGCGGGTTACGAACTCGTTCTTCCGCTTGATCGTGGGGATCTGCTCGAACATGGCCTCGCACTCGTGCGGGTTGATCCCGAGGCTGCTGATCATATAAAGGAGGCTGTCGGCGTGGATGTTCTCCTCGTGGGCATGACGACCGAGGACGAGCTTCAGCTCGGGGGCGGTGACGAGCTCACGGATGACGTGGAGGATGTTGTCCCCGACGATGCCCTCGGCGGCTGAGAAATAACCGATCCCCATGCGGATGATCCAGCGCTCGGAGTCACTCAGCTCATCACCCTGCCACTGCTCGATGTCTTTCTGCATCTGGATGTCCTCGGGCTCCCAGTGGTTCGCCTTCATCGTGCGATAAAGCTCGTAGGCCCACTGGTACTTCAAGGGAAGCAGATTGAAGGCTTCGGTCTTGCGACCGTTGATGATGCGCTTGGCGGCGTAGGCCTCCTCGGCTTTGTCCTGATCGAGAACGAAGGTGCGGTCTCCAATAGTGAACTTCTTTTCCATGATTCTATGTGCGTGAGGGATGTGGGGAACGTAAGGGGTCTCTAATTTCTGCAAATTTTCCACTTTCCAGATTTAAAGGGAGGGCGGCAGCCCGGTTTTCCCCTAAAAACTGTGAAAACAAGCAATTTACGCGGCCTTCAGGAATTCGGTGAATACACCACATCTTGTTGGCACGTCGTCAAGATGCACAATATGTAGTGGTTCTTCAAGAATATTTTACCTGATTTAAGCGTTTTCTGCGCCATCCCTTGTGCCACAAGCAATTATCCGTCGGCGGCGGCAAAATTTCTTTCAGGAAAGGTGATATTTCAAATATCCGAGGCATTATTGCACGGGCGCGGTTTTCCCTATCCGACGGAAACTCGGCAGGTGGAGTGCGCCGGGAAAGGGGATTTGCCCTCCCTCTCCCGGCGCGGAAAGTGACCCGGGAAACCGGATTATTTTGCAGCGGCGAAGCGCTCGGCGACGGCGTTCCAGTTCACGACATTCCAGAAGGCATCGACGTAGTCAGGGCGGCGATTCTGGTAGTTGAGGTAGTAGGCGTGCTCCCAGACATCAAGGCCGATGAGCGGGGTGCTGCCGCAGCAGCTGGCGGCTTCGCCCATGACGGGGTTGTCCTGATTCGGAGTGCTGGTCACAGCAAGGATACCGTCTGCCTTGACGACGAGCCAGGCCCAACCGGAACCGAAGCGGGTCAGGGAGGCGTTTTTGAAAGTGTCTTTGAAGGCGTCGAAGGAACCGAAGGCGCTGTCAATCGCGGTGCCGAGGGCACCGGTCGGGGCGCCGCCGGCATTGGGGCCGAGGATGCTCCAGAAGAGGGAGTGATTCGCATGGCCGCCGCCATTGTTGCGCACGGCGTTGCGGATGCCTTCGGGCACAGCGCCGAGGTCGGAGATCAGTTCGTCGATGGTCTTGGCCTCGAGATCTGCATTGCCTTCGATCGCCTTGTTGAGGTTGGCGATGTAGGCGGCGTGGTGTTTGCCGTGGTGGATTTCCATCGTCTTCGCATCGATGGAGGGCTCGAGTGCGTCCAGTGCGTAGGGGAGGGGGGGGAGTTCGTGTGCCATGGGATCGTAGTTGTGTGGTGGTGTCGTGTTTTCGTTCCGGCAGAAATGCCGGGTATCAATGAGACTTCATCGGGGCGTCTTGTCAAAAGCCGTTACGCGCGAAATGCCGATTTCGGCCCGAGAATCTGGAAAATTCCGCACTGACTGCAAGGGCTCGACCGGTCCCCCTCCTCAGAAAAGATAGACGGGCGGAGGCACCGTGACGAGTCCTCTGGCATTGGCAAAGTTGAGCCCTTCGGACTCGGAAATGGCAGTCACGGTGTCGTTGTCGAACTCGACCTGAACGCGGCCGGACTCGACCTCGATGTACTGAGTGGAGACAGCGGGGCGACCGAAGGCATCGAGGGAGGTCATGGTCTGGGCAACCCGTTCGTAGGAGATATACTCGAGTGAGTCAAAGCGGCCTTCGTTGGTGACCCTGGACTGTCGTTTGTCGGGAGGACCGATCGAGGCGACTACTTCGGCGACGGTCATGCCGAGGGCGACCTGCTGATTTTCAATGAGTTCGGAAACGATGAGGTAGCGCTCGTGGAATTCGCGGAGGCTTGCCTCGAAGCCTTCGGGTAGGCCCTCGACAGCGGATTTGCTGACCCAACCAGCGACCTGTCCCTGTTTTGCCTTGGCGCGGATGCGATAGGCTTTGTCACTGACGGCGAGGAGGATGGCGTTTTGATTGGGAAGAGTGTTCCCGAGCCAGCGGTCGCCCTGGAGGGTGGAATAAACGGCGGCGGACTGGGTCACCCGGATGGGAAGTTCTTTCTCAACCATGCCCTCAAGGTAGATCGCGCCTTCTTCCTGGACGAGGTCACTCCTGGTGCGGTCTTCGTGCTTGATGGTCGCGAATCCGGGGCGGCGGAGCTGTGCCTCTGAGAGGAGAGGGGAAAAGGCGAAGAGGAGAACGAGCCAGCGGGCAGAGCGGATTTTCATGGCACTGAAGAGGAGAGGGAACGGGAGCGGCCCGACCGGTCCGGCGCACGCTGCTGCGCGCGCTGGAACCCGGTCGTTACGACGTATCGCCGCCTCGAGCTATTCAGCATTATCTCTTTCTTCGTGCTCTCCGGCAAGCGAATCCGCCGTAAATCGGGGGGAATGTGGAGGTCGGCGTTCCCTTATACGCGGATCTCTTTCTGCGTCTTCGCGTCGGCGATGACGACCTGCTCACGATAGTAGGAGGCGTCGCTCCGGAAGGTGAGGCGAGCGTTGTAACGTCGCTCCAGTTCAACAAAGAGCTCCCCGTCGTGGGTGCGGAGTCGCTCCATCACGTCGGGATGGACGATGACGATGAGCTCGCTGCCCGCATTTTCGCCCCGGCCGAGGATGGAGTTGATGCGGCGCTGCAGCTCCACGCTCATGGACTCGGCGCTCTTCACCATGCCGCGTCCCTGGCAGTAGTGACAGGGCTCGTTGACGGTGATGTTGAGGCTCTCGTGGAGTCGCTGACGGGTCATTTCCATCAGCCCGAGCTGGGAGATTTGGAGGATCTGGGTCTTTGCTTTGTCGTTGCGGAGCCGCTCGCGCATGACCTTGTAGACGGCCATCTGGTCGCGGCGCGCCTTCATGTCGATGAAGTCGATGACGATGAGACCGCCGATATTGCGAAGCCGCACCTGCCGGGCGACCTCCTCGGCCGCCTCGATGTTGGTCTGGAGGATCATCTTGTCCTGCGTCTTGGCGCGACCGGTGTTCACGTCGATGGCGATGAGGGCTTCGGTCTCGTCGATGACGAGGTAACCGCCGTTCGGGAGCCAGACCTGGCGGTAGAAGGCGTCGTCGATCTGCTTCTGAATGCCGAGTTTTTCAAAGATGGGTGTGGTCGTCTGAACATGCTGGATGCGTTTGCGCGAGCGGCGCGAGATCACCCCGATGAGGTCTTTCATTCGCTCGGCCGCGGCAGCATCGTCGCAGAGGACTTCGTCGATCTCGTCGGTGAGGAAGTCACGCACGGTGCGCTCGATGAGGTCGGGCTCCTGGAAGACGCAGTAGGGGGCCTTGTTGGTGGCGGACTTTTCCTCGATCTGGCGCCATTCCTCCAGGAGGATGGCGAGGTCGCGGACAAAGTAGCGCACTTTCTGCCCGGACGAGACGGTGCGCAGGATGACGCCCATCTTTTCCGGGATGGTAAGCTTTTCGCCCATGATCTTGCGAAGACGGGCGCGCTCTTTGGGATCCTCGATCTTGCGGGAGATCCCGAGTTGGTCATTGCGGGGCATCAGGACCATGTAGCGGCCCGGGAGGGAAATGTTCGTCGTGATGCGCGGCCCTTTTGTGCCAATGGGGCCCTTGGTCACCTGCACGAGGACTTCGGAACCGACCGGATACAGGCTGGGAATGTCCTTCGACTGGATGCGGCTCTTGTGCGGTTTGCCTTTCCCGCCTTCTCCGCCCTGGCCCTTGCCGCTGCGCTGGATCTCCTCGAGCTCGGCGTCGAGGGCCTCGGGGATAGCATCCCAGAAGTGAAGGAAGGCGTTCTTATCGAGCCCGATATCGACGAACATCGCGTTCAGTCCGGGCTCGATGTTGCGGATGATGCCCTTGAATATGGAACCGACGATGTTCTCATCGTTGACGCGCTCGACGGTGTATTCTTCGAGGGAGCCGTTTTCGAGCAGGGCTACACGGGTCTCCAGTTTCTCACAGTTGACGACGATTTTATTACCGTCGCCCAATTTCTTTGAGCCAAATAGTTTACGAATTTTGCTGAACATGATTTGTTAAAAGGATGGTTAAAGGGTTGGGGGATGAGGTATCGCCGCGAAAAGTTTCCGTAGCTGGAGCTGGAAGGGGAGGAACATCGCGGGGACTAACGTTTCTTTTTAAGCCATTTGAAGGGGCGGAACTTGGGCGCTGGATTCGCATTCAAATTACCGACCCGCCCGCGGCTGTCACTGGATTGTTTGATCGTGGGCTGCGCCAGGTTACCGCTCAGGGGGCGGAAGTTCCTTTCCTGCAATGAATCGGGCACGAAAGCGGCGACGTCCACTGCGGATTCGGAGGCTTCGTCAGCCTGAGCAAAGGCGGCGAGGTCGGTGCCATCGAAGGCGACGCTCATGACGCGGTCGGTCCGCCCGATCGCCTCGGGCAGGGAGGTGACCTTGATCTCGCGCCCCTGGTTCATCGTCGCGATGTTGTCGATGATGTTTTTCGCAATGGGCGAGGCGGCACCGCCCCCGGAGTTCCCGTTCTCCACGAAGATGCAGACTGCAACCTCGGGAGTATCGTAGGGGGCGAAGGCGATGAACCAGGCGTTGGTGGGCTGGTTGGGATTGGCGGTCTGGGCGGTCCCGGTCTTGCCGGAGAGAACGGTGAGCTCGGACTTGGCTCGGCCGGCGGTGCCTCCGGGCTCGTTCACAACCCGCCACATTCCCCGCTTCACCGTCTCGATCTGTTTGGAGGTGACACCCTCCTGTGTGAGGTCGTATTTCAGAGTGGGTTCATCCTCTTTCACTATTTCCCCGTCTTTCTCGGCGACCTTGCGGATGAGTCGGGGCTGGAAAACTTTGCCTCCGTTGGCGACGGTCGCAGTAACGGACGCCATCTGGAGTGGAGAGGTTTCGGTTGCACCCTGCCCGATCGAGACGAGGGCGGTGAAGGCGTCGCTCCAGAGAAGACCCTGCATCCGCAACCATTCAGGGTTCGGGATGTTACCGGGGTTCTCGCCGGTGACCTCGATCCCGGTCGTGCGTCCCAGTCCAAGGAGGTTGGTCATCGTCTGGATATTGCGGATCCCGGTATGGTTCGCGTAGCGATAGAAATAGCCGTTGCAGCTCACCTTAATCGCGTTGCTGAGATCGAGGGTGCCGTGGCCGGAGGACCAGCACTTCATGAATTTGTTGCCGTACTGAGCGCCGCCGCCGCAAGGGAAACGGCGATTGCAGGTATCTGAGAGGCAGCCGGCGAGGGCGACGGGGATCTTACCGGTCGAGCCGGGGGAATACGGATTGATCGCCCGGCTGAACATGGGGCTGGTGGAATCCTCGGTGTAGCGCTTCCAGTCATCGATGCGCACCTCGGGGATGAAGACGTTGGGGTTGAAGGAGGGAACCGAAGCTATCGCGAGGACGTCGCCGTTCCGCGGGTCAATCACGACAGCGGCCCCGCGGCCGACTTTGCGCAGGCTCTCCTCAGTGATCATCTGGATGCGGGCGTCGATCGTGAGATAGACATCGGATCCGGGCTCGGGTTCGGTGCGGCTTACTTCGCCGACGAATTTCCCTTTCTCGTCTTTTTCGATGACGAGCTTCCCGGGCTTGCCCTGAAGATAGTGGTCCATCGTCTTCTCGATGCCCATGACTCCGTAGTCATCCCCTACGTAGTAATTGAAATTCCGCTTTTTCTCCTCGGGCACCTGGTCGATGTCGGCCAGGTTGAGGTAACCAAGGATGTGGCAGGCGAGGGAGTCGTAGAGGTAACGCCGCCGCCCGGTTCGTGTCACGGTGACGCCGGGGATGCCGACATTGTTCTCCGCAAAGCGGGCGAACTCTTTGAAGCTGAGATCACGACGGTAGGTGAAAGGGACGATCCCGCGCGTCGATCGGTAGTGCACCCGCATCGAGCTGGAACTGTAGTCGGCCAGCAGCCCGAGGTCCTGCAAGCCCGGGAAGACAGTGGCCTCGACGATGGCGACGATGTCGGCCTCGGTCTTGATCTCGCGCTGCCCGTAGTTGTCGAAACGCTCCCAGGTGTAGGGATCGGGGAGCTTGGAGTGGGTTTTAAGGTAGGCGGCGATGATCTCCCGAAGGTCCAGGCGCAGCTCGTAGTTCGGCGTGCTGTCGACGAGGGTGATACCGTTGCGATCCTTGATCTCCCCGCGGATCCCGGGGATACGGACGGACTCGAATTTGCTCCCGGGGACGCGGGCGGCCCAGTACTGGTGGTCGGTCACCTGGATCACATAAAGGCGATAGATGAGCAGGCTGAAGCCCGCCATCACTAAGAGGGCCAGTAGGTAGAGCCGGACTCTAAAGTGCGTCACCATCGTAAGTATGCCGTCGTTTTAGCCCTTCGGTTCGGATTCGATACCGCATGCGGTCTGCGACGCGGCTCAACAGTAGCAGCAAAAACGGGGAAATGAGAGAAGAAAACAAGGCGGTCATGAGCAATTTCCACCAGAGTTCCACCGAAATTTCGAGCCCGCCGCGCTGGAAGCTGATGACGAGATACTCAATCAGCAGGGAGAGACCGGTGCAGAGACCGATCATGAAGACGGGCAGTTCCCATCGGCCCCGCCGGAAGAGGGGGCGCACTCCTTGGATGAGGGCACCCGTGAGCCCGAAGAGTAGAATCGTGAAGCCGAAAGGGATCTCGGACTGGGTCAGCATCCCGAAAGCGGCCTCGTCGGGGTAAATCGGGACATGATAGCGGGCATCCCAGAGGAGACCGGTGACGAGGGCCAGGCCCAGCATCGCGGGGAAGGGAACGGCTACGGCGGCGGCGAGAAAGACGGCGTGGACTAGCATCAGCCTCGATCCGTAGGCCCAGTCGAATACCGGGAGGAACTCCTGGATGATGAAGGAGAGCAGGATCATACCTGCGAGCAGGGCGAAAAATTTCATGGAACCGGCGGCGCGGGCGGGGCAGTGGGCTCGGAAGGCGAGGGCGGGGCGAAGCGCGCAGGGGGGGCCGCGGCGGGCTGATCTTTGGCTCGATCAGCCGGGAGAATGACAAAGACGTCGACGAGGTCGTCGAAGTTTACCGAGGGTTTCACGACGGCTTCGGCGTCGATGATCCCGAGGGAGAGACTGACCACCTCCCCGAGGATGAGATTGGCGGGAAAAAGTTCGCCGGTTCCCGAGCTGATGACCTTCTGACCGGGGATGGCGACGGCCTCTTTGGAAAGGTAGCGCAGTTTCAGATTCGGCAGAGTACTGATGGCACCGCGCTGACCGTTGAGGATGCCCTGCTCCTGCGAGTTCTGCAACTTCGCGGAGACCAGGCACATCTCGTCGGTGAGGAGGAGGACCACGGCGGAGTCTGGTCCGATGACCTCGGAGATCTTGCCGACGAGACCGGCCTCGTCACCCATGGGAATGATCACAGGGCTGTCCACAACGACGCCGGCGCTGCTGCCCTTGTCGATCACGACGGTATTGTACCAGTGAGAGGGCTTGCGGCTGATGACTCGCGTCGCGACGAGGGCGAGCGGCGATTTTTCCCGATACTGGAGGGCCTGGCGGAGTTGGTTGTTCTCGGCGAGGAGCTCATCGAGCTGGATCACCTCGAGCTTGAGACGGTCGCGGTCCTGCCCCACGGCGGAGAGCTTCTCGCGAAGCTGGGCAGGACTGAGCGACTCGCTGCCGAGGGCATTGATGCTCCCGTCGAGCTCATTCGAGGCTTTTATGAACGGTCGCAGGAAGACCATCGCGCCTGTCTGGATGCGGCCCACCGCAGACGGCTGAAAGAGGGTGATCCAGATGAGGAGACCGATAAAGGTCAGGAGGAAGATGATGTTGAATCGACTCATATCGAATCCGGTGAAGTCGCGAAAACGGGTAGGTCTTCCGCTGATCAATGGCGCCAGGGCTGGGAGACTTTTTTGAGAAAGTCGAGTTCGTCGAGGAGTTTACCGGTACCCTCGGCCACGGCACTGAGCGGGTCGTCGGCAACGTGAACGGGCAGACCGGTCTCTTCGGAGATGAGCTGGTCGAGCCCTTTGAGGAGAGCTCCACCGCCGGCGAGGACGATTCCCCGATCGACGAGGTCGGCGGAAAGCTCGGGCGGGCAGCGCTCGAGGGTGACCCGGATCGACTCGATGATGATACGGAGCGGGTCCATGAGGGCCTCGCGGATCTCGGTGGAGGTGACCTTGATCGTCTTGGGTAGCCCGGCGATGAGGTCGCGGCCTTTGACCTCGACCGAGGTTTCCTTTGGCTGCGGGTAGGCCGATCCCATGCGGATCTTGATCTCCTCGGCGGTGCGTTCGCCGATCATGAGATTGTAGGCCCGTCTCATGTAATTGATGATGGCCTCATCGAGTTCATCCCCGGCGACGCGGACGCTGCGGCTGTAGACGAGACCATAGAGCGAGATGATGGCGACTTCGGTGGTGCCCCCGCCAATATCCACGATCATGTTTGCGGCAGCCTCCTGCACGGGTAGCCCGACCCCGATCGCGGCGGCCATGGGCTCCTCGATCAGATGGACCTCGCGCGCCCCGGCGGCGGCGGCGGACTCGTTTACGGCGCGTTTTTCGACCTCAGTGATGCCGGAAGGCACTGCGATGACGATGCGGGGGCGGATCCAGTTACGGCGATTGTGCACCTTGCGGATGAAATGGCGGAGCATCGCCTCAGTCACCTCGTAGTCGGCGATGACCCCGTCGCGGAGAGGACGGATCGCGACGATATTCCCGGGGGTGCGGCCGAGCATGCGTTTGGCGTCGTCGCCGACTGCGAGGACGAGATTGGTGCCCGCCTTCACTGCTACGACGGACGGCTCACGGAGGACGATTCCATGATCCTTGACATAGACCAGGGTGTTGGCGGTGCCGAGATCGATCCCGATGTCGCTGGAGAAAGCTCCGATAAGTTTGCCGATCATGAAGTCTGGAACAAGGGTCAAGAGGTCCGCCTGGGAGAGTTGAAAATCTCAGACCCGTGGTGAATTGGTTTTAAAATCCGTAAATCTAACACGCCCCCCCTCCTTTGCCAACAAGCCCCGTCATTCGTGCGGAAAAAAGGTGAGAAGATCTTTTTGCCCTCCCGTGCGCGTTTTGGGGGATGCGTTCCGGCAGGAAATCGGCCATGGTTGACGGGTGAGTCTTTACGACATCGAAGAGGGCATGCACTACGCCTGCCAACGCTGCGGCAACTGCTGCCGCTGGCCGGGTGAGGTGCCGCTTTCGGATGCGGAGTTGGATCGAATCTCCGCCTATCTGGGGATGAGTCTTCACGACTTCATTGCTGATTACACGGATCTGCGCCTCAATCGCAGCGGGCTAACGCTCATCGAGAAGCCGAATCACGAGTGCATCTTCCTCGACGGGATCGACTGCCGTATCCCGGCGGTCAAACCGGATCAGTGCGCCGGATTTCCCAATCAGTGGAACTTTCCCGGCTGGCGGAAGAGCTGTGAGGCTACCCCAGTGCCATTGAAGACTCCCGGCGGAGTTCCCTCGCGAGACACCTGATCGGCCCTTCGTCGGGCGGCACAAAAAAAAGCGCAGCAGAAAACTGCTGCGCTGATTAGGGTAAATACTAGGGGGTTTCGGTGATCTCAGAGCGAGCTCTTAAGAGCGGACGACGGCTTGAAGCCGACTGTCTTGGACGCCTTGATCTTGATGGTCTCACCAGTTTTGGGGTTACGACCACTGCGAGCCGCACGCTTGCGGACCTCGAAGGTGCCGAAGCCAAGAAGCTGGACGCTGCCATCTTTCTTGACGCCCTTGGCGATTGATTCGAGAACAGCTTTCACTGCTTCTTCGGACGCTTTTTTGGATGTGTCTCCACCAAGCGATTTCTGGACTGCTTCAATAAGTTCTCCCTTGTTCATCACGAATTTGTAGTTTGAGTCAGAAGGTAAGTAAAGCCGTTTTTTGCGATCGATTCACCGTGAAATCGCCGTAAATCAACGAATTGAGCTTCTGATGAAGAACTTATTACAAAGGATAATTTTATTTGGCAAGCTTAAATTTCAATTTTTCCGACATTTAAAACCGCAACCCGAAGCGGATTTTCGTCCTCTAACATGAACAACCCCCCCATCTGCACCCACTTGTTTACCCGCCCTCACATTCATCCCCGCGCCTACGTCGCGCCGGGTGCCGTTGTGCTCGGTGACGTCACGCTCGGTGATCTCTCGAGCGTCTGGTATCAGTGTGTCCTGCGGGCCGACATCCAGCGCATCGTGATCGGAGAGGGGACCAATATCCAGGACGGCTCCGTCATCCATCTCGCCAGCGATCTCGGCACGATCTTGGGCTCATACGTCACCGTCGGGCACAAGGCGCTCCTCCATGCCTGTGAGGTGGAGGACGAAGTGCTCGTCGGGATGGGGGCCATCATCATGGATGGTGCCCGCATCGGCGCGCGCAGCATCGTGGCGGCTGGAAGCCTTGTCCCGAAAGGGATGCAGGTCCCCCCCGGCTCGCTCGTGATGGGGTCTCCGGGCCGTATCGTGCGCACCCTTTCCCTCGAAGAGCAGGGCGGGATTCGTCACTGGGCAGAGAAATATATCGCCGTTTCCGAAGCGCATCGCTCTTTTCATGCCGGGGCCTCATCGTCGCAGAGTCCTGCGTCGGACGGAATAAGGGACTGACTATTTGCGAATTGGAGAAATGGTCGCCATAGTGGAGCGACAGGCAAATGATGGATAAATCGGTCGTTCAAGTCGAAGTGAAAAATGTCCTCGCGACGAGCGCGGGTTCAGCTGTTTTTCTTGGAAATGCGGAGAAGGTTTTTGTGATCTATGTCGACCACTCTGTCGGGTCGGCGATCAACATGTTCCTCCACGGCACGCCGAAGCCGCGTCCTCAGACGCACGACCTTTTTGCCGACGTCCTTACCGCCCTCGGGGCGCACGTCGAGCGGGTCGTGATCAACGATTTCACGGACACAGTTTTTTTCGCCCGGCTCATTATTGTGGCCGAAAATGAGCTCGAAGAGCGCAAAATCATCGAGATTGATGCCCGCCCGAGCGACAGTATTGCCCTCGCCGTGCAGGCCGAGGCACCCATTTACGTCGCTTCGCACGTCTGGGAAGCGGTCGAGGACATGTCCATCGTCCTGAAAAAGATGCAGGACGCGAGCGGGGAAAAGGACGAGAATTTCCCCGGGTTCTGACCATTTTCCCCCTCCAGTCCATATGGATGCCCCCCTCAGCGACCCCGGCAAAGCATCCCCGGACTCAGAGCGTCACCCCGCTTTCGCGACGGCGCTGCGATTCTGGATCAGGCTGGGTTTCATCAGCTTCGGCGGACCCGCCGGGCAGATCGCGATCATGCACCGTGAACTGGTCGAGAAACGGCGCTGGATCAGCAATACCCATTTTCTCCATGCGCTGAATTTCTGCATGCTCCTCCCCGGACCCGAGGCCCAGCAGCTCGCCACCTACCTTGGATGGCGGCTTCACGGGGCGAAAGGCGGGATCGCCGCCGGGGTGTGGTTCGTCCTGCCCTCGGTTTTTATTCTTTTCGGGCTCAGCTGGCTCTACATGGCGGGTGGGCATCTCCCCTGGCTCGCGGGGATTTTCTACGGTCTTCTCGCCGCCGTCATCGCGGTCATCGCGGAGGCGATCCTGCGCATCGGCAAAAAAGCCCTCCGCAGTCCTGCTCTCTGGGGGGTGGCGGCGCTGTCTTTCGTCGCGATTCATTTTTTCGGGGTGTCTTTTGTCCTCATCATTCTCGCGGCTGCGGTGATCGGCTGGGCGGGGAATCGTTTTTTCCCCGCCGCCTTCCCCGCTGCGGGTGGGGGCCATGGGCCGAGAGTCGAGGCCGAGACTGGAGAAGTGAGGCTCTCGCCCGCTAGCGGGGGCGGGAGCGGACGCGCCGCGAGGGTGCTGGCTATTTGCCTGGTCCTCTGGATTCTCCCGATTCTCGGGGTCGGACTCTGGCTCGGCTGGGAAAGCACGCCGGTGCAGCAGGGGGTCTTCTTCAGCAAAGCGGCCCTCGTCACCTTCGGCGGGGCCTACGCCGTGCTGCCCTATGTGGCTCAGCAGGCCGTGGAAAACTACGCCTGGCTGAGCCATCCGCAGATGATGTCCGGTCTCGCCCTCGCCGAGACCACGCCGGGGCCGCTCATCATGGTGCTGCAGTTCGTTGGTTTTGTGGGCGGCTGGCAGCATCCGGGCGGGCTGTCGCCGCTCGGTGCCGCGGCCCTGGGCGCTTTCATCACGACCTGGGTCACCTTTGTGCCCTGTTTTCTCTTTGTTTTTCTCGGTGCACCCCACGTCGAGCGCATGGGGGAGAATCGCCGTCTCAGTGCCGCGATGACCGCCATCACCGCCGCTGTCGTTGGGGTAATCCTGAATCTGGGAGTCCATTTCGCCCGGCACGCTCTCTGGCCGACGGGGGAGGGGGGCGGGATGGATTGGTTTATCGCGGTGCTTTCCCTGGTCGCCTTTCTGGCGCTCCATCGGTTCAAAGTGGGATTGCTCCCCGTCCTGGCGTGTTGTGCCCTTGCCGGGTGGCTCGCTTGAATCCAGGTTTTTGCTTGTCACGTGTCGCGGTAGTTGCGACAACTCCCCGAACAACGATGCGCTTACAAACCCTCTGTATTCTTTTTCTTCTTTCCCTCTCAGGTCTCGCCAGAGCTCAGGCTCCGGCGGCACCGACCGGGGTGGTGGCCTTTGCTCCGAGCCAGAGCAGGGCACATCTTAGTTGGATTGACAATGCGACCAATGAGACGGCATACTGGGTCGATCGATTTGAAAATGGTGCGTGGGTCGTGGCAGCAACGCTGCCGGCGGATTTCGAACTCGTTCGGCTGGATACCGCTCAACTCTCGACGCTGGCTCAATCGATACGATACCGCGTCGCGGCGGTCGTCAACGGAGTGGAGCCTGAATGGGTAGAGGCGACGGTGGAAAAACCGGAAGGCTCGTTAAACCTGGCGGCAAATCTCGAAGGAAGTGAGGCAAGAGTTGGGGTTCCTTTTTCTCTGGGGATCCCGGTAAGTGGCGGGGTTCCGGATAGCTATTCGATAGCCGATCTTCCGGCTGGACTGAGTTTCAGTGAGTCGACGGGAGAAATCAGCGGCACAATAAATACTCTCGGAGTCTATCGGATGTTCACGGGAGTGGTCTTCGAGGAAGATAAAATTTTTGAACAGGTCCGTTACCTGCGGGTAATCCCCTCAGCATCGACGCCGATCGTGGCGCGCCCGGACTTTGTTCTGCCGACACAGAACGTGGGAGTGAGAGGTTTTCTGGATATTGCCTTTCTTTTTGCCGACCCGAAGAGGCCGTCCGGTGCGTTGTTCCGGACACCACTCGGAAATTTCACCGTTGCCTTGTTTGATCAGGCGACACCAAAGACCGTGAATAACTTTTTGGGCTACGTGAGACGCGGAGACTATAACAACTCTTACGTCCATCGTTCTATTCCCGGTTTCATGATTCAGAGCGGAGGGGCGAGACCTGCTTCACCGACGGCATCTCCGACGCAGTGGTCAGGCATTCCCGGGCAGCCCGTTATCCAGAACGAGTCCGGAATATCGAACCGGCGGGGGACGATTGCGATGGCGAGATCAGTCCCGATTGACAGCGCCACTTCGGAGTGGTTCCTCACTACCGGGGAAGACGAACACTTCAACCTTGACTTCCAGAATGGAGGGTTCGCCGCTTTTGGCGAAGTCATCGGGAGTGCCGGGATGGCAGTCGTTGATGGCATAAATTCGCTCCAGCGAAGGAATTATGCGGGCATCATCAGCGGTGCAGGTGTTGATTTGGCCAATGTCCCCGTATTTGACTCGATTGCTCCGGTGACTCCCGGACCAAATAGCCTGGTTCTAATAGAAGCGATTGAAGACGTGCCACCCCTCCTGCTTCAACTCGTGTCTAATAGTAATCCCTCCGTTTTAAATGCATCTGTTTCCGGAATGGACATCTTTCTAGAGTCGCTCGGTTCCGTAGGCGAGACCAATTTGCATCTTCGGGCCACCAATTTCGATGGCAACACCGTTGATTTTGTAATGCCGGTCCGAATCGATGACATCGAATCTCCGAGGGTAGGATTATCCAGTCTCAAAGGCAGGGGTGCGAGTGGAGTTCTCGTGAAAGGAGTGGCAGCTGATAATCAGTCTCTCGCTTCCTGGAAATACCGGATTAACAGGGGGAAATGGAAAAATGGAGGGAGACTTTCGGGTGCTACCGGGAAATTTTCCCGAACCTTGAAAGGATTTAAGCGCGGTAAAAACCTCCTTGAGATACAGACCTTTGACGCTAATGGAAACGCTTCATCTGTTCTGAAACAGCGTTTCACCCTGAACTGACTCAGGCAACCCGTGACCCGTGATTGACTTCCTCTCACTTTGGCCGCTCCGCTTGCTCTTCGAGCACCTATCTTGGTTCCCTCGATTGTCTACCCGCTGACCGCTGCCCCATCTACCCCGCCAGCGCCCGGGGCTTTCTCGCCGGGAGATACTTGAGCGCCTTCGCGACGGCATTCTCCACGGTGAGGCCGTGCTTCTCGCGGAGAATGTCGGGCCGCCCGTGTTCGACGAACTGATCGGGCCAGCCGATGCGCTCGACCGGCGTCTTGAGACCGGCGTCGTTGAGGTGCTCGATCACGGCGCTGCCGAATCCGTTGCAAATGGTGTGGTCCTCGAAGGTCATCACGAGCGGACACTGGGCAGCGTATTTCTCGAGACAGGCGGTGTCGAGCGGCTTGATCCAGCGCGGATTGATGAGGGCGACGGAGTAGCCCAGTTCTTCGAGTCGATCGCGAGTCGCCGCAGCCATCTCGAACATGTTGCCCAGACCGATCAGCGCGATATCCGTCCCGTCGGCGACGACTTCGGCCTTGCCTATCTCGAGGAGACGGGGCTCGGCCTTCGGGATCGCTCCAGTGCCGGCGCCGCGTGGGTAGCGCATCGCAATGGGGCCGCCCTCGTAGTTCGCCATCGTCCAGAGCATGTCGACGAATTCATCCTCGTCCTTGGCCTGCATGAGGACCCAGTTCGGGATGTGGCGCATGTAGCCGATGTCGAAGAGACCGTGGTGGGTCGGGCCGTCGTCGCCGCTGAGACCGGCGCGGTCCATGCAGAGACGCACCGGGAGATTCTGAATCCCGATGTCATGCACGGCCATGTCGTAGGCGCGCTGGAAAAAGGTCGAGTAAATCGTGAGGAAAGGCTTCAGACCCTGGACCGCCTGGCCGCAGGCAAAAAGAGCGGCATGCTCCTCGGCGATGCCGACGTCGTAGTAGCGTTCGGGCACCACTTTCTGGAATTCGACGAGTCCGGTCCCGTTCGGCATCGCCGCGGTCACGGCGACGATTTTATCATCCTTCAGCGCGAATTTGCCGAGGTGCGTCCCGTAGAGCTGCGAGTAGGTCATATCCCCGCCCGGAGGAGTCTCGCCCGTCTCCGTCTTGTAGGGCCCGAGGCCGTGGAACTTCATCGGATTGGCCTTCGCCGGCTCGTAGCCGCGGCCTTTCTCGGTGATGATGTGAAGGATGACGGGCTCGTCCTGATCTTTGAGGAACTCGAAGGTCTTCACGAGCAGGTCGATGTCGTGCCCGTCGATGGGGCCGTAGTAGTGGATCCCGAACTTCTCGAAAAGCACGTTGGGGAAAAGGAGGTTCTTCGCTCCGCTCTCGACTTTCTGGGCGATCGTGCGGATCGATTTGCCGGCGATGCGCTCGACGAATTCGGCGGCCTTTTCGTGGATGTGCGAGTAGGTCGAACTCGTCTGCAGGGCGTGGAAATACTTCGCGATCGCCCCGACGTTGCGGTCGATCGACCATTCGTTGTCATTGAGGACGAGGATAAAACGTTTCGTCGCCGAGGCGATGTTGTTGAGCGCCTCGAAAGTCGGACCGCAGGTGAAGGCCGCGTCGCCGGCGACGGCGACGACATGATCATCTTTCCCGAGCAGATCCCGAGCCGAAGCCATCCCCAGAGCAGCCGAGACCGCCGTGCCGGCATGGCCCGCGCCATAACAGTCGTGCTTGCTCTCGGTGCGGAGGAGGAATCCGTTGAGCCCCCCATACTGGCGGATCGTGTGGATCTCGTCCCAGCGGCCCGTGAGCATCTTGTGGACATAGCCCTGGTGGCTCACATCGAAGACGAACTTGTCATCGGGAGTGCTAAAGACACGGTGCAGCGCGATGCTGAGCTCTACCACGCCGAGGTTCGGGCCGAGGTGGCCGCCGGTTTTCGCGAGGGAACGGATCAGCGTCCGCCGGATGTTCTCGGCGAGCTTCGGGAGGTCTTCCATCGGGAGCTTTTTCAGCGCGGCCGCGTTGTCGACCTTGGGAAGCTGCTCCGTGGGGATGTCGGGAAATTCAGAATAGTTCTCCATTTTTCTGGGTGTCGCCGGATTTCGGGTTGGTGGCATCGGCGGAATCTGTCGTTGCCTCCCCGAAGGGTTCCAATACGGTCTCTCCGTTACGATTTTTTCGGATGATTTCGATTCGCCCCTGCGCCTCGTCGAGCCGCTTTTCGCAAAGGCGGAAGAGTTGGGTGCCTTGTTCGTACTTACGGATCAGTTCCTCAAGGGGAATCTGGTCCGACTCCATCTCCTCTACCATTTCCTCGAGCTGGGCGAGGGCGTCTTCAAAGGCGGGAGGGGACGCATCGGGGGCGTCGGGAGATTTTTCGTTCTTGGCAGCTTTGGGCATGGGGAAAGATCGCGGTCTGGACCGCGCAAGCCCTACTCCTGCCCTTGGAAAGGCGTAAGTTCAAGCCTTTTTGGTGGGGGAGTGGGCATCCTGAGAGTATCCGTGAGCCGGAAAAAGACCGGGGATTGCCAAGTGGCGGCTTTTTCGTCAAGATCCCGCCGTCACCGCCCCTCGCATCCTCCCATGAAATCATTCTCGCTCCTCCTCTTCCCGCTCCTCGCCACTCTCGCCTTCGCCGACCCGGTCAAGCCCGTGCCGAAGCCGCCTCTGCTGCCCGACGGCATCCGCATGGAGCGCGATCTCGCCTACATCACCGACGGCGACGAAGCCCAGCGACTCGATCTCTATCTACCCGAAGAGACCCCGGCGGCGCCTCTCCCGCTCATCGTCCACATCCACGGCGGCGGCTGGATGGGCGGCAGCAAGTTCCCTTGCCCTGTCGTCGGCATGGTCCGCGAAGGATACGCCGTCGCCAGTGTCGAATATCGCTTCAGCCAAAAGGCGAAATTCCCCGCCCAGATTCAGGATTGCCAGGCCGCGATCCGCTGGCTGCGGGCGAACGCCGTGAAATACCATCTCGATCCGGAGAAAGTCGGCGCTGTCGGGGGCTCGGCCGGCGGACACCTCTCCGCCCTCGTCGGCACTGCCGGAGGCACCGGCACCTTTCCGCCGATCGGCGGCAACGAGGACCAGTCCGACCGTGTCCAGGCTGTCTGCAATATTTTTGGTCCGGCCGATTTCACGACAGTGGTGCGGCAGACGGCGGCGGATCGGAACGTGAAAAACATTTTCGAGTTCAACTCCCCGAAAGATCCCTATTCGCTCCTCATCGGCGTGCCGCTCGAGACAAGGGAAAAAAGTCGGGCGGTCAGTCCCGTGACTTACATAAGCGCGGACGACCCGCCTATCCTCATCCTCCACGGCACCCACGACGCCCTCGTGCCCTACGCCCAGAGTGTGCAGTTCGCTGCGGAGTTGATGGCGCAGGGCGTGCCGGTCTGGCTGCAAACCCTACCGGGGGCCGGCCATGGCGGTCCCGCCTTCACGAAACCGGCCGTGCTGACGCTAATGCATGACTTTTTCGGAAAATTTCTCAAGGGAGCCGATGTCGAGATCGTCCTCGTGCCCGGGGCGGAGCTGACGGTGGAGTGAGTTGCCCCTTACTTCTTCTTCAACCCCTTAATAAACAGCACCACCGAGTCGATCTCGTGGTCCTTGAGCACTCCCAGGTAGGAGGGCATGCCGACGCCGGTGCGCTCCATCTCGTAGCCTTTCATGACCCGTCGAGCCGGGTCGAGGATAGATTCGCGGAGATAGGCTTCGTCGATTTTTTTGATCGCGGATCCGTCGGTGAAAATACGGCTCGCACCCCAGAGCCCGATCCAGGGCGGACCGACCGCTAGATTGGCTCCGCCCTCGGCGGCAACGGGCGGACTCGGGATGTCCGGATCGCCGGTGGCGTGACAGGCGACGCAGCCGTAGCGCATCGCGACCTCTTTGCCGAGCGCGGCGGTCGGTTCGACGGCTGCGGCACTGCCGGTGAGGTCGAGGCGGGGCGTGAGATCGATCTCGTTGTCAGCAAAACCGGCTTTCGAGAGGTCAATGGAGGGGAGTGAGGAGACCGTGAGGTAAAGATTCTCCACCTGCATGACCTCGGGTGAAGGCAGCCGGTAGGTGAGCCGCAGGGTATGCGAGGGCTGCATCCCGCCCATCCCGAGGAAGAGTGATTTCGCATCCGGCGAGAGCTTTGCGCTGAGGATGGGGAGGGACTCCTGCCCCGGTTCGCCGTCGAGACGGTAGTTGCCCGAGCCGTATTCGTGAGTCTGCCGGTAGTTCCACCGGTCGGCGGAGTAACGGCCCAGATCGGTGGCGAGTTCCGGGGAGAGCGGCTCGTCAAAGGTGAGGAGAATGCCGCGTTTTTCCGCCCGGACTTCGCGCGGGAGCCACGGTTTTATGCCGCCGGGCCGCACCCGGTAGAGTCCGCTGATGCGGCTGCCCGAACTCCCGAAGATCTGAAAGCCGGTCAGATACAGGTAGCCGTCGTTCGGGCTCACCCGACCATTGAGGAGTCCCGAGGGGAAGCCCGAAAGCAGGGGCATCACCGCGCCCTGTTGGCTTTTTGGATCGAGGTAAACCTTGAAAATCTCGGGCCGGTTGTAGCCGATGTGGACGAGTGCGTCGTTGAGCGGTCCCATCTGCAGGGGCGTGCCACCGTTCCGGCGGGTCCAGATCTGGCCGGCGCCGGACTGGTTGATAAAGTGCGGGATCCAGACTTCGGGGGCGTCGATGGAGGCGGGGGGCACGGCCTTGTCTTTGAATTTCTCGGGTTGGAATCCGAAGTAGCGGCCCGGCTCGACGCGGTAGATGGGGGTGGCGGGTTTCCAGTTACCCTGCTGATCGCTCGCGGTGAGGATGCCGGTCTCGGGATCGTAGCCGAGATAGGGCTGGCGGAATCCGGTCGCGACGACTTCGTAGGAGTTCCCGTCGGGCGAGACTTTCACGACAGTGCCGTTTTCCCTGCCGATCGTGGAACCGATCTGTCCCCCTTTGGCTAGGTAAAAACTGCCGTCGGGCAGGGCGACAAAATCCATCGGGAACTGTCGCGTCTCGGCGGACTGGGCGACGATGTTCGAGACATTTTCATACCAATCAGCCTCGCCGTTGCCATCCGTGTCGCTGAGGCGGACGATGCCATTGCGGTCAAAGACGAAGATCCCGCCGTCGCGGATCGCGAGATTCTGCGGTTCGTGCAGTCCCGAGGCGAAACGGCTCCACTCGGCCCCGTCAGCGGATTCGATTCCTTTCGCGATCCAGACATCGCCATCAAAGGTGACAAAGACGGCGCGGCCGTCGGGAAGATATTCGAGATCAGCGAGGCGGACGTTGCGTTTCCACGGATTCGGCACGGGCAGGGGCAGATCGTCGAAGACCCACGCGGCGTCTTTGGCGGGGAGAACGGCCGGCCCCGTTTTCACCGATTCTTTCCAGCGTAGAGAAGGGGCGACCGGGTCGGGAAAAGACGCTCCCTTCGTCGGGCTCACCTTTCCATCGCCGGACAGTGAGAGCCGGTGGACGGTCGCTTTGTTCGAGGCATCGAGGCTCAACCAGTCCGAGTCGCCCCCCCCCATGCGGAGGTGGATTCCTCCCTCGCGCGGGCCGACTTCGAGGAGTCGTACGATCGCCCCTTTTTCCGAAGAGAGCCGTTCCCGGACGGTCGTGCCGCCGACAGTGTACTCGAGCTGCACGCCTTCGCCGACGAGGCGAATACCGGAAAAGCGTCCCTGCTCCGGGGGGATCGGTCCCAGGCCCAGTTCGCCTTCCTCCGCCTTGCCGGGGTCCCTCGGGTCCTCGGGCGAGGGAACCGGGCCTGATGAGACTCCCGGCAAAAGTGGCTTCGCCAGGACCGGAGTCCCGAGCGGACGAGGCAGCTCCTTCTGCCCCGGGGCCGACTTGCGATTCGGGAGCCGGTAGCTGCCGGTCCCCATGCCGTCCATCGTCAGGTATTCGCCGTCTTCATTGGCCGTCCAGAAAAGCGACCAGCGCAGCAGATCGGGATCGAAGCAACCGTAAAATCCATTTCCCGCGGGGATGATGATGCCCCGGGGCGTCAGGTTCTGCGGCTCAGGCTCCTCTCCGAAGGCCCGCGCATCGAGTGTCTGAGTAAAGTAGGGTGTCCCTTCCTCGACAAAGGAGGCAAAGGGCGAATCGAGCTCAAGATGTGCCTTTTCCTGGCTGACCGCAGCGAGGGGCAGGAGGATGATAGAGGCAACGAGCAGTCGGGAAATCGAATTCATACGGCGGAAGGAACGTTAGCCTGCCGTATTTCCCGCCGTGGTTCAAGAGCGCGATTCTCTGCAGTTCACAGCCCGATCACATAAAAGCGCTTTTGCGAGACCTGCTCGGCCTCGGGGACAGTGATCCAGCGCTCAATGTAGTCCTCGCCCCAGGAGTCAGAGAAAGCGATCTCGTTCGTTTCCTCGTTGTAGCCGGTAATGATGACAACGTGGCCGGTGTCGGAGTCCGTCGTGAGTGAGGGATTTGCGGCCGCAGCGGCGACGATGCCTTTGTGGGATTCCCACGACTCCTTGCGTGACTTCGAACGCTCATTGGCGATCTCGTTGAAGGCCTTGGTGCTGTGGAGTGCCCAGATGATCGGAATGCCGCCATCGATGGATTTTTTGATATCCCGCATTTTCAGCTCGCCGTCAGTGATTTCGAAAGAGCGGCCTTTGCGCTTGATGTCACTCCCGATATTGGAAAGGAGCACCTCCACCGAGGTGCCGCCTCCCGCCGTCGTCTCGCCGGCCATCGCGAGCAGATACATGTCGGCGGGGATCCCGAGGAAGCGCATGCAGCGCTCAGCCGTCGCGGGCACGCAGTAGCCCTTCGGTCCCTGATCGACCATGGGAATGTTGGAGATGACGACGTCTCCATTGTCCCGCTTTTCGATAAAGCCGCGGGCGCGCTCGCGGATGACCGCATCGGAGACCCGGGCCGTATTGCCGCGATTGTCCGCCGCTGCTACCGTCTGAATCGCGAGAGAGACATACTCATCAGGCACGTGGGAGAGGAGAAAAGAATGCCCGGCCCAGTCCCAACGCTCCACTTCCACGCGGGACTCGCCCTCGCCGAAGCGCTGCTTGGTTGCGTCTCCGAGGAGAGAACGAAGCTTTTCACTGATGGTCTCGGCGTCATTCGCCATGATCAGGCGTACGCCCTCCATGCCCTCGGGCACGGGCTTGCCTTTGATGAAATGATCCTCGCCGCGTCCGCCCGCGCCGAAAGAATCGCCCTTGTTGGCAAAGACGATCGAGATCGCGGTGACCTGCTCATTCTCCCCGTAGAGAGCAGCCGAATAAGGGCGGGCTCCGAGGAAGCGGTACTCCGCATCGGGATAAGCGCGATAGCTCTCTCCGATCGCCGTCTTCGATTCGCGCGGCCATTGCAGGCGGGTCGCGACCTCTTCGGGCTTGTTCGTCCAGAGGCTCGTCCCGGCAAAGAGCGGATGGCCGATGGCCTCGTTGATCTGAGTGACGGTGACGCCGCCGGTGCTAGGGAGGGGAGCCGGGGGCGGGGCCCACGTCGCGAGGAATTCGCGGTCGGCCCGGGAAAGAGTTGCGATCAGGATCTCGAACTGCTGCCCGCCCTCCACTGCGAGGGAAACTTTGTCACCGGCGACCCCGAGGATCTTTGCCCGGATCTCTTTGCCGGCCGAGTTTTTCAAAGTCCGGTATTCGTCCGCCTTCGCGCCGGAGAGGCTCAGGATTGCAAAAGCAGCGACGCAAAAGAGGGAGCGAAAACGCGAGGAGGCATTCATGACATCGAGCGTAATGCAAACGAACTTCTTCTGCAAGAGTTGCGAACTTCCGCCCGAACGCGGCAGCGAGGCACGAACGGGCCCGGGATGAGTGCGGGACAATAAATGTCGCGGCTGCGGCAACGATTGGTTTTGTAGGTGCGCGAATGGCGGCAGAATCTGACGGGTCTTGCCCGCTTGGCGACTGGAGGGAGGCCCTTTTGAGGCGCGCCACAGTGCCGGTCAGGCGAACAATCCGAGAATCACTCCGGGATTGAAACCGGCGAGAATGATCACGATCATCAACAGGATCATGGTGATCTTCGCGAGCGGACTAACGGGGATGGCGGAGACGTCGCTGTCTTTGCCCGGCTCGCTGAGATACATCGAGGCGGCAATCTTCAGGTAATAATAGAACCCGGCGGAGGCACCGATGAGACCGAAGACGAGGAGCGTCCACTGCTGGGCCTCGACTGCGAGTTTGAAAACAAAAACCTTGCCTAAGAATCCGGCGGTGAGAGGAATCCC
>Ga0209284_10001348_pt1 | contig 37933 bp, 28 predicted proteins | sample FRY03_FD_187211 | JGI IMG/M metagenome (GOLD analysis project Ga0209284, IMG submission 187211) | Freshwater microbial communities from Lake Fryxell liftoff mats and glacier meltwater in Antarctica - FRY-03 (SPAdes) (version 2) | ecosystem: Environmental > Aquatic > Freshwater > Ice > Glacier... | reverse complement strand
TACCACAAAATACATTGAAACAACATCACCAAATAGCAGGAAAGTCATAAGAGCGGTCAATATTGGTTGGAAATTATTAAAAACAGACACTTTACTTGCGTCCATTTTGCCCAGTACCCAATACCAAGTTGCATAACCAACGCCCGAAGTAATTGCACCCAAGTAAAATATTTGCAACCAATTAACGGTGGTAAATTTTTCTAACTCAATTTTTTCGGGTAATAATGCAAATATGGGTAAATACATTATAAAACCAATGAACATACTAACAAAAGTTGAATAAATTGCACCATATTTCATAGTAATCTTTTTGCCCAATACAGTATAAACTGCCCAACTCATTGCAGCCATCAAAGCCAAAATATCACCAAAGAAACTATCTGAATTAAAGTCAAATTTCCGCTCTGCAAGTACTATTATTGTTCCAGCAATAGCCAGAATAATCCCAATAATTTTTTTATAACTGGTTCTTTCTTTCATAAAAAAGAATGCAATAATAAAAACAAATGCTGGAGTGAGTGAATATGCGAGTGAAACATTAGGAGCAGAGGTATATTCCATTGACTGTAAAAATAAAAACTGATTTACTGGGATATTCACAAAGCCCAAAATCAAAAACAAAGGGTAATCTTCTTTGTCGATTTTTTTGATACCTTTGCCACCTCTAAACAAAAAGTACAAGGCAAAAACTATGCAAACAATCATCACTCTAAACAACAAAACAACTGGTGGTTCAATATTTTGAGTGAGGGTTTTGGCTATCAGATGAGTACCAGAGGCAATCAATTGACCGAGTGCAATTACAAAATACATTTTTATCCCAAATACTTTTTATAACTACTACTTAATTTAATAATATTTTGATAAATTAAGTAATTCGGTATTGACGTTACGTTTTTTAATTAAATTTTAATCTTTTTTTTGATATTTCAAATTAAGTATTTTTTGTAGCATAAAACAGAAATTAGTTTCTTGTAAGTTACAATAATTTTTGTATATTTTCTGAAAAAAACATTTAGTGGGAAAGATGTAAGTGAGTGTTGTTTTTTTTGAACTATGGCTTTATACACTGCGAAATGAATAGGAAATTTACCGATGTGGTAAAATAGTTTGGTTGTTGAAAGATAATCCCAGCCGCTTACTTTTTGCAAAAGAATTGTCAATAAGTACATAATATTTGATTATTGAAAGTTGATTAAAGTTATTGTAAAAATATTCTGTATACGTATTCTTTTCCCAAGAATTTGTATAATAATCCAAATTATATTGAGTTTTTAGTACTAAATCGCCCTTTCTCATCATAATCAAATACATATTTTTTGTCAATATTTACCGTACTATCTAATTTTTCTATTTTTAAATTTTGAGTATTGTTTATTGAACTATTTATTTTATTAATTTGGTTTTTATCAATTAAAGTAATTTCAATTTCTTTAGAAATTAAATTTTGTATATAAATAGAACCAATCAATATTAATATGTAAACTATTTTTTTCATAATCTTTTTTCCAATTTTTACCAATTCTCAAAAACTTTTTTAAAATTTGTCATTCCCCTATATATAATAGACTGAAAAAAGACAAAAATGCAACAGAATTTACGAAAATAGTCTGTAATACAAGATTAGGCAAAGGTTTGCGAAAAGTAGCGAAATGACGATTTTTGTGAAAAACTATAAATAATAGATTGCATACCCATTAATCACAATGTAAATATAATTGGAAAGTTTTGGTATTTTTTTGTTAAAGTTTGTTATTTATGTTAGGTTTATAAAATAAAATATTATATTAATAATTATCTGAAATTCAGATTACGAAATAAAATATATGAATAATTATTAATAATCAACATTTAGTAGGTTTTATGAAAATAAAAATATTATACATTATAATATTAGGTGTATTTTTAAGTACAAATTTTAAGATGTATTCACAAAATAATTATGTTAACGATCTGTTTTCAGATTATGACAATAACTATGTTAATGGCTTTTTGAAACCACTTTTTACAACTATGGGACAGGGCTTTAATTCTAACTTCATCACAAGAAGCGATTATAAAAAAGGTGAATGGAAAATAGGATTGGACATATCAGCAAATGCAATGATAATACCTGAAAGCCAAAAATCTTTTACTGTCAATATCTCCGAAGAATGGAGAAATCAAAATACATTTAGCAAAAGAGGTGGCACAACTACCTATTCGAAAAAAAATACTATTGAGCAACCAACAATTTATGGTGGTAAATCTACTCCTTTATTTTCTACAATTGCAAACTCTAAAAAATCAAATGTAACTACATATTTGGAAGGATTTGATTTGAGCAATATAAGTTCCATACCTAATGTTCAACTAAATGTATTTTTGCCTACTCAAACAGAAGTTAGACTAAAAGGATTTGGTTTTGACGGATTAGTTAGTTACGGCTTTGTAGTTAACCAAAGAATAGATGAATTATTTAACTTGTTTGCAAATGAAGGCAAAAAACAATCATTAGCTTTGAGTGTAGGATACAACTCCTTCGCAGCTGATTATACAGATGATAATGAGCCAAGTAAATTGCATATTGATATGCAATCATCGAGTTTTGCTTTTGGTGTTAATTATAATTATAATATAATAGCCAAATTAAACTTATATACTGGCGCTCAGTACGAAACTTATTCTGGGACTATGAATACTACATACCTTGATAAATTAGTTACAACTCAACAAGAAATAGTCCTTAATGCAGATATCTCAACTTTTTCTAACTTTAGAGTATTAGCTGGATTATCTTATGATTTCGGGTTTTTAGAATTACATACGGATTTTGCTTTTGTTTCTCAACCTATGGTTTCTGCTGGTCTGAATGTATTTTTTGGAAGATGGGGTGGTGAAGAAGAAATTATGGAAAATAATGAAGAACCACCAGCGACAACACAACCATCAAATTAATAATTCAAATCAATTGTATTCCAAAAACAAATAATCAAATTTTTAATAAAAAATTAAGTGAGAAAAATGAAAAAAATGATTTTAAATTTATTTATAATTTTAGCAATATTCAATTTGAGTGGTTGTTATAATGATGTTATAAATGCTGTAGATAATTATGCTATCCAAGCCCCATTCAATTACGGGTCTACTGGAAACAGTATTGATGTTTCTGTAGGTGATAAAATTGACACAATATTCTATACTGCACAGAAATTTTTTAGTTATACAGATGGTGATAAAATATATGATTTGCCAGAATATAAAAATAATATTAAAAAAGTAAAAAATATAGAATTTTATCAAATTACTGCTTGGTTAGATTATATTTCAGACTTTAGACAAGCAGACTCTACTGAAAGTTTTAAAACTATTCAAACGTTTATCAAATTTCAGAATTTCGAATCTATAAGAATTCAATATCAAGAAAATGTAAAAATAACTGAATTATACAAAAATAGCATAAATTTTAAGCCAGTAATTACTCAGCTTAGTGAAGAAACTAGTAAAATCGTTTCTGAGAGGTTATTAAAGCAAGAAAAATTTCAATTTTATAGCTATTTTACAAAATATACAGGTAATAGAACAATTATTGACACCGTAAATTTCCACATATCCGCAAGTCTTAGAATCACATTAGACTCTGGAGATTAAATCTGGAAGTAAATAATAAATATTTAAATCAATAATATTTTAAGGACAGGTCGATTGACTTGTCCTTTTTTTTTGTGTTTTGTTTAATACGAATATAACTATAATATAGAAACTAACACCAGAGATAATGTCTCTACATTTATTACAAAATGGTTCACAATAGGTTATAATCAATTGTTTAAAATTATTTTAAATAAACTAGAAATAAATCGGTATATATTGCAATTTCTTTAATTACATTCTAATACAAATACATTTTTCTACTTTTTATTGTTGAATTTCTTTTGGGCTTTGGCTTGTAGGTCGTTGAGTGACTGTGAGACCGTTTTGCGTGAGTATAGCACTTCTTCAATTGCTCCTTCGAGTATTACTTCCAAATCCAACCAATCTTTGTGTACAGGGGTCATTTTAGCATAGTTTAGCTGGTCGGCGAATACTTTTCTTATAGGTTGATTCATATAAAAATCATCATTAAAGTATTTTTTGTCAGCAGGAAAACCAGCCTCAGGGATTTTTTTGCAAAAATCAATTGCCACTTCCCCACTTGTCAAATACTTTATTAATTCTTCGGATAGTTTTTTCTTTTTTCCAGCGCGAGTTACAGCCAAATATTCCCCACCTGCGAACGAAATCCCTTTCTGTTCAAAGTCTCCATATATAACTTTGGGCAAAGTTACGACTCCATACTCTAAATTTGGGTTCTCATTTTTAATTTTCTCAATTAACCACGCGCCAGAAATCAAAAAACCTAATTTACCTTGTATAAATTCATTATCCAAATTTCTCTGATTTTCTAATTTGCCATATTTCATAAATTCTTTATATTTTGAGACAGCTAATTTATTCTGAGGAGAATTTAGAACAAAATTCCCATTATTATCAATTAAATCGCCACCATAACTCCACAAGAAAGTTACAATTTTTTTGTATAATCTATGGGCATCTGGACCATTTACTCCAAATCCATTTATGCCTTTAGCTTTCATTGCTTTGGAAGCAGTCAATAAATCTTCAAAAGTTTGAACACTATCAACGGATAAATTAATAGAATTTAAAAGTGATTTATTATAAAACAATACCCTTGTATCCACATACCAAGGAAGTGCATAAATTTTGTTATTATAGAGGCAAGGTCCTTGCGAGAATTCAACGAAATTATCAAAATTGACTTCGTTTCGATTTAATTCTTTTAACACTTTTGATGATGAGAATTGTGCTACCCAATCAGAACCTAGTTCGACTACATCAGGCTCAATATTAGCATTAAAGGCAGCAAACAACTTTATTTTACCGTCTTTCCAACTAAGTTCAGTAGTTCGCACTTTACATTTGTATCTTTTTTCAAATTTATTAAGTATTTCATCAAGTACTTTTTTTTGATTTGGTTCGCTTTGGAAGTGCCAGAAATCAATTACATTTGGTTCAAATTCTTTATTATTACAAGAGAGTACAAACAAAAACATTAAAATACTAAAGTATTTTAATGTTTTGAAAGTATATTTTGATATTATATTTGAATATATCATCTAATTATCGTGTCATTTCTATCAGGACTTGTAGATATAATAGTTACTTTGGCATCAACGAAATCTTCAATATATTTGATATATTCTTTTACTTCGTTAGGTAATTTCTCATAAGTTGTAATTCCATTTAGAGAAGTATTCCAACCCTTAAAAGTTATATATTCTAAATCAATTTTAGTATCCATATTTAAATTAGCTGGGAAAGATTTCATCTTTTTGCCGTTAATTGTATAACCAATACAAATTTTAAGTTCGTCAAAATTATCCAAAACATCTAATTTGGTAAGTGCAATATCCTCGATTCCATTTATCATCACAGAATACTTTAGAGCTATTAAATCTAACCAACCACATCTTCGTGGTCTTCCGGTAGTGGCTCCGAACTCATTGCCTTCTTTTCTTAATTTTTCACCAATTTCATCATTTAATTCAGTTGGGAAAGGTCCATTACCAACTCTTGTCGAATATGCCTTAACTATACCAATAATTTTATTGATTTTTGTAGGTGGCAAACCTAAACCAGTACAAGCACCACCAGAAGTTGGATTAGAACTTGTAACGAATGGATAAGTACCGTGGTCTAAGTCCAACAATGCTCCTTGAGCACCTTCAACAATAATTTTTTTGCCTTCTTTTACTGCTTCATTAATCAATAAAGTAGTATCAGTAACATAAGGGTCAATTAATTTATCAAATTCTAAATAAGTTTCAACTAATTCTTCTACATTAATTTCAGTTTCACTGTAGATTTTGGTAAGTATATTGTTGTATTCTTCGAGTGAACTTCTTAATTTTTTTTCAAATTCTACTCTATCCAATAAATCTACAATTCTTATTCCGCTTCTTTTTGCTTTGTCAATATATGAAGGTCCAATTCCTCTGCCAGTAGTACCAATTGCATTTTCAATACTTGATTTTTCACGCACTTGGTCAAGTAACTTATGATATGGCATAATAAGGTGAGCTTTGTGGCTGATAAATAGTCTATCTTTAACTTCTATACCATTTTCTTTAAGCATTGCTATTTCTTGCATCAAAGCAACGGGGTCAATCACAACGCCATTACCGATAATACATTTTACGCCTTCGGTAAGAATACCAGAAGGAATTAAATGTAATACATATTGCTTGCCATCGATAACAATAGTATGTCCTGCATTTGCCCCACCCTGATAACGAGCAACGATATCAGCTTTGGTAGCTAATAAATCTACTATCTTACCTTTACCTTCATCACCCCATTGAGCACCAACTATTAGACTTACACTCACTGACTTACCTTTACTTTATTAATCTTTAATATTTTGTAAACTTATAAATACTAAATTAAATAATCTTATTATAAAAAAAAAGAACTCCAAGCATATTTTATTGCTTGGAGTTTAAATTAAGCAAAATTATACTAAATTAAAATATCATTAATACTATTATAATTTTTAAATACTTTATTTAAGCCAGTCATTATCAATAATTTTTCAATTTTTTGATTTGCACCAACTAAAACTAATTCGATATTATGTTTTTTAGAAGTTGCTAATGCACTCGCTAACATACCAAGACCAGAACTGTTCATTACATTTACATTAGTCAAATCAAGAGCAAATACTTTTAGATTTGCATCTTTATTTTCTGCTAATTTATTAAATAATGAAGTTAATAATATAGTTTCTTCACCACCCAAAACATTTTCTGGTAAAGACACTGAAATTATATTTTCATTAATTGTTGTGTAGTTGAATGACATAATTAGCTTTAAATATATATATATAAAATTATGTAAAATTAATGTAAAATTACACTTGAAAATATCTAATAAATATTAAGATTTAGATAATTTCAATTTTCCTTCATTTTTATGGTAGTAATTTTCAGAATACCAAATAACAAATGAAGAAGCGATATAAACTGAAGAATATGTACCGAAAATAATACCTAATACCATTGTAAATGCGAAACCAAACAACACGGGTCCGCCTAAGAATGATATTACTAATAATACCATTAAAGTAGTTGCGACAGTATTGACTGTTCTACTCAAAGTTTCATTGATGCTCATATTTACTAATTTAGGTAAATCCATTCCTTTGTGTAATTCTAAGTTCTCTCTTACTCTATCAAATACAATCACTGTATCATTGATTGAATATCCTATAACTGTTAGAATACCAGCCAGAATTGAAGCATCTACTTCTAAGTTAAATAATCCAAGATTATTTAATAATACTAAAGTAGTGAAAGTCAAAACCAAATCATGAATCAAAGCAACGATAGCAGCAACACCGAATCTGAATTCGAAACGGAATGCGATATATAACAATATACCAATTGAAGCTAAAATTACAGCGAATAATGCTTGAGTTCTCATTTCGTCACCAACTTTTGGTCCGATTTTATCAACTTTAAGAACAGTCATTTTATTATTAGGAAACTTAGCAATTAAAGTTTCTTTTAATTTATCAGAATAATCATCTCCAGTTCCTATTCTCATCAAGAACTGATTATCTTCGCCAAAAGATTTAATCTCTATACCACCAATATTTGCAGTAGCGGCAGCAGTTCTTAAATCTTCTGTTGATATAGTCTTTTCAAAGGCAACGGCAACTTCCGAACCGCCTGTAAAGTCAATACCAAATTCAGGAGGATAAACAAATAAACTTGTTAATCCCACGATTGTTAAAACAATAGTCAAATAAAAGAAAGTCATTCTTTTACCGACAAAATCTATTTGTGTTTTATTAAAAAATTGCATTTTATTTTACCTTCTATCTAAATTTCTTTTATTTATATAAATACTTATTTGTTAAATACTAAAGATTGAAATGAGAATATAACTCTTGGCATAACTCTCAAATTAACTTAGTATGTTTTAGCCATTATTTTTAGGTTGACCAAAATTAAATGTAGTAGCACCATTAGAAATAAGTATTTCTATTAAATAACGTGAAACTACCAATGCTGTGAATAATGTAGTAAAGATACCAATCATTAGAGTTAAAGCAAACCCTTGGATAGTACCAGAACCCATATAGAATAAAATAAATGCCGTAATCAAAGTAGTAACGTTAGAGTCAATGATCGCAGAGAAAGCTTTTTTGTAACCTTCGTCAACGGAAGCTCTAAGAGTTCTACCTTTGCTTAACTCATCTCTAATTCTTTCAAAAATCAAGATATTTGCATCAACTGCCATACCTATGGTTAATATTACACCAGCAATACCAGGTAAAGTAAGTGTACCTTTTAATGAAGCAAGTATAGAAATTATTAAGAAAATATTTAATAATACTGCAAAATCGGCAATCATACCACCTTTTGCATAATATATCGCCATAAATATAACAACTATCAATGCAGCAAAAATACTTGCATTAACACCAGAATTAATAGAATCTTCACCTAATGAGGCTCCAACAATTCTTTCTTCTACGATTTTAACTGGAGCTTTTAATGCACCAGCTTTAAGCACGATTTCTAATAAATTAGCTTCTTTTGCATTTGCCATACCAGTAATCTGAGAACTACCACCAGTAATTTTATTTTGTACATTTGGAGCAGAATAAACTCTACCATCTAATACGATTGCAATTCTTTTACCGATATTGGCACCAGTAATTCTAGCCCATTTTTCAGAACCTTCTGCATTCATTGACATTTGAACAACCCAAGCGTTAGAAGTTGGGTCAACATTTTTGTTTGCATTTGTAATTACATCACCAACTAATTCTGATTCAGATTTTAATACATATAAATCTAACATTTCAAATTTAGCACCTTTTTCAGTTTTCATTTCATTACCTTTTGCAGATAATGCAATTTCCAAATCAGATGGGATTAATACTTTTACCTCTGGTCTGTTTAAGATTTCATAAAATTTATCAATTGAGTCTTTAGGTATTTGGAAAATATAATTACCTTTAGGTAAATTTTCGACTACATAATCAACTGGTTGTAATTTTTGGTTTTCGCCAGCAGAGAAATAAGTTATAAATAATGAAGTGAATTTGTGATCATTTTTATATTTTTTTCTTGCGTCATCATCAGACAAACCTTCGTAAGGATTGTTTGGATTTTTCTTTTTAGTAGTATCTGCTTTTGTGGAGTCATTTTTAGCAACATTTGTTGTGTCAGCTTTTGCTACATCACTCGTTGCTACTTTAGAAGTAGTGTCTGCCATAGTAGTATCAGCAACTACAACTTCGACTTTGTTACTTCCCTTTTTAGCTAACATTTTATCAATTTTTTGAAAAACATTAACTATCTCATCACTATTTCTTAATAATTTGAATTCCAAACGAGCAGTAGTTTGTAATAAATTACGCATTTCAGTTTCGTCCTTTACTCCAGGTAATTCTAATACGATTCTGTTTGTACCTTGTGCTTGGATATTTGGCTCAGCCACACCATATTTATCGATACGTTGTCTGATTACTTCTTGCGCTTGTTCGATAGCAGAAGCAGCATCATTTTTCAATTTCTCAATAATTTTTTCTTCAGTAACTTCTCTCAAATCCCCGATATCATAATAAGAGATTAAAGATTTACCTTTAGGTCTTGCAATAGCATTGAAATTTTTAAGGAATAAATCAAAAGTTGCTTCATCAGAATTCAAAACATCTTTTTTAGTTTTTTCGATTACTTCCATAAAAGTATCGTCTAAAGTTTCTTTTTGTGCAGACTCTTCTAATAATCTAACGATATCGACCTCGAGTGTAACATACATACCACCTCTTAGGTCTAATCCTAACTTTATGCTATTTTCCTTTGCATTAGATAATTTATCGCCATAAGCGGCTTTAAATCTATCCATAATGGCTAGGGATTCTGCAGGTGTGTTTGCATTTCTTGCTTGAATATAAGCTTCTGCTTTTAGACCTTCCAATCTATTTACTTCAAATGTTGGGTACAATGACCATAGTGCTGCCAAGATTGGGACTATTATTACAGCATATTTGCTAAGATTTTTATTCAACTCATCCTCCGAGCATTCGCTCTTAAAATATAATTTTGATAATTTTAGATATAATTTTCGTAAAATCGTATTTAATACAAACACTAATATAATTGTATTTAATAAAATTACCAAAAATATTTAATTATAACAACACAATTTCGTAAAATAATTCAAATTTTATTTTAATAATTGATTTTTTTGATGAAAATTCATAATTAATAAAATTATTTAATTTAAATTTATTAATTTTGGAAAAATAAAATATATTCATATTATAATTTCTAATGTTATTTTTAATGTCTTTTTTTAATTAAATAATAAGAATTTATAATTCATAATTCAAACAAAGTTTATGTTACAAAATAAGATTCCTCGTAAATCTAAGATTTTATGTACTATCGGTCCAGCTGTCGAAGGCGTGGATAATTTAGTGAAATTAATCAATGTTGGTATGGACGCTGCAAGACTGAACTTCTCTCACGGCTCACACCAAATGCATCTTGAATCAATTAAACAACTTAGAACTGCTTCTGATATTACTGGTAAACCTATTCCAATTTTACTTGACTTACAAGGTCCCAAAATTAGAGTTTCTAAATTTGAAAAGGGTGAAGCAACCTTAATTGATGGTGGTGATTATATAATTTCTACTGCCGAAGGCAAATTAGGAAATGATGAAATTGGTTATACTAATTATAAGCCGTTGAGTAAGGAAGTTAGAGTTGGTAATACTATCTTACTTGATGATGGTTATATTATTCTTAATATTGTCAAAATTAATGGTGAAGAAATTCACACAAAAGTAATTAAAGGTGGTGCATTAAAGAATAATAAAGGAATCATTGTACCTGGACAATTACTTTCAGCTCCATCGTTAAGCGAAAAAGACTTAGCAGATTTAAAATTCGGACTGGATAATGGTGTTGATGCTGTAGCATTATCCTTCGTAAGGTCAAAAAGAGATATTATTGAATTAAAAGCTGTAATGAAAATTTACGGTCGTGAAGTGCCGATTATTGCAAAAATCGAAACAACTGAAGCATATAAATTATTAGATGAAATAATAATGGAGTGTAATGCAATAATGGTGGCAAGAGGTGATCTTGGATTAGAGATGCCTGCTGAGATGGTACCGCTGGTTCAAAAAGAAATTATTGCCAAATGTAATAAATATGGTAAACCTGTTATCACAGCAACACAAATGTTGGAATCTATGATTCAAAATCCAAGACCTACAAGAGCAGAGGCAAGTGATGTTGCGAATGCGGTTTTGGACGGTTCGGATTGTGTTATGTTAAGTGCTGAAACCTCTGTCGGGAAATATCCTTTTGAGTCTGTTAACTATATGTCAAAAATTATTGAAAATATAGAAACTGCATATCCTTACTATAAATCAGGATTTGATCATCAGTCAAATGAGCACGAAAAAATTTCAGATTCTTTGGGTAAGGCTGCAACAGTAATTGCAGAAAGAATTAACGCTTCTGCAATTGTAACTCTTACAAGCTCCACTTATACTGCAAAAAACATTGCTAATTATCGCCCCAAAATGCCAATAGTTGCAATGACTGACGACACACATATTTGGAGAAGACTATCTTTTGTATGGGGTGTTACACCGATTTTAGTGAATGAAATTCATAATGTTGATGATATTTTCGAATCACACATAAATCAACTTATTGCATTAGACTTCATCAAACACGGTGATAATGTTGTTTTTGTTGCTGGATTATCTGATAACAAACTCAACCCACAAAATATGATAAAAATATACGCAGTTTAGATTTGAATTAATTCAAACACACATTTTTAAAGCCCTAAGATTTACTTCTTTGGGTTTTTTTTTGTTAAGAGATAAGTTTACAACCTTGATTGAAGAAGAATTATAGGATTTACTTGATTGATAAGAAAATAAACATGTGAATATGGCTTTGAAAGCTGCCTAAAATATTATTTATGAAGCATATCTTATATTAAAGTAAGACACAATTGAATTACATCTCTTCATTAGAAAAAAACAAATACATAGAAGACGACCCGCCGGTCGTCTCTACATTTAAAAATAAAACTTAAACAAAAGTGTAATTGAGTGCATTTTGAATTGAGAAAAAAATAGGAAAATATTTTATTTTGAATAAAAGTTATTAAATTCCGTCTAAGAAATTTAATATGTTAATAAATAGGTTTTGGCTTTCACTAAATTGAATATTTATGTTAGGTTTGAATAAAAATAATTTCTTAGTTTTTTTGGTAATTATGGCTATTTTTGGTTGCTCTACTACCAAAAGACCCAGTGGGTTTGAACTGCAACAAAATGAAATAATCGAAAGTCTCGATACTAATCCCAAACCAATCTACATTACTGGTACCAAAAGTATTGATAGTGCCAATCCAAATTTGATTGTATATGATTTATTTAGATTAAATTACAAAAAATACCCAGATAGCATAAAGTTAAATACAAGAGTTTTTGACTCACTCGGGAATTTTATTACAAATATGGCACAACCCTACGCCAAAACTAATCACAATTATTTCACCAAACTTGATGAAAGTTTGGGACTTGTTTACAAAAAAAGAGATGTCAATATAGAGAAATATAATGTTAGAGAATTTGGAGCATTGGACTCAATTCCGTTTAATATTGCTTTACTTATGGATTATAGTGGTTCGATGGATTTGACAAAAGATGTATTGATAGAAGGTTCAGAGATTTTTGTTGGTATGAAGTATCCAGCCGATAATATTGGGGTATTTTCATTTAATAATAAATTTGATATTAAGTCACCGTTTAGCACAGACACAAACTTAATTATTTCTAAATTAAAAGCTAATAAAAATGAAGGATTGGGATTGTTTTCGGCTCTCAATGATGGAGTATGGAATACGCTCACACAACTTAATAGCTTAGACTCCAATGTTCAAAGGGTTATGGTAATATTTTCTGATGGAGATGATAATTATTCCAAAAAACAAATTGGCGATGTTATACAAAGAGCACAAAATCTGAATGTATCAATTTTTGCTGTTGCGTTTGGATATTCGATAGATGAGAATTTGCGATATATGGCAAAATATACTGGCGGAAAATTCTATAAAGCAAAAAGTAAAAAAGAGATGTTGGATATATTCCGTGATATTTATATGTCGTTGAGATATTTTTATCAAATTAGCTATACGCCACCAAAGTATTGGGGTGTTCATAGAGTTAGTTCATTAGTCGAAATTCCAAATAGAGAAGATAAATTACCTAAGTTGATAGCAAATGGCGAGTATGACACAAGTGATTTATTCCCTTGGTCAGACTTATCTTCTGCATTTGAACGACCTATATTATTTGATTTTAATAAAGATTCAGTCAAAGAAGAGTCGTTTTATATATTAGACGAAATCACCGATGCAATGATGAGTAAACCTACAATTAGAATAGAAGTGCAGGGTCATACAGATAATGTGGGACCAGAAACAGCGAATCAAACATTATCTGATAAAAGAGCAAATGCTGTTGTTGATGCTCTGATTAGTAGAGGAATAGAACCCAAGAGACTCCGTGCAAGAGGATTCGGTATGAGTTTACCCGTTGCTAATAATAATACAGAAGAAGGCAGAGCGAAAAACCGTCGGACTGTATTTATGATAATTGCAAAGTAAAATTGTAAAGTAAAATTGTAAAGTAAAATTGTAAAGAATGTAAATAATCTTAGATATTTATGGATAATGAACTAAATAATCAAAGTTTTAATTTTAATATTACAGATGAATTAAATTCTATCAAAAAAGAATTAGATTCACTTAATACGCATAATTCTACAGATAACTCTAATACCCATCCACCCAAATCTCAAATTCAAAAATATCAAGATGATGAATATATATTACAAAAATATCTAAAAAAGCATGATGGAAATTTTTTATCACCAGAATTTATTTTAATTGCATATTCAAAGGGATTTTTCCCGATGTATGAGGAATATTATAATAATATTACTTGGCATAATCCAAATCCAAGAGCAGTAATTCCATTAGAAAATCACAAAACACCAGCAAGGTCATTAAGACAAACAATTAAAAAATTCGATTATACTATCGATTTTAATCAAAATTTTGAAGCGGTAATTAGGAATTGTGCCAAAAGGGACGAAACTTGGATTACAGAAGAAATGATTAAAGCATATATAAATTTGAATAAATTAGGTTACGCACAATCAGTTGAGACATATTCAAACGGTGAATTAGTTGGTGGATTGTACGGATTAACCATTGGCGGAGCATTCTTTGGCGAATCAATGTACAGCCAAACTACTTCTGCTTCCAAATTTGCTTTCTTTGAGTTAATTTCAAGATTAAAAGATAAACAGTTTATTTTATTGGACTCCCAATATATTAATGACTTCACATCTACACTCGGTGCAATAGAAATTCCAGAAGAATTATTCAAAGAAAAATTGAACAAAGCTATAAAGTTAAAACGGGATTTTAGGTAGAAATAATCCTTTCTATTTATGAAAAATTTGCTTTTATTTTACTTTTATTTTACTTTTATTCTGATTTTTTATTTTATAGTTAATAATTATTTTTAAATAAATTATTGTTTTGTAAATTTGTAATTATTAATTTACAAACAAAGTCAATAAATTGAATTTACAACTACAAATGCCAAATTATTTAAAGAAATTAAAAGTTAAGTCTAATAATTCAAATCAAAATAAATTCAGATTCAAATATCAATTCAAATCTATAATTATATTATTTGTTTTGAATATCTTTTTGGTAACTTCTTGTGCTGTCAATTATTCAAAACCAAAAGATTTGAATTGTATTGTTCCAATCCAAAATTGTAATCAAAATGAATGGAAAGGGCAAGAATTAGATACAAGTTATAGTTCATCTAAGGTCAATGGTTATTATTACAAAATTTCTGCTGTTGAGAATATAAATTCAGAAAACAATGAATTTGCAATTACCAATTTTGGAAATAACTATAATAATAGAAATTTAGATAAGTATGCTTATTTGACTTATGAACAAAAAATAGAAAATGATAAATTTGTTAATCAAAATATTCAAAAAAACAAAAAAATAAGATTTGCATCTGCTTCAAATCCTGTAATAGAGGATATCTATTTTCCACAGAATGAAATTAATTCTCATTTCGGTCTTATAAATACTAATTCTAATAATATTACTAATAATAATAATTCTAATTCTTTGAATATATATTTGGCTTTTTCAACTTTCCCCAAAAATAAATTGAATTATCAAGAAATTGAAAATACCATCGGTTTATCTGATGTAATCGAAATAACAAGCAATTCTAATACAAATTCTAACGATATATTTGAAACAATTAATGAAAAAGTATCTAACCTTTATCAACAAGAAAATTGGGCGGAAAATAATAAGATTATAGATTTTTATGAAAGGAAAGATACAACTGATGTGAATTTATTTGTTTCTCATCCTAATTTACACCCTGATAATAGAGTATTATTTTTTACTTCTAATTATTTCGATTTTTCACAAAAAGAAACTAATTTCAAAGGTTGTGAGATTTATTTTATAATTAAAGACAAACAAAATAAATGGTCTAAACCAATTAACTGTGGCACAAATATCAACACAGATTGTGATGATATTTCACCTTATGTAACAAAAGATGGAAGCAAACTTTTGTTCTCATCAATGGGTGGCGAAAGTGTTGGTGGATATGATTTATTTGAATCCATAATTGACAATAATATCTTAAATAATATTATTACAAATTTTGATAAAACTGGCGAAATTGACCAGAATTATATTGCGTCAAATATCAAAAGTTTATTCCAGCCTAGTAAAAATATGGGTAAACCAATTAATACTAAGTTTGATGAGACATTCCCTACTGCTCCAAATCAGACAGACTCGGTTTTGTATTATTCATCAAATCAAAATACCCAAAATGGCTTTGATATTTATGTCAAAGAAAAAATCTACACAAATAAAATATTAGCCGAAAATTCCAAACCATTAAAAGATGAATTCGAAATTAATTCTAATATTGTTTTAGAGCAAGCTCTACAATTACCTACAATCGAAGCTGAAAACAATACAAATATTACAAATATAAAAGACTTAAAGCAAACGCCAAAGATTGAAAAAGTCATTGAAACAATAAATATAGAAGGTAAAGTAAGAAGTCAAGAAGATGCTAAGCCAATCGAAGGTGCAAGTGTTATTTCGCAATTTGTAAAAAATGGAGAAAAGTATTCTGAAACTGTTTCAGACAAAAACGGCGACTATTTTTTAGAAATACCAAAAGGCGAACAAATAGATATTATTGCACAAAAGGAAAGTAAATTTTATGATAAATACACTCTGAAAATTGACACTGGTGGCACAACCAAAACAATTAAAATCGACTTTAAATTACCAGAAAAACTTACTTTAAGAATAAATTTCCCTTATGACGAATTCAAAGAGCCATATCAATTCACCCTTGATTCTAATGGAATAGAAACTGACGAAACTTGGGAACATACACTCGATTTGTTGGCTCAAGATGTTATAAGTACAATTGACAAAATCAAGTTTTTGGAAATCATAGGACATACCGATGATATCGCCGGAGTTGAATACAATAGTACTTTGGGCTTGAATAGAGCAAAATTTGTCTCAGATGAGTTAATCAAAAGAGGAGTTGATTCTAATAAAATAGTAGTCAAATCAAAGGGTAAGTCAAACTTATTGCCAAAGAAAAAAGATGAAAGTCTTGACATTTATCGCAAAAGACTAAGAAGAGTTACTTTTGAGAAAAAAATATAACTTAATGAATATAAATCAAAAATTATTAATAAATAATAATTTATTTAGATTAATATTCAATCAAAAAACGTCTAAATACAATTAAACGTATAACTAAATATATCAAATTATCTGAAATCAAAATTTTAATTAATGTCTAACAATAGAATACTTTTAATTTTAATTGCATCTACATTGATTTTTGCTGGTACTGTTTCATTTGGAGTATATTTTATTACTTCATCGGGAATACCATCATTAGAACAATTAGAGAATCCACCACAATCCCTCGCTACACAAATATTTAGCGAAGATGGAGAGATTTTAGACCATTTCTTTATCGAAAGAAGAGTAAATTTACCACTCAATGAAATTCCTAAAGATTTTATAAAAGCATTGATTTCGACCGAAGATAAAAAATTCTACAGACATTGGGGATTAGATGTAGATAGAATTATCAAAGCAATGATCAAAAATGTATTGGCGGGACGTACCAAAGAAGGTGCATCTACCATTACACAACAATTAGCACGTAACTTGTTTTTGGATCAATCAATTAATTTGGGACGTAAAATAAGAGAAGCCCAAGTTGCTATACAAATCGAAAACATTTACACAAAAGATGAAATCCTCGAGATGTATTGTAATACTGTAGCATTTGGTAGAGGTGCTTATGGTATTAATGTTGCAGCAAAGACTTATTTTAATAAAAAACCAAAAAATCTAACTACTTCCGAGTCTGCTTATTTGGTTGGATTACTCAAAGCACCTTCTTTTTATGATGTCAGAGTGGACGAGCAGAGAGCAATTCGTAGAAGAAATTTAGTATTGAATTTGATGTTATCAAATAAAAATCTAACAGAAGACGAATATTACGAATATATCGAAGAACCTATCTTAAGTATAAGAGGCAAAGGCAAAAACAATATTGATGATATTGCACCGCATTTTGTAGAGTATATTAGGCAACACGTAAGAGATGATGATAATTTAAATAAGTATGATTTATACAAAGATGGTTTGATAATCAAAACTTCTTTAAATTCAAAAATTCAAAAATATGCTAATGAAGCAGTCGAAGAGCATCTTTTGGAATATCAAAAGTTATTTGACAGAGCGTTTAGCTGGAATAAAAATAAGGATTTATTAAAGAAAGTAATAAGTGATGCTATTAGGAAAAATCCTCAATATATTTTTGCATCTAAAGAACACAAAAAAGATATTGCAGATAAATTAAGAAATAATAAAAAATTTGTTGATTCGGTCAAAAGTGTTGTAACTACTATTCAAATTGGTTTGGTAGTTATCGAACCAAGAACTGGTGCTGTATTGAGTTTAGTTGGAGCGTCTCCAAAATTTATGTTAGAAAATCCTGATGCAAAGTATTCATTAAATCATGTTACTCAAATCAGACGTCAACCCGGTTCTGCTATAAAGCCATTTATTTATGCAATGGCACTTAGTCAAGGTATGCAACCAGAAGATATGATTAGTTGTGGTCCATTTAGTTGGACTAACCCTGAATCAGGTGAGGTGTGGAGACCGAGTACAGGTACAAATGAATGCCCAGACGCAAGTTACAAAATGAGTTTGGTAGATGGATTAAGAAAATCAGTCAATTCAATTGCTGCGAGGTTAATTACTCAAGTTACTTCGCCATTAGAGGTAAAAAACACTTTGATTAAAGCAGGTGTTGCGAGTAAAATTAATGCTGTTCCGGCTTTGGCTTTGGGTGCCGGTGGAGAATTCAAACCATTAGAACTGATTTCTGCGTATACGATCTTTGCAAATGACGGATTTGCTGTAAAGCCATTTTTCTTAAATGAAATTGAAGACAAACAAAATAATATTATTTATAAAATGAATGTTGGAAATAAAGTCGCTGATGTATTGAATAAAGAAATTGCCCTTAATACAACTTATATGCTCGAACAGGTAGTAAATAGAGGTACAGCAACTAGAGTTAGAAAGTACTTTAAAAACATTGCTGCAGCTGGTAAAACCGGTACTACAAACAACAATACAGATGCTTGGTTTGTCGGTTATACTCCTGAATTACTTTGTGGTATTTGGGTTGGTTTTGATGACCAAAGAGTTAATTTTGATGTTATTGGACTGAACGGACAAGGTGGTAGAGTTGCAGGTCCTATTTGGGGAAAGTTGATGAGTAAAATCTATAATGACAAACTGTTGCCATATAAAGTTAAAAACTTTGACTACACAAACACCGAAATTGTACCAACTAATCTGGATTCTTTGAGACAGCAACCAATTGAAGAAATAGAAGAAATTAGATAATTACTAATTATAATTCACTAACATATTCTAAACAAATAACCCTAAACAAATATCCCTACAAATATATCCCTAAAATAAAAACGATTGATTATTTATGAAAGCAATAGAAAACAAAACAATAATATTTGGAGTATCTGGCTCAATATCAGCATACAAAAGTCCAATGATAATTAGAGAATTAATTAAATTAGGTGCTAATGTAAAAGTTGTAATGACTCAGGATGCTACGAATTTTGTTTCGCCTTTGGTCTTGTCTAATCTAACAAAAAATAAAGTAATAGTTAATCAATTTGATGAAAATATTAATAATTCCGGAGCTTGGCATGTAGAATTAGCTAATCATTGTGATTTGATGATAGTTGCTCCTGCATCAATGAATACCATCGCAAAATTAGCGAATGGACTTTGTGATAATTCATTAATGACTACCTTGTTCTCTATTCCCTTTGGTTATAATAATTCTAATAATTCGACTTCTCTAAATTCAAAGAATATACCTATTATTCTATCTCCAGCAATGGATTATGATATGTGGTATCATCCAGTCAACCAAAGAAATATCAATATTTTAAAAGAAATTGGCTATATAATTATTGAGCCAGAAGAGGGTGAACTATCAAGTGGATTAATTGGAAAAGGAAGACTGCCAGACACTAATGTAATTGTTAATGAAGTTTTAAAATATATTGTTGGTTCTACCCAAAATAATAACAATATTGATAATTCAAATGATAATATTAATAATGAAGCTGAAATTATAGAAAGCAATATAATTTCCAACATTACCGACAATTCTAATATTACGAATAATATAGTCGAAGAAAATATTAATTCTCCTGAAGTAATTGTAGCAAAAGAAGTAAATAAATTTGATAATATTAAACAAAGAATTATTGAATTAGAGAAAAAATTAAAAATTGAAGCTCTAATTAGCAAAAAAGTAGATAATGATACTAACATAAACACTAATTCTATAAAAGATGATATTGCGTTTAATGTTGAGTTAGATTTAGAATTACTAAAAAAAAAAAATCTAACTGAATTTGTAATCTCTGAACATCAAAGGAAATTATCACTTCTGTCAAAGTATTACTTAAATAAAAAGATACTTATCACTGCCGGACCCACCTACGAAAAAATTGATGATGTACGATTTATTAGTAACTTTTCTACTGGTAAAATGGGTTATTGTTTGGCAAAGGTAGCTATTGAAATGGGTGCAGAAGTTACTTTGATTTCCGGTCCTGTCAACGACAAATTAAATGATGAGCTTGACGAAAAAATCAAACTAATTAAAATAACATCAGCCAAAGAAATGTTGGATAAGGTTTTAGGAAATTACCAAAATCAAGATATATTAATATTTTCTGCTGCTGTTTCAGACTACTCGCCGAAATACCAACATATTGGTAAACTTAAAAAAGATAATATTAAACTTGATAATCTTGAATTAATTGAAAATAAAGATATACTCAAAACTATTGGTAATTTAAAAAGTAACACCCAATTAGTAGTTGGATTTGCTTTAGAAAGTGAAAACTTAGAGCAAAATGCTACCACAAAACTAAACTACAAAAATGCCGATATTATAATTGGAAACTACGCAAATAAAGAAGATTCTGGGTTTGGTGGTGATAATAATACAATCACAATTATTTCCAAAAATCAATCTCCTAAGCCTTACCCAAAAACAACTAAAAATATCGTTGCGTTAAATATATTTGAATTTATCGAAAAATATTAATTGGTATTTTGTCGAGTTTATATTCCGTCTTCATGCAACACGGGTATCAAAGCCTAAATGTCCGAAAGATAGATGGTTATAAAACTGCGTCAAGTTCTCCGAGAGCTACTCCCACCCTACGTTGTGTCTTACACTAATATAGTTTGACACTTTTTAATTTGCTCTTCAATCAAAACGCCTCTTTCAATAATATCATGATGGTTAAAGTATTTCATTATTTTTATTATTTTTTCCTTTTTTATTATATACTTCTTCAAAAATAACGAGTAATAATTTTATTTATTTGTCGGAATGATTACGTTGATTCTCTAATTCATTCAACTTATTGCTTATCAAATTATAATTTGATTTGTCCAATTTTTTGATGCTTGTAGTATAATTTTTGCCCTCAATAATGACAACTCTAATTTCCATATCAAAACTTGGTGCAACCGGGTTTGGGTGAGAATCCACATACTGCAATTCAAATTGCCCAACTCCGTGCCAAGGCAGATATTCAATAGTATATGGCACACCTTTACTATCAGTATAATAATTTGTCATCGGTAGCTGTACCCAAGTGTTCGTCCCACTCGAAGAACGCAAGTATGTCAAAACAATTCCGTTGTTAATTACACCAGTGGTCAGGTCAGGTATAGTTTTGAGGTATAAGTAAGTGCTGATATCGTTTACTTTTGGAGCCCAATCATTTGCTTTTATGCTATAATTATATGTAACAAAACGATTTAGATCTGGGTCACTAACTACAGGATTATTATCATCCATATAACAAGAATTAAGACTTAGAGTTAGAATTATAAAAAGCATTGAGCTTTTGATAAATGTAGTTAGTGTTTGGTTGAAGTTAATTTTTTGGTTTTTCATATATTTATTGCCTTATTGTTTTAAATATTAAGTAAATTTGTATAATAAGTTTGTGCTAATTTGTTTTACGGACTTTGGCTTAATTTGTTACAATCCAAACTTATATTAAAATACTTTTATAATACTTTTATAATCACAATAGTTGAAAAATGGAAATAGTAATAATAATAGCAGCATTATTTGCATCAATTTTAACTTTTTTCTCTGGTTTTGGTCTCGGAACAATTCTTTTGCCCGTGTTTAGTATTTTTTTTGAATTACAGGTCGCAATTGCAATGACAGCAATCGTGCATTTGTTCAATAACTTATTTAAAATAAGTTTTTTGACTAAAGATATAAATTGGAGAGTATTTCAAAAGTTTGGAATTACAGCTTTTATCGGTGCAATTTTAGGTGCATTTTTGATGAATAATTTAGTTGTCCAAAATATTATTTATGATTTTAATATTTTTAATCATCAATTCAATTCATCTCTAATTCAGATAACTATTGGTTTATTGATTATTATATTTGCAGTGATTGATTTATTACCCAATTTATCCGATAAACTAAAATTAACAGATAATTCTATGAGATTAGGCGGTTTTATCAGTGGCTTTTTTGGTGGATTGTCTGGTCATCAAGGTGCTTTGAGGTCAATGTTTCTAATCAAAAGTGGCTTAGAAAAAACAGCGTTTATTGCAACTGGCGTAATGATTGGAGTTGTAATTGATTTATCAAGATTATTCGTATATTCCAACTCAATTTTTCAAAATATAGAAAAGTACGATTTCCGAATTATATTAATAGCTTTAATCTCTTCTTCGATTGGAGTTTTGATTGGAATTAATCTATTAAAGAAAGTAACTATTGAATTTTTGAAATATTTGGTATTATTATTTTTAGTGATTTTTGGACTTTTAATGATTTTGGGCATAGTCTGAAAAAAATAATTTCCTCTGTAAATCGTTGAATTAATTATATTTACAACGGTGTCTAAAAATAGTTTGTTACATTTTTGGCAAAAAACAGTCTTTTATATAGAAGGGAATGACAAATTTTGAAAAAGTTTTTTAAATATTACATTATTGAATGCTAAATAAATTTGAAAAATATAAAGATGAAGATTTGATTATTGAATTAAAATCAGACAAAAAAAGCAGTGATATGGCTTTTTTGGTGATTTATAATAGGTATAGTCAACAAGTTTATTTTTATTGCCTCAAAGTAACCGGAGATGAGGATACTGCAAAGGATATTTTTCAAGAAGTGTTTATCAAGTTTGTTGATTACGCCCTAAAAAGTGAAAATATGACTTCAATCAAAAATTACTTAATCAAGATTGCGAGAAGTATTTGGCTTGAATCAAAAAAGCACAATTATAATGAAGTTGTATTGGATTTGGATATTCATAATTTTGGGACCGAATTTCATACATTTTATGATGATGAAGCCAAAAATGATTTGAATAATTATATTGATAATTGTTTGAATCTATTGGATGAAGATGAAAAAGAAGTAATTATTATGCGTCAGTTTCAAGATATGAGTTATATTGAAATTGAAGAAATTACAGGAATAAGCATTAAAACCTGTAGAATGAAATATTATAGAGCAAAAGAAAAGCTCAAAAATATGCTTACTGTTTATTATGATAAAAATAAGCAATAAGGTCGTTTTTATAAATTATAGAAATTAAAATACATTATATTTAAGAGGCAATATGTCTAAGTCGAAATTAATTTATGAGTACCTTGACCAAGGACTTGATGATACGAGAGAAGATATGCTCTTCAGTTCATTAAATGAAAATAAAGAGATGCGAGAAGAGTTTTATAACTTAATCAAATTGGATAAGGCATCTTTTGCGAACTTTGCTCAAACGACCGTACCTGCATCTGCAACGAATGCACTTTTTGCAACTATGGGGCTTGAGTTACCGTTAGCAGAAAATGTTAAAAAAGACAAAGACAGAACTCCTGTGGGATTTATCACATCAGTTGGATCATTATCTTTATTTACTCATTTCAGAGATTATGTATCTGCATTTTTGGGTCTGTTGATTGGTGGTATGTTGACTGCACTGATATTTAATTTCACTAATGCTACTAAAAACAATATCAATAATGATAAAATAACCAATTCTATTAGTGGTAATGGTATTTCATCTCAAAATAATTCTTTGACTAATAATTCAAACAAATCTAATTCTTCACTCCCATTATTAATTGATAATGATAAATATAATGATAAATATAATGATAATAATGAAGAATTAAATAATGGAAATATTGTTAATGATAGAAGAAATAATAGAGTTAATACAAACCAGAATAATCAAAATACTCAGAACTCCAATAACATTCAAAAATATTTGACTGCTTCTAATTCTAATTCCAACTCTAATTCTAATTTATCTAATAATTTAGGTAATAGTTCGAATAACAACTCAAATTACAATTTAGATAATAAATTTAATTTGAATAATATTAGTCTTAATCAATCATTAATTGAAGATATAAAAAGCAACTTGGGAGGCGGAATTACAATCAATTTAGGTGAAAATTCAGAAAATAATAATGGTAATTTGAATAACAGCTTAGCCAATACTGATAATAATCTTTCTGTTTTTAATTTGGAACAATTTAATAATATCAATAACATTATTATTAACGAACTTGGAAATAACATAACAATCATCAATGAACTTACAGAACAAACTAGAGACGCTATTTTTAAAGAAAACATACTATTTATTGATAACAAAGTTTATGAAGATGCAAAAGACTTCAACGATTTCACTATAGTATTAAAAGGTATTGGAAGCTCAAATAATAGTTATAATAACCAAATTCAATCTTTTTCTAATAATATAAGATTAGGTCTTTTATATTCAGTTGCAAACAACCATTTTGTCGGTATAGAATTAGGAAATGAGCAATTTGTATTACCAACACAAATCAATCAGTTAGATAAAAATTATCAAAACGAAAGTACTTACTTTGTTGGAGCAAATTATAAATTTGATATTAAAGAATTGGCAATAATGAAAGGAATTTATCCAAGTATAGGTACTTCGATTAATTTTGCTACTATCGGTACAATAATGAGAGGGAATATCGGAATAAACTTAAAGCCAGAGAGCAGACTAAGTTTTGGAATATATTATGAGCCGAGCATATTATTTAATAATTACCGTAGCTTAACCGAAAATTATGTCAAAAATAATGTTGTGTTTGGCGTAAGTTATAAATTAGAATAATTAATCATATTTCAATAATATTATTATAAATTAAATTTAAATTATTAGGGGAAATTCTGAAGCCAGTACGATGGTCATGAGTTTTCCCTGTTTTTGAACCAGAATTATAGACACCAATTCTAAAGTCAATAAAAATGTAACCTTTTTCTAAGCTATCAACAAATTTATCAACTTACGATACGTCCGTCTTCCATCGTTATTATTCTATTGGTACGCTCCGCAAAATCCATATCGTGAGTTACTATCAAAAGTGTTTTTTTGTATTCTGAGGCTAATTCTTTGAAGATTTTAAAAACTATTTCTGCATTAGTCTTATCCAAATTTCCTGTCGGTTCATCGCACATTATTATTAATGGGTCATTTATCATTGATCTTGCAATTGCAACTCTTTGTTTTTCTCCACCAGATATTTGATATGCCATTTTATGAGCCAAATGTTCTATACCCAAATCTTTTAGGTAATTCATACCAATTGATTCTAACTCTTCAACGCTTTTTTTGTTTAGTTTGGTGCCAGGAAGTATTACATTTTTTAATACTGAAAACTCATTAAGTAAATAATGAAATTGGAACACAAAGCCAATTTTTTCATTTCTTACAGCTGCTAATTCTTTGTCGGTTTTGCCCGTAAGCAAAATGTTATCAATATAAAGTTCACCTTTATAACTCGTATCCATTGTGGAAAGTATATATAATAAAGTTGACTTGCCACAACCAGACCGACCAATAATAGAGATAAAATCCATACTTTTTAATTGAAATGAAATATCCTTTAATACATCAATTTGTACAGGGTCGTAAAATGATTTATTAATTAATTTAGCTTCTAGAACTACTCTATTATCTTGATTGTTTTGACTAACTTGATTATCTTTATTATTATTCATTTACCTTACTCTAATGATTATTACAGGGTCAAGTTTACTGGCTTTTCGAGCTGGGAACCAACCGGCAAAATATGTGGTAAACAAAGCAAAAGTAATAGCGGTTATATAATATCTAATTCCGTAGTCAATTGGATAAGTCTCAACTGTCGGTAGAGACGCTGTAACAAATGGAATCGAATCTATCAACAAAGACAACAGAAAGCCAAATAATAATCCAGCCACACCGCCACAAATACCTATAGTCAAAGATATAGTTGTAAATATTTTCTTTATATCACTGCTATCAAAACCAGTTGCCTTCAAAATAGCAATTGTATCCATTTTTTCATAGATAAGCATATTTAGTATATTAGAAATCCCAAATCCAGAAACAATCAAAAGTGTAAGTCCGACTGCATAAGAAATCAATGAACGAACACTACTTCCAGTTTCAAATTGTGAGTTTGCAGTTTGGATATCTTCAGCATCTACACCAAATAATTTAGAATATTCTATGGCTATCATTGGTGCTTTTTCAATTTCATAAATCTTTATTTGAATATCACTGATATAGTTTTCTGGCTTGCCTAATAATTTTTGAGTAGTAGCCAAACTCGCATAACTTTGTACTTTATCTAATTCTGCCATTCCAGATTGAAAAAAACCAACAACTTTGAGTGAAAATTGTTCACCATTCGAAGTAGTAATATTGATTATATCTCCAACTTTTGCCAACATTTTATCAGCTGCACCTTTCCCAAGAATTATACTATTAGCAATTTTTTTTAAGTCCTTATAATCACCTTCGATAACATAATCATTAAAGAAAAAAAGTTTAGCTTCTTTTTCTACATCAATTCCATTTATTACACCGTTTAACTCAATATTACCTACATTATAAAATACCTGAGTTGAGATTTTCGGTGCAATTCCAAATACTCTTTTGTCATTTTCTAATTGATTTATGATTTTTGCTACATTATAAATTTCTTTTCTGGTATTATATGGCTTTACAGAATTAATAAAGTTGTAATTATCTTTATACTTTGAACTCATAGAAATTGGTTGGTTGTCAGAAATCTTTAAATCATTGTATAATCTAATATGTGGAGTTCGATTGAGAATTAAACTATCCAATAATGTGTTTAACCCCTCCATAAATCCAAGCAAAGCAATAAACAAAGTAATACTAAATGTAACTCCTACTGCCGCTACTCCTGTTTGCTTCCATCTTGCAATAATTAAGGCGAAAGCGATTTCAGTTATATATTTTACTCTCATTTTCCTTGCTTAATTATTTTACTACTTTTGCTTAATCCATTGATTATTTCAACTTTATTATAATCTAATAGTCCAATTTTTACTTTTTGTATTTTACCACTTTCCAACATAACAGTAGAATCATTTAGTAAATAGTCTCTTTCTATTATAAGAACATTTTCTTTCGTTTGAATTAAAATATTACACTCAGTAGTTAGATTAGGATAAAGCACTTTGGGTCTATCAACAAATCCAGCTACAGCTTTAAAAGTCCGTGTTTTGGCATTCATTATATGGTCAATAGAAGTAATTTTAGCTTCAAAAACTTGATTTTTGTAACTATCCATTCTGACAAATACTGTTTGGTCTTTTTTGATTTTAGTTATATCGTATTCATCTACACTTAATTCTATTTCAAAGTCATCTGCTCCGATTATAGCTATTGGAGATAAGTTATTGACTATCTCGCCTTTTTCTTTATAAATTTGATAAATGATCCCATCTATTTCACTTTTTACATAAAAGTCACTCTCTAAAAGTTTTGATATTTCTAAATTATTTTTTGATTGTTTCGATATTAATTGTAGTTGATTTTTTAAGTCATTATATTTTGTTATCGAACTTGTTAAATTTAGTTTAGAATTTTCATAATTTAATTCTTTTTGTTCCAATTCAATTTTAATTCCAATACCTTTCTCCCAAAGATTTTTTTGTCTAACAAATAATAAAGAGTCATTTGTTAATTTTTGTTTCGCTAATTTTATTGCTTTTTCAGCTTCGTTTACTTTTTCTAAATTAAAATTATAATCAGAGTAAACTGAATTTAATCTTGCGTTTTTAAATGCTAATTTGGAACTTTCATTATAAATCTGAATAATGGTATCTCCTTTTCGCACAGCACTGCCTTCTGTTAATACAACTTTGGCAACAATACCATTTATTTTACTAAATACTTCATATTGATTTTTACTTTTAATAATTCCAGAAGCATAAACGCTTTCGGTTATATTTTTAATTTCAGGATTTATATACTTCGTTTCTTCATTACAGGAGGCAAAAAACATCAAAATAAAAAAGTACCCAAAATTCTTAATTATTATTTTACTTTTATTCATAATATTTATATCTAAAATTTAAATATACAAAATAATAGTTGATTTATTTTACATACCAAAAAAAATAGTTGTAATTTACCTTTATAATCCCAGATTATTAAATTTGTGTAATTTAGTGTTGTTTTTTAAATAAATAATTAAAATAATCACAAAAAAAACCTAATCAGACTTTCTATCTAATTAGGTTTTCTTTTTAAATTGCATTTTTTAATTAAATTCTAAATCACAACCTTCACTCTTACCAACCCAAAACCCAAGCAAATATAAGTGGAGCAACAATTGTAGCATCCGACTCAACTATGAATTTGGGTGTTTGTATATCTAATTTACCCCAAGTGATTTTTTCATTTGGTACGGCACCAGAGTATGAACCATAGCTTGTAGTAGAGTCAGATATTTGACAGAAATACGACCAAAATGGAACATCATGCCACTCTAAATCTTGATACATCATAGGTACTACACAAATTGGAAAATCCCCAGCAATCCCGCCACCAATTTGGAAGAATCCAACACCTTTTCCAGCAGAATTATTACGATACCAATCCGCAAGCCATACCATATACTCAATACCGGACTTCATAGTCGAAGCTTTTAATTGATTTTTGATAATATAAGATGCGAAAATATTACCCATAGTCGAATCTTCCCAACCTGGAACTACAATAGGTATGTTTTTTTTAGCAGCGGCAAGCATCCAAGAGTTTTTAGGGTCGATTTCGTAATATTGTTCCAAATCGCCCGATAAAAGCATTTTATACATATACTCGTGTGGAAAATATCTTTCATTATTATCTTCGGCAGTTTTCCATTGGTGGTGGATATGTTTTTGCAATCTTCTAAATGCTTCTTCCTCTGGAATACAAGTATCTGTAACTCTATTATAGTGATTTTCTAATAAATCCCACTCATCTTGTGGAGATAAATCACGGTAGTTTGGTACTCTTTTATAATGTGAGTGAGCTACCAAATTCATTATATCTTCTTCCAAATTGGCACCAGTACAAGAAATAATCGCAACTTTATCCTGTCTTATCATTTCGGCAAGTGATTTGCCAAGCTCAGCAGTTGACATTGCTCCAGCAAGAGTTATCATCATTTTTCCACCTTCCAAAAGGTGAGTTTCATAACCTTTTGCAGCGTCAACAAGTGCCGCAGAATTAAAATGTAAGTAGTGATTTTCGATGAATTGAGATATAGGACCACGAGTTTGAGACATAATTCCCTCATTATTTTAGTTAGTAATATAATTTATTTCAAAATTACGTAAAAAAAATAAGTAATTTTGTATAATAAATTTAATTAATAATACAAAAACTTCACTTTTTATGCAAAGCACAAAAACAATTTCTCGAATAATAGGCATTTTGTTTATTTCTGCCTTCTTTTTTTATGGATACGGTAACTACTTAGTAGATGATTATCTAAAAAGCAATTCATTCAACAAACAAAATTCCAACTCAGCCATCATTGGAGCTGTGATGATGTTAATTAATTCTGTAGTAGTTTTGGTAATTGGAATTCTAATTAACAAATTATTCAAAAAAAACTATAATTTAATTGCAAAAGCTTACTTATTTGCAAGAATAATTGAGGCATTTTGCTTGGCATTTGGCACAATATTTTTGTTGCAAGTTGTAAATTTAAGTTTGAGTTATGAAAACAATAACATTACTTTAGAAATATTGAATAACAGAATACTGACTGCCCAAAATTTCAATTTTGAATTTTACAATTTAGGAATGTTAGTGCTGGCTATGAGTAGTATATTATTTTTTAGATTTCTAAAACAAACAAAATATCTACCCACTTATTTATCTACAATTGGTATACTTAGTTATTCAACATTTGCCATTGGTATATTATTAGAACTCTTAGGACAAAAGATTTTGGGAGAACAAACGGGTATATATTTATCAATTCCAGGTGGAGTTTTTGAGTTCGTTTTAGGTGTTTGGTTGATTGTAAAAGGATTTGATTTTGAAAATTAAAATCCATCAAATAGTATAAATTGCTGTTAATTTATTATTAATTCTTAATTTAGCAAAATTTATTTAATCATAATTCAAAAAAGTATAAAATGTTAGGTGTAAATAGTTTATCCATTCAGTTTGGTGGAAATTTTCTTTTTGATAATGTTTCATTCGTTGTAAGAGAAAGAGATAGAATAGGACTTATTGGTCGTAATGGAAATGGTAAATCCACTTTATTAAAAATTATTTCTGGAATACAAAATCCGGAACAAGGTAATGTTTCATTTCCAAATGGTTATCGTATAGGGTATTTACCACAAGATTTAGATTCGGTTTCAGATAAAAATGTATTCGACGAGGCTTCAGAAGCATTAATTGAAATTAAAAATTTAGAAAGAAGAATAGATTTCTTGACAAATGAATTAAATACAAGAACCGATTATGAGTCTGATGAATATTCTAAAATTATTGAAGAAATGACAGAATCTCACGAAAGATTTGATATGCTGGGTGGTGGTGCAGCCGATTCTATTGTAGAACAAATTTTGGTTGGTCTTGGTTTTATTAGAGAAGAGTTTGACAAAGCAGTAGTCGCATTTAGCGGTGGCTGGAGAATGAGAATAGAGTTAGCTAAGATATTGATATCAAAACCTGATTTAATCCTATTAGATGAGCCCACAAACCACTTAGATATAGAGTCTGTAATTTGGTTGGAAAACTTTCTGAAAGTTTATGATGGTGCATTGATGATTGTATCCCACGATAGAAGATTTTTGGATATAGTTACAAACAGAACAATTGAAATATTTAGAGGGAAAATTTACGATTACAATTTACCTTATTCTAAATTTATAGAACAAAGACAAGAACAAAGAGAAATCCAAATTTCTGCAAAGAAAAATCAAGATAAACAAATAGCTCAAACAGAAAAATTTATTGAGAGATTTAAGGCAAAAGCTACATTTGCCTCAAGAGCTCAATCGAGAGTAAAAATGTTAGACAAAATGGAGAAAATTGAAGTAGAAGATGAAGACACTTCATCAATGCAATTTCGATTTCCAGAGCCACCTCGAAGTGGTAGATTAATTGCAGAGTTCAAAAATCTAAATAAACATTACGGCAAAAAACACGTATTAAAAGATTTGGAATTTGGATTAGAAAGAGGCGAAAGATTAGCATTTGTAGGTAAAAATGGAGAAGGTAAATCAACACTTTCTAAAATACTTGCAGGTATAGAATCATTTGATGGTGAAGTAGAAAATGGACACAATGTAAAATTAGGTTATTTTTCTCAGCATCAAGCACAATTATTAGAGGGTGATTATACTGTTTTTGAGATAATAGACAACGCTGCCCAAGGTGATATGAGATCAAAAGTTAGAAGTTTACTTGGAGCATTTTTATTTAGTGGTGATGCTGTTTACAAAAAAGTAAAAGTATTATCTGGTGGTGAAAGAGCAAGATTAGCATTAGCAAAATTATTATTAGAGCCTATCAACTTTTTGATAATGGATGAGCCAACAAATCACTTAGATATGATAGCCAAAGATGTATTAAAAAATGCACTTTTAGAGTTTACTGGTTCAATTGTAATTGTATCCCACGATAGAGAATTTTTGGAAGGATTAACAAATAAAACTATTGAATTTAAAGCAGGTAAAATCAAAGAATACCCTGGTGATTTGAGTGAATATCTACAATTAAGACAAATTGAAAATTTAGATGAATTGGAAAAAAATAAAAGTGTTAAAGTAGAAGAGAGAGCAAATAACAAATCAGAATATAAAGACAGACCAAAAGATACACAGAAAAATAATCAAAAAGATATCAGTAGAGTCGAAAAATCAATAAAAGAAAAAGAAATAGAGATAGCAGAAGTTGAATATTACATTACAACTGTAGAACATGATTTAGCAAATCCAGATAACTTTAAAGACATTGAAAAGACTAAAAAATTGAATCAAGTTTATCAAGAATCTAAAAACAAATTAGGTAAAGTTATGGCTGACTGGGAAAGGTTACAAGCAGAATTAGATACATTCATGATAAATTAAGCGTAGTTGAGGTGTTTATTTGATTTTAAATAATAATTTTAAACTATATACTATAAAAGAAGCTAAAAGAATATGAAAATTTATACAAAAACTGGTGATGATGGTACTACCGGGCTTTTTAACGGGCAAAGAGTAGCAAAATATAATGATAGAGTAGAGGCTTATGGAACAATTGATGAATTAAATTCTATAATTGGCATTGCTATTAGTTTTTTGAATTCAGATACGCCAAATACTAATATGGAAATTTCATCAAATAAAGAAAACTTGAATTTGTTAATTTCAAATTTAAAAACGATATCTAATTTACTTTTTAATTTAGGGTCTGATTTGGCAACTCCAATCAACCCCAAACCAAAATTTGAAGTACCACGTATTACAAATGAACAAATAGAATTACTTGAAAATTGGATAGATACTTATGACGAAAGTTTAGAAAAATTGAAAAATTTTATTTTGCCAGGTGGCAGTAATGCAGCCGCTTTTTTGCATCAAGCAAGAACAGTATGTAGAAGAGCAGAAAGACTAATAGTAAAACTTTCAATAGAAAATGAACTTAACCCAAATTCTGTAATTTTTGTAAATAGATTATCCGATTACCTTTTTACAGCAGCCAGATATTGTAATGTTAATAAGGGTATTCCTGACGTAATTTGGGAAAAAGTTTAATAAATGTTAACTAAATAATAAAGTATATTTTTTTACGTATTTAATTTAAATAATAAAAATACTAAACTAATATGACAAATAATCAAAACAATATTAAATACTAAAATGTCAATAAAAGTAATTCAAGAATATTATAGAAATTCAGAAAACTATAAACAATTTGGTCAAACTACTAATGAAAGTAGTATTAGAAGGGCATTTGCTAATTTATTGGAGCATTATTGTCATTCTAATAATTTATATATTATTGATGAATTACATTTGAAAGAAAGTAAAAAAAGACCAGATGCAACTGTAAGAAATTCTTTAGGATTAGATTTTGGGCATTGGGAAAGTAAAGATGAAAATGACAATTTAGATAAAGAGATTTTTAATAAACAAAATCTTGGTTATCCAACATTTAATATTATTTTTGAAAATAGTATTGATATTGTTTTAATACAAGAAAATAAAGAAGTTTTACGTGGTAAAATTGCGGATGAGGAATTTTTAGATAGGTTGATAATAGCATTTGTAAGTTATGAAAGAAAAGAAATTAGAGAATATCGATTAGCAATTGAAAAGTTTGCCAATGATGTTCCAAGAATAGTTTCTAAATTAAGAATTATGATTGTAAAGCAATTTAACTCTAATAATAATTTTATCATCTCTTTTAATAATTTTTGGGAAATTTGTAAAAAAAGTATCAATCCAGAAATTAGTAAAGAAAATATAATTGAAATGTTGATTCAACATATTTTAACAGATGAAATATTTACAAGTATATTTAATGATGCTGCATTTCATAGAGAAAATATAATAGGTAAACAACTTAATAATTTAATAAACACTTTTTTTGAAAGAGCGTTGCGAAGAAAAACATTATCATCAATTGATAACTATTATTTAGCTATAAAAGCTGAAGCCTCTCGTATTGTTGACCATCATCAAAAACAACACTTTTTAAAAATTATATATGAGAATTTTTATAAAGCATATAATCCCAAAGCTGCTGATAAATTAGGTATTGTTTACACTCCAACAGAAATTGTTCAGTTTATGATAAAAAGTACTGATCATCTTTTAGACAAACATTTCCATAAAGGCTTAAAAGATAAAAATGTAGAAATTTTAGACCCAGCTACAGGTACAGGAACATTTATTGTCGATATAATTGATTATATACCAAAACAATATTTAGAATATAAATACAAAAATGAAATACACGCTAATGAAGTAGCTATTCTTCCATATTATATAGCAAATTTAAATATTGAATATACATATCAACAAAAAATGCTTACCTTTGAACCTTTTAATAATATTGTATTTGTTGATACATTAGATAATTTAGGATTTAATTATAATGGAAAACAATTTGCATTAGAAGACTTTGGTTTTAATGAAGAAAATTTAGCAAGAATTAAAAATCAAAATGAAAAAAAAATATCTGTCATAATTGGGAATCCGCCATATAATGCAAATCAACAAAACGAAAATGACAATAATAAGAATAGATTATACCCACAAATCGACAAAAGAATAAAAGAAACTTTTATCTTTAATAGCAAAGCACAAAAAACTAAATTATACGATATGTATGCAAGATTTTTTAGATGGGCTATGGATAGAATTGATGATGAAGGAATTATAGCTTTTGTAACTAATAGAAGTTATATTGATAGTAAAACTTATGATGGTTTTAGAAAAATATTAAAAGAAGAATTTGATTTTTGTTATATAATTGACACTAAAAGTGATGTTAGAAAAAATCCTAAAATTGCAGGTACCACTCATAATGTATTTGGAATTCAAACAGGCATTGCAGTAATATTTTTAGTTAAAAACGGAAAATCAATAAATGATGTTGCATCAATTAATTACTTTTCACTTGACGATGAAATATTAAAAAAAGATAAACTTCAGTGGTTAATAGATAATCAATTTGAAGATATTCCTTTCGAGAGAATTAGACCTAATTTTAATGAAAAATGGATAAATCAAGCTGAAATAAATGATTGGGATAGTTTAATTAAAATCGCATCAAAAAATGCAAAACTAAATAGAGGAAACGAAACCATTTTTGAATTTTACTCATTAGGAGTATCAACTAATAGAGATAATTGGGTTTTTGATTTTAGTGAAAAAAATTTACAAAAGAAAATCAAGTTCTTTGTAAAGAAATACAATGAATTACTTAGATCAAATGATAATAGTTGGGATACAAGTATAAAGTGGAGTGCAGATTTAAAAAAATATTTTAGCAAAAAGTTAAAATTAACATTTAATAAAAATATTGCCGTTGTTAACTATAGACCTTTTACTAAGAAATATTATAGTATTGATAAAATGTTAAGTGATAGATTAACTGAAAATCATTATAGAATTTTTGGAAAAGATTTTAATAACGAAAATTTTTGTATATGTATCGACAATAATGGTGGTAATAAAATACTAATGACTAATAAGATTGCTGATTTACACTTTACTGGTGATACTCAAATAATACCTTTTTACATTTATGACACTAATTCAGATAATAAAAAAGAAAATATTACAGATTGGTCATTAAATGAATTTAGAACCCATTATAATGATAATAAAATAGAAAAAATTAATATTTTTCATTATGTTTATGCTGTATTATATAATCCAAATTATCGAAGTATATATGAAATAAATTTAAAAGAAGATTTTCCTGCAATTCCATTTTATAAAGATTTTAAGAAATGGTCTGATTGGGGTGAAGAATTAGTTGAATTACATTTAAATTATGAAAATGTCGAGAAGTATAATTTGAATATAATAAATATAGAAAATAAATTTGATAAGCCAAAAGTAAAACTAAAAATTGATAAATTAAAAGGTGAAATTGTTATTGATGAAAATACTATAATTAACGGTATCCCAGAAACTGTTTGGAAATATCAATTAGGAAATAGAAGTCCGTTGGAGTGGGTTACTGACCAATACAAAGAAAAAAAAATGGATGAACAAATATTACAAGAAAAATTTAATGATTATCGTTTTTCTGATTACAAAGAGCTATTTATTGATTTGATACAGAAATTGGTTACTGTTTCTATAAGTACAGTTGACATTATGAATAAAATGGAAATCGAATCTACTAACCAAAATGAATCTTTTTAAATTCTTTTTATAATTATAAATTTCATAAAACACCGCAAATTATTAAAATTCACTAAATAATTGTAATTTTGTAATCCTATAATAATTACTAAACTAAAATACTTTAAAATTATAAAGAATGGAATTTTTATGAGTGTTGAAACTAAAAATTATCTTTTTACCTCTGAATCAGTATCAGAAGGACATCCAGACAAATTATGTGACCAAGTTTCTGATGCCGTTTTAGATGCATTACTTACAAATGACCCTGAGTCTCGATGTGCTTGTGAGTGTTTTGCAACCACAGGGATGATTCTTGTTGGTGGCGAAATCAAAACTGATAGTTATATTGATTTGCCAACTATCGTTAGAGATGTAATCAAAGATATTGGATATAATAAAGCTGAATATAGATTTGATTCCGAATCTTGTGCTGTAATTAATGTTATTAATCAACAATCGGCTGATATTGCGATGGGGGTTGATACCGGTGGTGCTGGTGACCAAGGTATAATGTTTGGATATGCGACTAATGAAACAGCTGAATTGATGCCTGCGTCGATTATGTATTCTCATAAATTAGTACAAGAACTTGCAAAAATTAGAAAATCTGGTAGCCAAATGCAATATTTGAGACCAGATAGCAAATCTCAAGTTACAATAGAATATACGCCTGATAACAAAATCAAAAGAGTTCACACGGTTGTAATTTCAACTCAACACGACCCAGATATATCCCAATCTCTTATTAAATCTGACTTGATTGAGCAAGTAATTACAAAGGTAATTCCAGCAGAGTATTTAGATGATAATACTATTTTTCACGTAAACCCAACTGGAAACTTTGTTATCGGTGGACCTCACGGAGATTCTGGACTTACTGGTAGAAAAATCATAGTTGATACTTACGGTGGTAGAGCTCCTCACGGTGGTGGTGCTTTTTCTGGTAAAGATGCAACCAAAGTTGATAGATCTGCGGCTTATGCCGCTAGACATATTGCTAAAAACATCGTTGCAGCTGGATTAGCTGATGATTGTACAATTCAATTGTCTTATGCTATTGGTGTTGCCCAACCCATTTCAATTAATATTCAAATGACTGGTGGTGGCAAAGTTGATAATTATGATCTGTCTCAATTTATTCTAAAAAATATTGATTTAACACCAAAAGGTATAATCGATAAATTAGGTCTAAAAAGACCTATATTCAGAGCCACAGCATCTTATGGACACTTCGGAAGAAATGAATTCCCTTGGGAAGCATTAGATTTAGTTGAATTATTCAAAAGCAATTTTAAATAATTTAATATTAATCAAAAAGTAATTTATAACTTTTATTTTTATCATAGACAAGTCTCTCGGCTTGTCTTTTTTTTGTCTTGAACTAAAATTGCATTCAATTACACTCTTTTTCCTACTTCTTCCTCTTAAAAATCTGCCTCGGGGCGGGTCGTGAAAATTCATTTTCACGGGGTGGGGTCTCAAAACCATTCATTTAATAATACTTTTTAAGTATTATTAAATAAATAATACTTCTTCTCTCCCTCTTCCCACCTCCCAATTTTATGTACTTATTGAAAAGTCATTTGTGAAAGCAAGCAGATGGGTTCTCTTTGAGTCTCTACATTTAAAAAAAAACAAACATAAGAAGACCCAAGTAAGACGACACGCCGGTCGTCTCTACAGTTAAAGAAATATGAAAATTACAAACTCTTTATTCCTTAATAAATCTAAAGTTAATATTATCTTGAGCTGAGAATAGTCTTAGATTGTAATTTCCTCTTGCTAGAGTTTCAACTTGTATAACATCTGTATTTTGTCCAATGTTTTTAAATCCTAAATGATTTAATAATA
>Ga0209284_10001347_pt1 | contig 37935 bp, 36 predicted proteins | sample FRY03_FD_187211 | JGI IMG/M metagenome (GOLD analysis project Ga0209284, IMG submission 187211) | Freshwater microbial communities from Lake Fryxell liftoff mats and glacier meltwater in Antarctica - FRY-03 (SPAdes) (version 2) | ecosystem: Environmental > Aquatic > Freshwater > Ice > Glacier... | reverse complement strand
CAGGCCTTGAAGCGCATCAGGTTGGCGGCTTCGGTTTCAATGTAAGCGTCGGCCATTGGAAACTGCACGCCCTGGTTCTGGCCGATCGGGCGGTTGAAGACCACGCGCTCACTGGCGTAACGCCGCGCCTTGTCGATAAACCAATAAGCATCGCCTATACATTCCGCAGCGATCAGGGTGCGCTCGGCGTTCAGGCCGTCGAGGATGTACCTGAAACCCTTACCTTCTTCGCCGATCAGGTTCTCGGCGGGGATTTCCAGGTTGTCAAAAAAGACTTCGTTGGTCTCGTGGTTCACCATGTTGGCAATCGGCTGCACCGCCATGCCTTGGCCGATGGCGTCTTTCAGATTGACGATGAAGATCGACATGCCTTCTGACTTCTTCTTGACCTCGGTCAGCGGCGTGGTGCGGGCCAGCAGAATCATCAGGTCGGAATGCTGGATGCGCGAGATCCAGACCTTCTGGCCGTTGACCACATACTTGTCACCCTTTTTCACGGCCATAGTTTTGAGCTGCGTGGTGTCGGTGCCGGTGGTCGGTTCGGTCACGGCCATGGACTGCAGGCGTAACTCGCCGCTGGCTATTTTGGGCAGGTAGCGCTTTTTCTGCGCGTCCGATCCATGGCGCAGCAAGGTGCCCATGTTGTACATCTGGCCGTGGCAGGCACCGGCATTACCGCCGGCAAAGTTAATCTCTTCCATGATCACCGAGGCTTCAGCCAGGCCTAGGCCCGAGCCGCCGTAGTCGGCAGGAATCAAGGCCGCCAGCCAGCCAGCCTCGGTCAAGGCCGTCACAAAGGCTTCGGGGTAGCCGCGCTCGTGGTCCACCTTCTGCCAGTAGGCGGAATCAAACGACGCAAGCATGCCGCGCAGGGCTTCGCGCATGTCCTGGTAAGCGTCGGGGGTAGGGATCTGGGTTTTCATGAAGGGGCTTTAAGGAAATGGGGAAATGGGGAAACGGATTCAAGCCAGCGTGGCCGTGGCTTGCATGGTGAGCCAGCCTTCGTGGTCTTCGGTCCAGAGCTGCACGGTTTTGCCGTCGGGCGAGGGCTTGCCGTGCAGCTTGAAAGGCGCGATGTCAAACACCGGCCGCACCGCGCGAAACTGGAAGTGTGTCACACGGGCGCCGGGCAGCCGGTTGCGCAGCAGGTCCAGCAGCAGCGTGGCAATCAGCGGGCCGTGCACGATGAGGCCGGGGTAGCCCTCGACTTCGGTGACGTACTTGCGGTCGTAGTGGATGCGGTGGCCATTGAAGGTGAGCGCGGAATAACGGAACAGCAGCACATCATCGGGCATCACCGTTTCTGTCCAGGCGGCATCTTGTGCTGCGGGCTGCGGTGCAGGCACAGGATCTCCAGCCTGCGGATTAGCACGGTAAACAATGTCGTGCTCTTCGGTGATGGCCAAGCCCCGGCCGTTATGCACCTCGTGCTTGACCCCCACAAACACCAGGTCACCCGTGCGCCCCGCCTTGTGCGTGACCGATTCAATGCGCGAGAACCGCTGGATCGCATCACCCACCACCAGGGGGTTGTCCTGAGCCCATTGCAGCCGCCCTCCGGCCCACATGCGGCGCGGCAGCGGCACCGGCGGCAGAAAACCGCCACGTCGAGCATGGCCGTCCGGGCCGATCTCCGAGCGGCGCGGCTGCGGCAAGAAGTACAACCAGTGCCACAGCGGCGGCAGCGCGGTACCGGGCACGGGCGGCGGGTCGTCGCGGTCCAGCGTCGCCGACAGCCCGCGCAGCGGCGCGGCGGTGATGTCATCAAGCAGGGTTTCGGTCTTGCCGACCCAACTTTGCAGGTGCGCCAGCGTAGCAGCGTCTATGGTTCGAATGTCAGGGCTCATGGGCTGACATGGTCGCGCAGGACGCCGCACAATGCAATCAACCATTTCAGCAGCCAGCTTTCGTCAAATCCGAAGGCTTGACTCATCACTGCATGCGTACGATTGCATGACCGACTTCATTATTAAAAAGCTGCCCTACGACCTGCCATCCAATGCCGGATTGGCTCTCCTCCGCTTCTCGGTCATGTTAACTGGACAGCAGTGATAAAGTTTGGGGGTTTAATGATCCATGCAACAACGCTGGGTAACGTAGAAAACGCTCATTAGCGGGAAGTCCAACATGACGACAAACAAGCGCTGGAAGCATCGCCCAACCGGGTCTAATTGGGGCGATTTCGGGCCTGACGATCAATATGGCCGTATGAACCTGCTGACGCCTCAGAAGGTGTTACAGGGCTTGGCGGAGGCACGTGAGGGCCTCACCTTCAACCTGAGCCTGCCGCTCGATTTCCCTGGTGGAAACGTATTGAACCCGCGCCGAATGCCGCCGGTTTTACGTCCCACCTTGCGCGATGGAAAACCCAACATGAACTATGAGATGTGGTGCGATGACGCCAATTGCACCGACGTCGTCAGCGACGACTTGGTCATCATGCACCTGCAATACAGCACGCAGTGGGATAGCCTGGCCCATGTGGGCTCGATGTTCGATGCCGATGGAGACGGTAAGCCTGAGCCCGTTTACTACAACGGCTTTCGTGCCGGTATCGACGTAGTTGGCCCGAGCAAAGCCGAAGGAGCCGGCATTTTTGACTTTCTCAAAATCCCGCGCGAATCCACATCGCAAGCCAAGGCGCTTGGAATTGACAAAATGTCCGAGCGCTGCGTTCAAGGCCGTGCCGTCATGATCGACCTGCACGCACACGTTGGGCGCCAGCGGGTGAATATCGACTACGACATGCTGATGGACATCATGAAGAAGGATCAGGTCAGTGTCGAGCAGGGCGACATGGTGTGCCTGCACACCGGCTTTGCAGAAATTCTGCTGGAAATGAACAAAAATCCTGACGGCGAGTTGCTGGACCGCAGTTGCGCGGTGCTTGAGGGGCGTGATCCGCGCCTGTTGCAGTGGATCACCGACTCAGGCCTGGTTGCCTTGATTGCTGACAACTATGCAGTCGAAGCTCACCCCGCTTCTGCCCAGACCGGCGCCTGCGCCGGTTTGCCGATCCACGAGCATTGCCTGTTCAAACTGGGTATTCATCTGGGTGAGATATGGCACCTCACGCCGCTGGCCAACTGGCTACGGACCAACCAACGATCCCGCTTTCTACTGACCGCCCCTCCTCTGCGCTTGCCGGGTGCCATCGGCTCTCCGGCTACTCCCATCGCCACAGTTTGAACAAGACGGCTGTACCAGGCTTCTTCCACCAACGCGGCCGAGAAGGTCTGCCGCATTCTTAAAGTGATGTCTACCTACTGGTTGCGGGCTTCCAAAACCAAGCGAACTTGTCTTTTCTCCTTTGAAGGAAATGAATTTCAGCCGAATGTGTGGTCGTGAAAATCTGAAATTTCGTGGGCAATGGAGCGCTTTCCCTTATTTCCGATTTATTCAACAACGCCCTCTGGACAGCTGGCGCGCGTGGTGGTTCAGGTGGTCGGCCATGAAGGTGGCGATGAAGTAATAGCCATGGTCGTACCCGGCATGCCGGCGTATCTGCAGTGCCTGGTTCGCCGTCGCACAGGCGGCTTCAAACAGATGCGGGTGCAATTGCTCCGGCAGGAATTTGTCGGCCATTCCCTGGTCGATCAGGATACCGCCCGGGTAAGGCGCGGCATGCAGCCGGCTCATCAGCGCCGTGGCATCGTGTGCGGCCCAAGTGCCGGGGTCTGCGCCCAGATAGCCGGTGAAAGCCTTGCGGCCCCACGGGCACTGGGTGGGCGCGCAAATCGGCGCAAAGGCCGACACCGACTTAAAGAGGGCCGGATGCCTGAGCGCCAGCGTCAAGGCGCCGTGTCCGCCCATCGAATGCCCGAAAATGCCGATTCGGCTGGCGTTGACAGGCAAGGTGCTGGTCAGCAGCGGTAGCAGCTCGGCCGTGAGGTAGCTTTCCATGCGGTAGTGCCGCGACCACGGCGGCTGCGTGGCGTCGAGGTAGAAGCCGGCGCCGACACCGAAGTCCCAGCTCTCGGCTTCGCCGGGGACGTTGGCGCCGCGCGGGCTGGTGTCGGGTGCGATCAGCGCCAGGCCCAGCGTTGCGGCGAGCTGCTGTGCGCCGGCCTTGGTCATGAAGGTTTCTTCGTTGCAGGTCAGGCCCGCCAGATAAATCAGCGCCGGCACCTGACCGCCCGCATTGTCGATCACGGTCTGCGGTGGCAGGAACACCGAAAATTTCATCGGCAGGCCGATGATGGACGAAGCGTGTTGGTAAAAACGCTGCACGCCACCGAAGCAGGCATGTTCGCTGAGGAGTTCCATGGCGGGCTAGCCTCCGGGCTCAGTAGAGGACCACGCCACGAATCGACTCACCGCTTTTCATCAGATCGAAGCCCTTGTTGATATCTTCGAGCGGCATGGTGTGGGTGATCAGGTCGTCGATGTTGATCTTGCCTTCCATGTACCAGTCGACTATTTTCGGCACGTCAGTGCGACCGCGCGCGCCACCGAAGGCCGAGCCTTCCCACTTGCGTCCGGTCACCAGCTGAAAGGGGCGGGTGCTGATCTCAGCGCCGGCCTCGGCCACGCCGATGATGATGCTGCGGCCCCAGCCTTTGTGCGTGCACTCGAGTGCCTGGCGCATGACCTTCGTATTGCCTATGCACTCAAAGCTGTAGTCTGCGCCGCCGTCGGTGATCTGCACCACCGCATCGACCACATTCTCAACTTCCTTCGGATTGATGAAGTGCGTCATGCCGAACTTGCGCGCCATGGCCTGGCGCGCCGGGTTGATGTCCACGCCGATGATCTTGTCGGCGCCCACCATCTTCGCGCCCTGGATCACATTCAGGCCAATGCCGCCCAGGCCGAACACCACCACGTTGGCACCGGCTTCGACCTTGGCCGTGAACAGCACCGCGCCTATGCCGGTGGTGACGCCGCAGCCGATGTAGCAGACCTTGTCGAAAGGCGCGTCTTCGCGGATTTTGGCGAGCGAGATTTCCGGCGCCACCGTGTAGTTGCTGAAGGTGCTGGTGCCCATGTAATGGAAGATCGGCTTGCCGTCCAGGCTGAAGCGGCTGGTGGCGTCGGGCATCAGGCCCTTGCCCTGGGTGCCGCGGATCAGCTGGCACAGGTTGGTCTTGCGCGAGAGGCAGAATTTGCACTGGCGGCATTCCGGCGTGTACAGCGGGATGACGTGATCGCCTTTTTTGAGCGTCGTGACGCCGGGGCCAACATCGACCACGATGCCCGCGCCTTCATGGCCTAGGATGGCCGGGAAGATGCCTTCCGGGTCGGCGCCCGAGAGTGTGTAGTAGTCGGTGTGGCAAATGCCGGTGGCCTTGATCTCGACCAGCACCTCGCCGAACTTGGGACCCTCCAGATCGACGGTTTCGATGGTCAGGGGTTGGCCGGATTGCCAAGCGACGGCTGCTTTGGTTTTCATGGAAGGGCTTGTACTGAAGTGGTGATGGAGTGAAGGCACTATAAGCCAACGCCCATCCCTTCACAGTCCGAACCTGCGCATGACCCGCAGGCCCGGTGTTCCATTTACTGATTCGGCCGACCCATGCCCAATAAACACAACGAAGATCGGCGCCACCACATCGCCAAGAAGTCGATGAAGGTGACGAACTGGGCTGAGTTATGTTTGTTGGGCATGGTCAGGCTTGGATCAAGGGAGGTGGCATCCTACTCGTTTGGCTATCCGTGCAACAACTACGCCGTCCACCATGGCCTGGGGCGACGCGGTTGCCGATGTTGGTTATCGGCCGTGTAGTGGCCTGCTCGCACTGTATGCATACGGGGCCGCATTCACCGCTGGCTGATCGGCCCCCGCACGATGTTGCGTAGCGGGTCGCCACGCCAGGTAGCCCGCAGGTTCGCCATGATCATGTCCCAGCGCCGGTCCATCATCTGTTCGGTCCAGCCTGATGAATGCGGCGTCATGAGCACGTTGTCCAGTTCATGGAACGGAAACCTCGAGCCGCGCCGCTGCGGATCACTGGCGTCCGGATACTGCCACCAGACGTCGATGACCGCGCCGGCGATGACGCCGGACGTCAATGCTTCATAGAGGTCCCGTTCAGCCACGACCGGGCCGCGCGCGACGTTGATCAGTACCGCCTTGCGCTTCATCCGGGCAAGACGCGCAGCGTTGATCAGGCCTTCGGTTTGCGCCACATGCGCGATGCAGATGATGACGAAATCGCAGCGGGCGAGGAATTCGTCAAGCTGTTCGAGCGGGTAGAACGCTTCGACATGTTCCGATGGTTTGGGATTGCGGCAGCAGCCGATGACCCGGGTGCCCATGGCGTGGGAGCGCGCTGCAATCTCTTTGGCCATCTGGCCAAAGCCGAGAATACCGACGGTCTTGCCGTTCAGTTCATCACGCAGCGGCCCAGACATGGACCCGCTGTATTTCCACGATCCCGCGCGAAAGCTCTCTTCCACGGGCTTCCACTGATGCGTCCACATCAGCATCGTCATCAACGCATATTCCGCGATGGCGCTGGTATGGCCGAACGCATTGCATACCGCCGCCTGGTCGGGAACGAACTGGAAGTCGATCTTGTCGTATCCGGCCGCCTGCAACTGGATCAGCTTGAGATTGGTCGCATGTCGTGACGGGTGGTCGAACCTGACGCAGACGACGGCATCGGCGGCAACCAGCGCGGCCTCCTTCTCTGCCGCGGTCGCCTTGTCCGGCAGGCAGACGACATTGAACGGGAAGTCTGCCTTGGCACGCAGCCGGTATTCGTTCGGAAGAATGATGTCGCCGTAGAGCACGATGTTCAGTGCTGCAGCATTCGAGTTTGACTGATTCAAGATTGGCATCTTCTTCGTTGCGCGGTTTCCGGACTACAGATCGGCTTGGGTGGTGGTGCGGCGACGACAATCGGCCCGAGTGAACACATCTGCTCGCAACTCGACCCCAGTGCCCGCCGCATCAGAGACGCTGAGCTGTCCATTTTCGAGCTTCGGCAATCCATTGACTACCTCTGCATACCATCCGTAGTAGAAGGCCCGCACCATTTCCTGCACAAAGCAGTTCTGCGTATTCAATGCCAGGTGGGTAGAGACCGTCAGTACCACCGGCCCCGAACAATCGTGAAAGGCAACCGGCGTGTGATAAGTCGATGCCAGGCTGGCTATCTTGCGCGCCTCGGAAACACCGCCACACCATGACAAGTCCATGATCAGCAGGCTCAGCGCGTTCAGGTCCAGCAGGTACCGATAATCCGCCATCAGCCCCCGCGTCTCGCCGACCGCGATCGGCGATCTTGTTGAACGCGCCACTTCACCAATGGAATCCATGTGGTCCATCATGACTGGGTCTTCCACCCACAAGGGGTTGAACTGCTCAAGTGCGCGTGCGATGCGCGTTGCCATCGGGCGGTTCCACATCGAATGCAGCTCAGCCATGACATCGATCCGGTCGCCAACGGCCTTGCGGATTTTCTCGAAGGGCTCCAGCCCCTTCTTGAGGTCTTCGGTAGAGATGAACTGTCCACCGGTCTTCTCGGCCGCGTAGTCAAAGGGCCAGATCTTCATCGCGGTGATGCCCATATCCAGCAGGCTCTCGGCCACCTCATCAGCGTGCGTCAGAAAGCCCTGAAGATCCTCGTATTTGCCTTGCTTGGCATCGAGGCCGAAGTTGGCCGTCCCCTGGGTCGGACGGGTCTGCACGTAGCTATAACCGGCGCAGGTGTTGTAGACCTTGATCGAATCCCTGACCTTGCCGCCCAGCAGATCACACAACGGAAGATTGACTGACTTTCCAAGGATGTCCCACAAGGCGATGTCGATGGCGGAACGGCCCCGAACCTCGGCGCCGCTGCCACAAAAGCCAAGGTAACCGATTAGGTGCGCCTGGTGACGTTCGATGTTGCGCGGATCCTTGCCGATCAGGTAGGGCGCGATGGTCTGATGTATATGGCTCTCCGCCGCGTGAGACCCATAGAAGGTTTCGCCCAGGCCGGTGATACCTTCATCGGTATGGACGCGCGCCCACAGAATGTTCGGGAATGAATCGAGGCGCACGGTCTCGATGCTGGTGACTTTCATAGAATCTCCGTCAGATGAGTAATAGCGGCTACGCTGAGTGAAAAAGCAGGCGTCTTTGGCCAGCTTCCAGATGCGACCGCATAGCGCGTACGGCTGCATCTGCGTCGCCGGCGACGATTACATTCAGCATTCAGTATAGTGGTCTGCATTGATGAGAAAAGTCTGCAACTTATCGGACACTGGTTCTGGACAATTTAAACACCCTCTTCAGGAAATGTTTCGAGGACGTTCTGGGCAAACGCCCAGCGGTGAAGTTACTTCGCAGAGAGTGGTGTTCCACTACAATTTTTATTCAAACAGGAGAGTATTTTGTTAACAGTCGCGCAAGTAAAGCAGTATGAAAACGACGGCTTCATCGTTGTCCACGACGTTTTTGACGCCGAAATCATCCAACGGCTGCGGCGAATCACCGACGAGCTGGTCAAGAAGTCTTGTTCTTTAACCGAATCCGACAAGGTGTATGACCTGGCGCCGAACCATACGGCTGAGCGTCCGCGTGTTCGCCGCATCAAGACGCCGCACTTGGTCGATCCGGTATTTCAGGAGCTTACCGCCAATCCGGGGCTGGTCGCGATACTGCAACAGCTGATGGGACCGGATATCCGCTTCGACAGCTCCAAGCTGAATCTGAAAGAAGCGCATCACGGCGAGCCGGTCGAATGGCATCAGGACTGGGCTTTCTATCCGCATACCAATGACGACTTGCTCGCCGTCGGACTGATGCTGGACAACTGCGAGTTGGAGAATGGTCCTCTGATGATCATTCCAGGCAGTCACAAGGGTCCGAATTACAACCACCATGACGACGAAGGCTACTTCTGTGGCGCCATGGATCCTTCGGCCTGCGATATCGATTTCAGCAAGGCGGTCCCTTGCGTCGGAAAAGCCGGATCCATTTCCATCCACCATGTTCGGGCGGTTCACGGTTCGGCGGAAAACACCTCGAATTCGCCGCGTCGTCTTCTGCTGTATCAAATGTGTGCTGCCGATGCCTGGCCGCTGATGGGTATTTCCAACCTGCAGGACTACGACAAGAAGATGCTGGTTGGTGAGTCGACGATTCAGCCGCGCCTGGAAAACGTACCGGTCATCATGCCGCTGCCGCCGGCACGCAACGCGGGTTCCATCTATGCGAACCAGGTCGCTCTAAAGAACCGATATTTCTCGTCCAGCGAAGCAACTGCGCAGATGTAAGCCCACGAGCGCAAGGGTCTTGCCATCTTGTCGCTGACAAGGTCAAGATCCTGTTCCATCTGCCGGTTACAAGTGTGCCGTATGCGTTGTCCACGGACGGCTCGCCAGTGCCTGCGAGAACGGAAGGTGTTACGCTGTAGCCTAGCAGCCTGTCGGACTTTGGACGTCGAAAGCGAAGTAAATACACTGGCACAACTATTCACCACACAGCGAAGGTAGACAAGCGTATGGCCATGCCGATCATCCAGCACGTTCGCGCCACGCATTGATCATGGATGACTTGAAAGGCAAGGTCGTCCTCATCACGGGCTCGAGTTCGGGTATTGGCGCGGCCGCCGCGACGGCTTTCGCGGCGCATGGCGCACGCGTGGCGATCCACTATCACACCCATGCTGCGCAGGCGCAAGCGGTGCTGGACCGGGTGGTCGAGAGCGGCGGCGAGGGCGCGGTATTCCATGCCGACGTGGCCGACACCGCACAGCTCGAACGCTTGGCGGACGAGGTACAGCGTCACTTCGGCCGCATCGACGTGCTCGTGAACAATGCGGGTGGCTTCGTGCAGCGCGCGGCGCTCATGGAGGCGGACGATGCACTGATCGACCACGTGTTCCACGTCAACGCGCGCTCCGTGCTCGCGATGAGCCGGTACGTGGTGCCGTTCATGCGACGCCAGGGTGCAGGCGGCTGCATCATCAACCTGACTTCGCAGGCGGCGCGCAGCGGTGGCAGCCACGGAGCCGGCCTGTATGCGGCTAGCAAGGGCTACATCAGCACGCTCACGCGCGCACTCGCCAAGGAACTCGTGGCCGACGGAATTCGCGTCAATGCAGTGTCCCCTGGCGTCATAGAAACGCCGATCCACGCCAACCATACCAGCGCTGCCCTGCTCGAACAATTGCGCGCCGGCATTCCAATGCAGCGACTGGGCCGCGCCGACGAATGCACGGGCGCGCTGTTGTTCCTGGCCAGCGATAAACTTTCGAGCTACATCACGGGGCAGATCATCGAGGTCAATGGCGGCAGCGTCATGCCCTGACATCCAGGAACTTGCACATGCACACAACAACGGATAAAGACGGGCCGACGGGCACTTTCGTGGTGACCGTGCAGTTCGGGATCGCCCCGCAGCACTATGCGTCCTTCATGCTCGAGATGCTGATCAACGCCAAGAAATCGCGGGAACTCGAGCCCGGCTGCGTGGTGTTCGACGTATGCGAAGACCCGGCCCGTCCGGGTGAGGTATTCCTGTACGAGATCTACCAGGACGCCGCAGCATTCGAGCAGCACAAGCGCGAGACACATTTTCTGGAGTTCGACCGGGTCGTCGCGCCCTGGGTAACGAGCAAGAGCGTAAAAATACTTTCGCTGGCAGGCCGGTAACGGGTACAAGGAGAAATACATGCAAGGATGCGTCGTGAAGGGGCAGCAGGTGCCGTCCGAGATGGTGGGCGAACTGACCGACAGTACATCGCTGCTCGACAAACCGCAGGAGCTGCGCAAGCGCTTCAAGCAGGACGGCTACCTGTTTCTCAGACAGGTATTGCCACGCCATGTGGTGATGGCAGCACGCCGCGAAGTATTTCAGCGCATGGCCGATGTGGGCGAGATCGCCGACCCTGCCGAAGCGGGTATCGCCACCGGCGCAAGTCACCGTGCCGATACCGAGCCAGATCTCGGCCGCTTCTGGAAATCGGTCAGCGAAGGCCCCGCCCTTCGCGCGACCAGCCACGGCAGCGCGATAGCCGCCGTGCTGTCGCTGGTGTTCGGCGAGCCCGCGCGGCCGCAGGACTATATGTTTCTGCGGGCCGGCCCGCTCGGTCGCGCGACCGGCCTGCACTTCGACTATCCGTTTTTTACACGCAATCATGATCGCGTGGCGACGGTCTGGCTGCCGATCGGCGATGTTCCCGTGAGCGATGGTCCGCTCGTCGTAGTCGAGGGATCGAACCAGTTCCGCGACCTGATCGATCCGATGATCGGTTTCGACATTTCCAAAGACAACTCGCGCAAGGCCGACCTCGGCAGCGACGCGGTCAGCTTTGCGGCGGCGCGCGGGGCCCGGCTGCTCACGCGCGACTTCGAGGCCGGCGACATCGCACTATTTGACATGTATACGGCGCACGGCTCACTGGACAACCACTCGAGCATCAATCGGGTTCGCCTGTCCTGCGACGTGCGTTGGCAACCCGCATCACTGCCGTTTGATGAACGTTACTTTGGCAGTGACCCGCCCGGCACCACAGGAATAGGTTACGCCGAGCTCAACGGTGCCAAACCGCTCACGCAGGATTGGCACGTGCGTTGACGGTGTGTTGTGCCGGGCTGGCGAAGCAGCTCAACGCCCGCCCGACACGTCGATCGTCGTGCCGTGCAGGTAGGACGCGGCCGGGCTCAGCAACCAGATCGCGGCCTGCGCGATTTCTTCGGGCTGCCCGACCCGGCCCAGGGGAATAGTCGGCGCGACCCGCCGCATCAACTCGGCACCTCCGATGGGCTCCAGAATGTCGGTGGCAATCACTCCGGGACGAATACCGACGACACGAATGCCTTCTTTGCCGACTTCTGTCGCCAACCCGGTAGTAAAGCTGTCTATTGCACCTTTGCTCGCCGCATAGACGGCCATTCCCGGGAGACCGCCCAGCCGGGCCGCCGCCGAAGATATATTGACGATAACGCCCCCCTTGCCGCCATGTCGCGGCGACATGCGACGCAGCGCCGCGCTCGAGCAGTAGATACAGGAATAGGTATTGGTGAAGAACAAGTCGTTCAGAGTCGTTTCGGTATGTTCTTCAACCGGCAATATGGCGCCCCCTATGCCGGCGTTATTGATGAGGGCCGTAACCCTTCCAAAGTGCCGGTCGGTTTCGGCAAACAGATGTTCTACCTCGGCCAGTCGGGACACGTCGGCGCCAATGGCAATCGCGGTACCACCGGTGCTTTCGATGTCGGCCACCACGGCCAGCGCCGCATCGCGGCTGCGGCCGTAGTTGACGACCACCTTGTAGCCGGCCCGGGCCCCGATGCGCGCACACGCAGCCCCAATGCCCCGGGAGGCACCGGTGACGATGAGTACGCCGGCATACTGGGCACTGTTGCTGGTGCTGGTCAAGTGTGTCGCTCCTTAACGCTGTATGGTGAGCGCTTCTGGATTGACGATATAGGGCGGCTTGCGGCCGCATGCGACAGCTAGCGTGGCGCGAAACGCGCTCTCCGCCAGGCCGCGCATGCATTCATCGGTAAAGCAGATGCCATGCGGCGTGACGATGACGTTGTCGAGCTTCAGGATCGGGTGGTTCGGCTTTACCGGCTCTTCCTCGAAAACGTCCAGGCCGGCGCCGGCTATTGCGCCACTTGCCAGTGCCGCGTACAGCGCCGACTCGTCCACGATCGGGCCGCGTGCGGTGTTGATCAGGTAAGCACCGGGCTTCATCAGCGCAATCAGTCGCGCATTGACCAGTCCGCGCGTCTGGTCATTCAATGGACAATTGATGGTCAGGAAATCTGATTCGCGAAACAGCGTGTCCATGTCTACCAGCCGCACACCGATCGCAGCCGCCACCACCGGGTCCGCCGCCGGATCATGCGCAATGAACTGCATATCGAACGGCTTCGCCAGCCGAAACAACTCGGCGCCAATGTTGCCAATGCCGATAGAACCCAGCGTGCGGTCGGTCAGGCCGGTGCCGATATGGTCCATCTTCTCGCCCCAGCGGCCGGCCCGGGTCAGTCGGTCTTTGATCAGGACTTTCTGCGCCAGCATCAGCACGAAGGTCAGCGCCGAGGTGGCGACCGGACGCCGCACACCGTCCGGCGCGATGGTCAGCACTACACCGGCCTTGCTGCAGGCCGGCACATCGATGCTGTCGTAGCCAACACCGAAACGCGCAATCAGTTTCAACCGAAGGTCCTTGCCGGACAGGCTTTCCGGCGTCACCCGCGTAAACATTGCGCAGATAGCGTCATAACGCGCCGCCTGCGCGGGCGTCAGGTCAATCGAGGGCTGCTCCATATATTCCCACTCGATGAGGGGGCTGTCCAGCAAGCCGAGCACCTCGGTGCCGAAAATCGGCACGCCGTCGGACTTCAGGACATCGGCCGTGATGCCGACGCGAAACTTGTTCATCTGTGGTTCCTCCTGGGCCAGTGCTGCGCTAGCGATGGGATAAATGAGAAGGCCAGGCGCAACCCTGTGCTACGGGACGCCCTGCATCATGCACGACTGTTATATATACCGAATATTGCGGGCGGGGAAGAAAATAGATAGTAGGGAAATCACCTATATCACAATTTTTTTTTTATTTAATGATTACCCCTATGAGCGCAAAAAACACGAAATTAGCAGCGTCAATTCGTGTTGACGCTAAGACTTAAGACTACCGAACTAGTGGCAAAAAACCATGCGGAGACTGAATGATCACTGACCAGGATGTGGCGCGTTACCAGCGCGACTTGGGATCGTGGTTTTTCAAGACCGCGGAAGAAACCACCCACCCACTGATGCAACACTGATGCAACAGTTACGGATCTACCAGTCCTTGTGGGCGATGGAGCGGCGTCGACCGGACGGCGCCGAATGGCCGCTCGAGACCAAGCTCGACATGATCCATGACGCCGGTTTCGATGGCGCTGGTGTGCGATTTTTCGACCGCGCTTATGTGCGCGAGGTGACCCAGAAACTCCGGGACTGGGGTTTGACGTGGCAGGCGCAGTGTTACCCCAAAACAGTCGAGGATCTGCTACCCATCCTGGAGCACGTCGCCGAGTTCGGCGCCGACCATGTCAATCTGCAGGCTGACGTGCGGCCGCACACTGTCGCTGAGTGTGTACCTCTGATCGAAGGCTGGCTGCGGCTGGGTCAAGAGGCCGGCGTTCCGGTACATATCGAGACGCACCGCGACCGCATGACCACCGATCTCTTCTTCACCCTGCGTTTGCTCGACCGGTTCCCGGATTTGCGCCTGACCGGTGACCTCTCGCATTACGTGGTCGGGCGTGAATTTGCGTGGCCCATCTCCGCCGAGAACCACCGTTTAATGCATCGGATCATCGACAACTGCTGGGGCTTTCATGGCCGTGTGGCGAGCCGCGAACAGATCCAGGTGCAGATAAGTTTTCCGCACCAGAAAGACTGGCTCGATCTCTTTATGGGCTGGTGGGAATACGGCTTTCGCAACTGGCGCCGCAGGGCACCCAAAGATGCCGCGTTTACCTTCCTGTGCGAGCTTGGCCCGCGTGAATATGCGATGACCGGACCAGATGGGTACGAAATGTCCGATCGTTGGCAGGAAGCGCAGTTGCTGATGCGCATGGTGCGTGAGTTGTGGCAGCGGCTCGAGAACGAAGAAACGCAGCAGGGCGCTTTGCATACCCTTGCCGTTACGCAACAAAAAGGAGACCTGCATGCAAGCTAACGCGATAAAGAACGATGTACTGGCTGGAAAAACCGTTGCCGGCGCGATGATTTTCGAGTTCTTCTCTCCCGGCATGAGCCGCATCCTGGCCAATGCCGGCTGCAGGTTCGTCTTGTATGACATGGAGCATACCGGGCTTGGGTTCGAGACACTGAAGTGGCTGTTCGCCACTTGCCGGGGATTGCCGATCGAGCCCATGGTTCGGGTACCCAGAGGCGAATACACCTGGCTGGCGCGCGCACTGGACCTCGGTGCGCGCGGTGTGATGATTCCGATGGTCGAGTCCGGGGAGCAGGCTAGGTCCATCGTGCAGGCGTGCCGTTATCCACCGATTGGCCGGCGCGGCGCGGCGTTTGGCTTCGCCCAGTGCGACTATCTAGGCGGCGACGTCGGCGAGAAGATCGCCAAGGCGAACGAGCGCACGATGGTGATCGCACAAATTGAGACCGAGCATGGGCTTGCCAATATCGAGGAAATTGCGGCGGTCGAAGGCATCGACGTTCTCTGGGTTGGCCATTTCGATTTATCTAATTTCATGGGCATACCCGGGCAGTTTGCCGATCCGCGTTTTGATTCCGCGATGCGTAAGGTGGTCGAGGTCTGCCGCCGCCACGGCAAGGCGGCCGGCTTCATGGCGACCGACAAGGCATGGATCGAGCGGGCGCGGGAAATGGGCTACACGATGATTGCAGGTGGCACCGACAGCGGCTTGCTGCAACAGGCGTTCACGCAATTGGTTGGCCAAATCGAAGGGCGCGAAGCATGAGCCCATCGGACTGCTTACGTCGGCATCGAGATCAACCAAACGAGATCAACCAGTCGTCACGTGGTCGAACGCCTCCGTTAGAATATTGATCGCGATCCAACTCATCTGTTTACGCGTGGAGGTTTCACCTGCACACAAATGAAGAGGCCGCATTTCCTGATTTTTCCCCATGGGCGCAGACAGCTTTCACAAGTCTGGAGCACCAACGTTTTTCCAACCCTATCGAGGAGACTTAGCATGAAATTGAAGATGAAAACACTGGTTGTCGGCTTGGCTATGGCCGCCGGGTTCGTCAGTTTGTCCAGCGCCCAAGTGACGATGCGCAACAGCATCTCGATCACCGAAGACTCGCACCAAGGCGTCGGCGTGGTCGTGTTCGCAAAGGAAATCGAAAAGCGCACCAACGGGCGCTACATCATCAAGAACTTCTACTCCGGTGCGCTCGGCGGTGAGCGCGAGTCGATTGAATCGGTGCAACTAGGCACCCAGGAACTGACGGTGACTTCGACTGGCCCGGTGCCGAACTTCGTGCCCGAGGTCAAGATCCTGGACATTCCATTCCTGTTCCGTGACAAGGCACATGCGCATGCGGTGCTCGACGGCCCCATCGGGCAGGAACTGCTTAAGCAGTTCGAACCCAAGGGTTTCAAGGCGCTGGCCTGGGCCGAGAACGGCGTGCGTCACATGACCAACAACAAGCGCCCGGTCAACGTGCCTGGCGATCTCAAGGGACTGAAGATGCGTACCATGGAGAACCCGATCCATATCGCCGCCTACAAGACCCTCGGCATCGTGCCGACGCCGATGGCCTTCCCCGAGGTGTTCACCGCGCTGCAGCAGGGTACGGTCGATGGGCAGGAAAACCCCTTGTCGGTGATCCTGGCCGCCAAGCTCGACCAGGTGCAAAAACATCTGAGCCTGACGGGCCATGTCTATTCGCCAGCGGTCTGGCTGATGAACAAGGGCGTTTTCGACAAGCTCAGCGCGGCTGACAAGCAGGCATTCCTGGACGCTGCCAAGGAAGGTACCAAGGCCAACCGGGCTCGGGTTGCTGAAGACGACGCCAAGGGTGTTGCCGAGTTGCGCAAGCGCGGCATGACCGTGATCGAGAACCTGGACAAGGCCAAGTTCGTCGCCACCATGGCGCCTGCCTTTGCCGATTTCGAGAAACAGTTCGGCAAGGCGGCCATCGATCGCATCCGCAACGTCAAGTAAGCACCGCCATGGCCGTCACTACCTCCCGCCAGCCCGCGGGCTGGATTCTCAGCTGCGCCTGTGCTGCAGATGGCGGTGACGCATGAAGTCGCTGTTCCTGCGTTTCGAGCAGTTCACCACCAGGTTCGCGATGTTGGCTGCCTGCACCCTGATGACCATCGCCGCCAGCCTGGGCATGTACCAGATCATCACCCGCTTCATCCTCGAGCAGCCTGCCGAGTGGTCTGAGGTGCTGATCCGGTTCAGCTTGATCTGGATGGTATTCATGGGCATTCCCATGGCCTTCCGCCAGGGGGCTATGGTCAGCGTCGACGTGATCTACCGCTGGAGCCCGGCCGGCATGAAGCGGGTGCTTGACTGGGTGGTTTTCTTCGCCGCACTGGCTCTGGTGTTGGTCATCATCTGGTGGGGCTGGGACTATGCCAATCGCGGCAAGGTGCAAACCGTCATCGGGCTGGAGAACGTCACGATGTTCTGGGCCTATCTGGCGCTACCTGTCGGCGGGGTATTTTCCATTGTGAGTTTGATCGGCAACCTGCTCGATCCGCAACACCGGGAACTGGAGACGGCGCAATGAGCTTTGTCATGATCACAACGATGGTGCTGTGTTTCGCGCTGTCGGTTTCGGTGGCGGTGTCGATCGGTCTGGCTGCCATCATGGGCATGCAGATGAACAACGCCCACATGCTGATCTCGGTCAAGGAGATGTTCAACTCGCTGAACAAGTTTCCGCTGGCCGCGATCCCGTTCTTCATCCTAGCCGGCAACATCATGGAGACCGGCGGCATATCGCGCCGGTTGGTCGAGTTCGCCAAGAGTGTGGTCGGCGGCGTGCAAGGCGGCCTGCCAATGACCTGCGTGCTGACCTGCATGATCTTTGCGGCGGTGTCGGGCTCCTCGGTGGCCACCACGTTCGCCATCGGCGCGATTCTGATCCCGGCGCTGATCAAGCACGGCTATCCGGTAGGTTACGCGGCGGCACTACAGGCGACCAGCGCCGAACTGGGGGTGGTCATTCCGCCATCGATCCCTTTGATCCTGTTCGGTGTTGCCGCCGAGGTCTCGATCGGCGAGTTGTTCATCGCCGGCTTCGGCCCCGGCGTCCTGATCGGCTGCACGCTGATGCTGTTCGTCTACCTCCATGCCAAGTACAAGGGCTGGGGCAAAAGCGATGGCGACGGCCGCATGGGAATCGTCAAGGCCACCTGGCAGGCCGGTTTTGCGCTGTTCATGCCAGTCATCATCCTGGGCGGCATCTACGGCGGCATCTTCACGCCCACCGAGGCGGCGGCCGTGGCGGTGTTTTATGCGCTGCTGGTCGGTGGCGTGATCTACCGGGAAATCAGCCTGGCCGACCTAGCCCGCATCCTGAAGAAGTCGGTACTGTCGAGCGCGGTGATCATGTTCATTATCGCCAACGCCGGCTTATTCGCGTTCCTTATCACCCGCGCCGGCGTGCCGGTCGCCATCGGGAACTGGCTGACGGAGGTGCTGCAGTCACCGGCCATGTTCCTGCTCGGCATCAACGTGGCCTTGTTTTTTATCGGCATGTTCATCGAGACCAGTGCGGCCATCCTCGTGCTGGCGCCTATCCTAGTGCCGGTGGCAATCCATTTCGGTATCGATCCCGTGCACTTCGGGCTGGTCATGGTGGTGAACCTGGCGCTGGGCATGATCACACCGCCATTCGGCGTGAACCTGTTTGCTGCCTGCACCGTGGCAAAGATCTCGCTCGACAGGATCGTGGGGCACCTGGTTCCGTTCGTGCTGGTGATCCTGGCTTGTCTCATGGTGATCACCTATGTGCCCTGGATTTCACTGGCTCTGCGGGATTTGGTCTACGCGCGATAGCCACAAGGTCTGCGGCGCTAGCGCCGATCAGCTGCATAACAAAAGGAGTGCGTAAAGTGACTGAAGATAATAAACAGGCAATCACGGTAGGTTTCATCGGTTTAGGCCGGATGGGGCGCGGCATGGCATCTAATCTGTACCGAAAGGGATTCAGTCTGGTTGTCTACGATATCAATCCGGAGGCCGTTCAGGACTTGGTTAAGTTAGGTGCACAAGCCGCAAACAGCATTGCCGAAGCATCTAAAGACGTCGATGTGATAGTCACCATGCTACCCAATTCAGCCATCGTCCAAGAAGTCGTCACTGGACCGAATGGCATCTTGGTCCACGCGCGTGCCGGAGCTATCGTGATGGATATGAGCACAGTTGATCCACAGCTTACCGATCAATTAGCAGATGCGGCAAAAAAAAAGGGCTTGTCCTTTGTTGACGCACCAGTTGGCCGCCTGGCAAGTCATGCGGATCGAGGCGAGTCCCTTTTTATGGTGGGAGCTGCAGAACTCGATTTCGAGCGTGTCAAACCGTTGCTGGAAGCGATGGGAACCACGATCCATCATTGCGGCGTGACCGGCACGGGCACACGTACCAAACTCGTCAACAACTATCTGGCAGTCGTCTCCTGTCAGCTCAATGCAGAGGCACTGACATTGTCGCAACGCTTCGGACTCTCTTTAGAGAAAACCTTGGACGTGATTTACGGTACCACAGCGACTAATGGTCAACTCAAAATCGCATGGCCAGAAAAAGTCTTGAAAGGCGATATCACTCCGGGATTCACAATTGACCTCGCGCACAAAGATCTCACCCTTATCATTGAAGCCGCCAATAGCGTTAAAGCGCCGATGCCCGTCGGCGCAGCCGCACGAGAAGCGTTCAGCACCGCTCGGGCAAGGGGTTTTGGTGGGAATGATTTTTCTGCAATGGTGGACGCATGGTGTGATGTTTCTGGGACTCAGAAGGCACGCCTGAAAAGCTAGGGACCCTCTGCATAACTCCCTGCGGTCTGTGATCAGCCGGACTCGGGCGGTCTGCTGCGTTGTTTTTCTTGACAATAGCTGGGCTATTGCCTGCAAAAAGACGCCTTGCAGCCCATCCCGATCCGACTGCCACAGTCTCGCCAGAGTTATGCAGAGGGTCCCTAGAACGGTGCGAGTCCGAGTGTGGCCCGAAAGCGATTCTTTAAATAGACGCCATCGCGCGGCGGCAGTGCACGCGGCTTCTCATCTGCACGAATATGTACCTGAGCCAGGGTGCAGCCTTGCCGTGAGTTCACTTTTTCGGCCAATGAATCAACCGAGTCAATTTCTTCAATCTCCACTACATTGCCAATGCCGCAGCCACGGGCGACTGCAGACAGGCTGGTCCCCAAACTGGTATGGCTGCGTTGCATGCCGGTCTCGCCGAAGTGCCCATTGTCCAGCACCACGATGCTGAGGTTGACTGGCTGCTGTGCGCCGATGGTAGATAGCGCGCCCAATCCCATGAGCTGCTCGCCATCGCCTGTAATGACCACCACGCTTCGTTCCGGCTGCGCCAGTGCCAATCCGAGACCGACAGCCGCAGCGCCTCCCATCGCACCCCACAGATAGAAGTTTTCCGGCCTATCACCGGCGGCGAACACATCGTATGAGGAAGAGCCAAGCCCGGTAATCACCAAAGCATGCGGGCAGGCCGCAAGCAGCCTGGATACAAATTCGCGACGATCAATCGTCGCGGCTGCAATAGCTTGGCTCATTTTGTAGCTTCCCATTTTTTTCTTCCGATCAGGCTTTGCGACAACAACACCGCCACCGGCTCACCTCCTTCAAAGGCGGCATCAAATCCGGCACGCACCGTCTCCGCCACTTCTTCCGGTCTGCTTGCGCGAAGAACCGTGATACCCATTAACTCCAGCGCACCCTGGGTTGCCTTCCCCATCGGCACCTGCCACGGGTTAAATTCAGCCCATTCGCCGCGCATCGTGATGAGCGAGAAAAATGGAAAGCGGCAGTTCTGTATCAGCGACAGCATATTGATGCAGTTGCCTACACCACTACTTTGCATCAGCAGCGCGGAGCGTTGGCCGCCAAGCCAGGCGCCACAAACGGTCGCAACGCCCTCTTCCTCCGTCGTCAGTACGACGCCACGCATCTCGGGATCGGCATGCACGCGCTGGATAACATGTGCGTGACCAGCGTCCGGCACATACGCAACCTGGCGTACGCCCCCTTGTTTAAGAATGGAAAAAACTTCTTCCTGCCAGATCGGCGGCGATGCAATAGCGCTATTCATTAAATGGATGTCCTTATCGGTAAAAGTCGTTCGCCATAGTATAAAGATAGTTGAGCATTAGTCTCCCCGAAGCGGAAGCGTTACCTTCAAGCTGGTTTGCACCTCGATAAAGTAAGGCTCCTTCGCCGCTAAACCGCGCGCGATTGCTGCATCGATCTGGCCCTCTTCCGTGACCGCTTCGCTTTGCATGCCGAACCCTTCTGCAATACGAATGAAATCCGGATTGAAGAGCGTGGTGCCAACGTGACGACCCGGGTAGTTGATCTCCTGATGGATCCGAATGGACGCATAGCAGTTGTTATTCGAAAGAATGAACAGGATCGGCAGCTTGCGCTCAACCGCCGCAATCATTTCATTGCCGGTCATCATGAAGCCGCCATCGCCGACCATACAGATCACCTTGGCATCCGGATGACGCAGTTGTGTTGCCACCGCGGCTGGCGTTCCGTAGCCCATGGCACCAGACAAGGGCGCCATCAGGCGCTGCGGATAGGTAAATGGGAAATGCCTGTATACCGGCGCCGCAAAAGTCCCAGCATCGAGGCAGAGCAGCGTATTTTTCGACGCTTGATTGGCAAGTGAACGGGCAACATGCGCGAAGGTCACACCGTCGTCGGCGGTTTGTGTCGGCCATGCGGCGATCTGTTCGTAGATGTCGCGCAGTTGCCGGCTCCAGTCCCGGCGCGTCTCCGAAATCGATGGCCGCTCGCGCGGCGTCAAGTCTGCCGCCAGCGTAATCGGATCACACACTAACCCGAAATGCGGTGCGAAATGCAATCCGACGATGTGAACATCTGGATAGCAGTGGACGAGGGTTTGCCGCGGCTGCGGCAGGCGCGGAAAGGTATAACCCTGGCTTGTGATGTCATCCAGCCGTGTGCCGAGCGCGAGAATCAAGTCGCTCGAATGAAACATCGACATTTGTTTTTCCGGATTCGACAGCCCTAGATCGCCTACGAACAATCGGTGGTGATTGGGGAACACGTCGTGCCGGCGGAACGATACGGCAACCGGAATATTCCACGCTTCGGCAAAGACAAGCAGCGCCTCGCGTCCGCCCGGTTTATCAAAAGCACCGCCAGCCACGATCAAAGGGCGTTTGGCATGCGCGAGCAAGACCCTCAGTTGTTCCAGAGTAGCGGGCGCCGCGGTGGTCGGCGCGTTGAGAGTCGCAATCCAGCGATGCTGAGGGGTCTGCTGCTGTTGGATGTCCTCGGGCAGGACAATGACAACCGGGCCCGGTGCACCCGAAGTCGCCATGCGAATCGCCTTGAAAGCGATCTCACCCAGTTGCGAAGGATCTGTCGCTTCGACCACCCATTTGGCGATTGATCCGAACATCTTCTGATAATCAATTTCCTGGAAGGCTTCCCGACGCAGGTCTTTTTTCGGAATTTGCCCAATGATGAGAATCAGCGGAATCGCATCCTGCTGCGCGGTATGAACCGCGATCGATGCATTCGATGCACCCGGCCCACGGCTTACCATCACGACGCCGGGACGCCCTGTCAGGCGGCCGTCTGCACAGGCCATGAAACCCGCACCCGACTCATGGCGGCAGGTGACAACATCGATTTCCGGAAAATCCCCCAGCGCATCGAGGAGCCCGATATAGCTTTCACCGGGCACTTGAAAAATGCGGTCGATTTGGTTTGCTGCAAAGACTGATAACAATGCGTGCGAAGAAGTATTCAATTTGATTCAAACAGATGGTTGTCGGATTACTCGATTTTCACGCCCGTTTCACGCGCCAGCTCATTGAGGCTCTGAATTTCCGGTACGTACTTCAGGCTTTATCGTTCACGTTCCCAAATCCGTCTTCAACGATGACCTCAATCAGACTCGGTGCACCGCTGCTAATCGCCTGCTGCAACGCGCCGTCGAGATCGGCCGGGTCGGTGACGCAACGTGCCGCAAGGCCCAGTCCCTTGGCCACCGATACAAAGTCGATCGGCGGATCTTTCATGTCCATCGCGACGAAACGGTCAGATTTACGCCCGGCCAACAGGCGTTCCTTGATAATCCGGTAGCTGCGGTTATTGATGATGACGTAGGTGATTGGCAGCTTCAGGTGGGCCGCTGTCCACAGCGCCTGAATGCCATACATCGCACTGCCGTCGCCTATCGCCGCTACTACGGGACGCCCGGGCTGCGCTAGGCTGACACCGATGGCACCCGGCACACCAAAGCCCAGACCGCCACTTGCCAAACCGTAAAAGCTATTGGCATCTTGCATTGGCAAGAAGCTCGCCAGCGCCGGTGCAGCTGTCAGCGCTTCCTCGACCACGATGGCATCGTCCGGTAACGCGTCGACCAGACTCATCATCAAAAAACGCGGATCGATCGGATGGGACGATGCAGCCGCACTCGCCTCCCGGCGCGCCTTCTCGCGCTGCGAAGACCAGTTGCACGATGTCATCTCACTCAGTCGCTGCTCAGCCTTGCTTGCCTGCTCCGACGAACGCCTGGCCCGCAACACCGGCAGCAAAGCACGCAAGGTTTCCTTCACGTCGGCGCGAATCGCGAATTCGGTTGGATAGTTCTTACCCAGCTCCCAGTCGCGTTCGGTGATGTGTACCACCGGCATGTCATCGGGCAGCGGATCAACCGGGCTATAAGGCGACATGCGTAACAGGTCAGCGCCGAGACAAAGCAGGAGATCGTACTGCTGCAAAATTTCCCGCACTTTTTTCTGGTTCCGCGTCAGGTCACCCATGCATGCGGGGTGCTCGGACGGAAAGCGCGCATTGTAGGGAACCGGTTCCTGATACACCGCAGCACCGAGCAGCGTCGCCAGCTCGCCAGCTTCCTTAAATATGTCGTGGTTGGCCAGTTCGCGTCCAGCAATCATCACCGGTTTTTCTGCCGCGAGCAGGCGGGCCGCAAGACGATCAATCGCCTCATCCGAAGGCCGCGTCGCAGCATCAACACGCGTCGGACTGCCGAAGTCAAGCTCCGCCTCGTCATCCAAAATGCTACCTGGCAAACTGATGAAGACTGGCCCCATCGGCGGCGTCATGGCAATCTTTGCGGCACGACGGATGATGCGCGGCAGGTCCTCCACGCGCGTGACCTCGATGGCCCATTTCACCAGCGGCTGCGCAATCGGCACCAGCGGTTCATACAGCAAAGGTTCCTGCAACCCGTATCCGATTTCATACTGCCCGGCGGTGATGATCAAGGGCGAGCCGGAAAACTTGGCGTTGTAGAGCGCGCCCATGGCATGGCCCAGGCCCGGGGTGCAATGAAGGTTGACTGCGACGAGTTTGTTGGAGGCGCGCGCAAAGCCATCGGCCATGCCGAGCACGGTCGACTCCTGCAGGCCGAGGATATATTTCAGTTCTGGGAATTGCGGAACCGCTTCCATGATCGCCAGCTCGGTGGTGCCGGGATTACCGAACAGATGGGTCACCCCCTCGTCAATCAGGAGCTGCAAAAAGGCGTCGCGGCCAGTCATTCTGCGTTTAGCCATGTTGAAAAATCTCATTTCTATCGTCTGAAGTGGCGTCACCGCAGGTCAACGCATCGTGAACGGGTTGGCACTCGCCGCACCCGTAATGATCTGGAAATGGAATTAGACAGCGACCGTGTAATTCAAGGTCATGCGGCCGCCATCGATGACCACGATTTCCCCGGTGATGTAGCTGGCCGCTTCGCTGGCCAGGAAGGCCACGGTGTCGGCGACCTCAGAGGGTTCGCCCAGTCGCTTCATGGGGGTGCGGCTCATGATTTTTGCCTTGGCTTCTTCGCTGGTCAGCACGGCTTTGTAGGCAAGCTCGGTGGCGATGGTGCCGGGCGCGACAGCGTTCACGCGCACCCCCTTGTCGGCCAGCGCCAGAGCCATCACGCGCGTGAGCTGGTTGATACCGCCCTTGCTAACGTTGTAGCTGGAGAGGGTGGGAATCGTCAGCACGGCGTTGACCGAACTCATGTTGACGATGCTGCCTTTGCCCAGCTTGGCCATTTCACGCGCGACCGCCTGGCCGACCAGAAACGAACCCTTGAGGTTGATGCGCAGCACGGCGTCAAAGTCCGCTTCTGTAACGTCGAGAAAATCGGCTGCCTTGAAAATTCCGGCATTGTTGACCAGCACGTCGATGCGGCCATGCGCGGCCATCGTTTGAGCGACCAACGCATCAACCTGCGCCTTCTCGCCGACATCGCAGTGCACGTACAAGCCGCCGAGCTCGCTAGCCAGCGCGGCGCCGCGGGCAGCGTCGATGTCGGCAATGACAACCTTGGCGCCTTCGCGCGCAAAGCGGCGTATGCAGGCCTCGCCAATGCCCTGAGCACCACCGGTGACGATGCAGACACGGCTTGCAAGTCCAAAAGAAATTTGAGAAGAGTTTACAGATGAAATAGTGCTCATACCTTTATGCTATCAGCAAAAGCAGCTATAAATTTACTTGGATGACCAAGGCTTCTGAATTTCAGAAGGGTAAGCGCCAACGCGCTACCATTCAGCCATGGACTTTGACCTGACCGACCTGCGCCTGTTCGTTCTGACCGCCGAGGAAGGCAAGCTCACGCGCGCTGCAGAACGCCAGCACCTGTCGCTGGCCGCGGCGAGCGCGCGCATCAAGTCACTGGAAGCCCAGTCCGGCCTGAGCCTGCTCTACCGCGAGGCAAGAGGCGTTCGCCTGACGCCGCCCGGTGAGGCCTTTTTGTACCACGCACGCGGCGTGCTGCGGCAGGCCGAGCAGTTGCGCGCCGACCTGCAGGAGTATGGCGGCGGGCTGCGTGGGCATTTGCGGGTGTTTGCCAACACCACGGCGGTGACGGACTTTTTGCCGGAAATCCTGCCCGACTTTTTGTCGGCCAACCCGAAAATCAACATCGACCTGCAGGAAAAACCCAACGCCGAGATTGCGCGCGGCGTGCTCGACGGCCGGGCCGACATCGGCATCGTCGCCGGCAAGGTCGATACGCTGGGGCTGGAGGCGATTCACTTCAGCACCGACCGGTTGGTGCTGGCGACCGCGAAAAACCACCGCTTTGCGCGTCGCAAGAAAATCGCCTTTTCCGAAACTCTGGACGAAGACGCCATCGGCATGCAGTCGGGCAGCACGCTGCAGACCTTTCTGGCGCAGGTGGTCGAGCGCCTGGGAAAACCGCTGAAGCTGCGCATCCAGCTCTCCAGCTTTGACGCCATGTGCCGCATGATCAGCGCGGGCGTGGGCGTTGGCATTGTTCCGGAGTCGGCGGTGCGGCGAAATCAGACGGTCATGGGCATTGCATTGATCGAATTGACCGATGCCTGGAGCGTTCGCGAACGCTACATTCTGGTGCGCAAGCGCGAGGCCTTGCCGCGTTATGCCGAGTCACTGATTGAAACGCTGTGTGCGCACTACCGGGGGTCGACGGCGTGCTGAAATTTTTCAATTAATCATTGAAGACCGAACACTTTCTCACTTCAAGCGAATTCCCGATTTCAAGCGGCTGTTTTCTGGGGCAGAGGGCTGGCTTCTTCGATGACTCCCTGGGCCACAAAGGCATCGATCTGGCTGTCATGGTAGCCGTATTCCTTGAGCAGTTCACGCGAGTGTTCGCCCAGTAGCGGGGCCGGTCGCGTGATCTGGGTGGGTGTTCTGGAGAATTGCACCGGGCAGCCAATCGCCTTGGTCGGCCCGGCCTCCGGGTGCACCAGGTCCACCACCATGTTGCGCGCCAGGGTTTGCGGGTGTGACAGAGCCTCGCCGATGGTGTGCACCGGCCCCACCGGGACTCCGGCTGCATCAAACGCGGCCACCCAGTCGGCTTTGTCGCGAGTGATCAGGATGTCATCCATCACGCGCGTGAGCGCAGAGAGGTTCTGCATGCGTGCCGTGTTGGTCAAAAAGCGTGGATCGTCGCGCCATTCGGGATGCCCCAGCACATTGGCAACACGTTCCCAGTTAGACTGGTTGGCGCCCCCGATGTTGATCCAGCCGTCACGCGTGCGAAACGCCTGGTAGGGCGCGCTCAACAAATGCGCCGAGCCAGTCGGGCCAGGTGACTCGCCGGTAGCGAAATAGCTGGCGGCATGCCAGTAGGTTTGCTGCAGCGCGGCTTCCATCAGCGAGGTTTCGACCACCTGGCCCTGACCGGTTTTGAGCTTGTGGGCGTAAGCCGCCGTGATGCCGACCACCGCCAGAATGCCGGCATTGATGTCGGCCACCGAGTTGCCGGTTTTCACTGGTGGCCCGCCAGGCTCGCCAGTGACCGACATCAGGCCGGCGAAGCCTTGCGCGATCAGGTCAAAGCCCCCCTTGTCCCCGTAAGGACCGTCGCGACCGTAGCCGGAGACGGCACAGTAAATCAGACCCGGGTTCACCTGGGACAAAACGTCGTAGCCGACCCCGAGTTTTTCCAGCGTGCCGCGCCGGTAGTTTTCGGTCAGTACATCGGCCTCCTTGACCATGCGCAAAAGAATCTCGCGGCCTTGCGGGGCTTTGAGGTTCAGCGCGATGCCGCGCTTGTTGCGATTCAAAATCATGAACGCAGCCGAGACGCCATTGACGCGCGGCTCGCGGTAGCTGCGCGAGTCGTCGCCACCTGGCAGTTTCTCGACCTTGACCACGTCTGCGCCCATGTCGGCCAGCATCATGCCGCAAGTAGGGCCCGCCATGATCTGCGCGAGTTCAAGCACACGCATGCCGGCCAGCGGTCCGGTGTGTACGGTAGGGGTTTTCATTTCAATGTCCAGTCCAGACCGGACTTCTCTTGGTAACGAAAGCATCCACGCCTTCACGGAAGTCGCTGCTGCCGTAACTGCGGCGGATCAGGTCTTCATCATGCGGCAAATCATGCGCCACCAGGCGGCGCAGGCCCTCCTTGACCACGCTTTGCGTGACCGGCGCCAAGGCGCTCAGGCGTTGGCACAGCTTGACCAGTGCGTCATCGATCTCGCCGGGCTCATTGATCTGCAAGAGAAACCCGCAGTCCAGGGCTTCGTCGGCCGTGAGGATGTCCGCCAGCATCAGCATGCGCTTGACGCGCGGCAGGCCGAACACAGCACACAGTCGCGCCAGGTTGGCCACCGACAGGCAGTTACCCAGTGTCTTGGCAATCGGCACGCCAAAGCGTGCGCTCGGGGTGCCGATGCGGAAGTCGCAGGTCGTGGCAATCGCCAGGCCGCCACCAATGGCCCAGCCCTCGATCACCGCCACGGTGGGCATAGGCAGCGATTCGAGTTTCTGGATGCACTGGTCAATCTGCTGCTCGTAGGCCACGCCGTCCTCGCCGCTGCCACGACTTGTGCCAAACGCCTTGAACTGTTCGATGTCGGTACCGGCAACAAAAGCCTGACCGCCAGCGCCGCGAAACGTGACCACCCGTACCGAGCTGTCGGCCAGGAGCTGGTCGCAGATCTGGCCAAGCCGCTGGTACATGGCCCAGGTCATGGCGTTACGTGCCGCAGGGCGATCGAAGACCACCGAGGCCATGCCCGCCTCGATCACAAGGGTCACTTCACCGGTGTCTGAATTCATGCAAGCCGCTCCTCAACGTGTACGAACCGCTCTGGCGGGCGAAGGGAAATAAGCCAAGGGCACCGCGCCGGATTGGCTTTGCCAGACGGCCAGTGCCGCCCCCTTTGGCGGTGGCGCCTCAGGCGACGCGGGGGGAGGTCATCATCTGTAAAAATACTCCACCAAGAACATGGGGATCGCCGGGACGTAGGTCACCATCATCAGCAGCGCAACCAGCACGCCGATGAAAGGCAGGTTGACACGCGTCACCTTCCACATGTCGGCTTTGGCAATCGAGCAGGCAGTGGCCAGCACGCTGGCCACTGGCGGCGTCTGCTGGCCAATGCCCAGGTTCAAGGTGACGATCAGACCGAAATGCACCGGGTCGATGCCCACAGCCTTCACCAGCGGCATCACGATGGGCACCACCAGAATGATGGCGGCGGCCGAATGCAGAAACAGGCCCACCACCAGGAAAAACACGTTGAGGATGGCGAGCACCGCGTACTTGTTCTGGGTCAGATCGGAGATCCAGTTGGCCAGCTGCTGGGGCATTTGCTGCTCGGTCAGCAGGGTGCCGAGCAGGGCAGACGCCGCCACCAGCAACATCACCACCGCGGTTTGCACCGCGCCCTCGACCATGCACTCGTACAGGTGTTTAAAGTTGAGTTCGCGGTAGATCACGCCGCCGATAAACAGGGCGGCGAGCACGGCCAGCGCAGCGCCCTCGGTGGCGGTGACCACGCCACCAAAAATACCGCCCAGGATGATCATCGGCAGCAGAAAAGCCCAGGCCGCGTCCTTGAAGGTAGACCAAAGCTTGCTTTTGCTGAAGACTTCTTCCACGGGATAGTTGTAGCGCCTGGCGTACCAATAGGCCAGCGCCATCATGCCGCCGCCGCCCAGGATGCCTGGCACGATACCGGCCACGAAGATCTGCACCACCGAGGCCTCGGCCATAACCGCGTACAGGATCATGGGGATGGACGGCGGGATGATGATGGCCAACGTTGCAGAAGACGAGGTGATAGCCGCTGCGAACTCTTTCGGGTAGCCCTTCTTCTTCATGGCGGGGATCAGGATCGAGCCCATGGCGGCCACGTCGGCCACGGCGGAACCCGAGATCTCGGCAAAGAACAGCGAGGTGCCGATGTTCACCATCGCCAGCCCGCCCTTGATGAAGCCAAACAGCGCAGACGCAAACGCGATCAGGCGGCGCGACAGGCTGGACGAGTTCATGATGGCGCCGGCCAGAATAAACAGCGGGATCGCCAGCAGCGGGAAGCTGGTGGCACCCGAGAACATGGTGATGGCGGCACTCAGCAGATCGTCGGGGCTGCCGAGCACCACCATCGCGACCATGGCGACCACGCCCAGTGAGACGCCGATGGGCACGTTGATCAGGATGAGGGCCAGCAGGCCCACGAACATGAGGATGGGTGTCATTTCTGCATCGCCTTCTGAAGTTCTTTCTCCGCTTTTTGAAGTTCCTTTTCCATTTCCTGCTTTTCCGCGTCGATCACGCCCGAGCCGCGCGCTTGCGACAGCAGCTCGGGCAGGCTGAGCAGCTGCGCCAAGATGAACAGCGCCGCGCCTATCGGAATCACAGACTGGGTAAACCGTGTCGTCACCCAGGGCAGGCTCACCATGGCGTCGCCCTCCAGGATCACCAGCACCTGATAGCCATACCAGGCCAGCATCGCGAAGAAGCCGATCACCACCGCCTCGGCAAACAACACCGCGATCACCCGCAAAGCAGGCGGCATGGCATTTACCAGACCCGGAAACCCGATGTGCGAACGCTTGAGCGCGGCCAGCGCCGCGCCGTAGTAGGTCAGCCAGGCCAGGGCGATGGACGCGACCTCGTCGTACCAGACCATGGGGATGCCCAGCTTGCGAGAGGCCACCCCCATCAGCACAATGACCGCCAACGAGGTCAGCAGGAAAATGACGAAGGCCGTCAGCGCGCGATCAAACGCGGTTCTAAGGGTGAAGAACACAGTGGATCATCCTTGGGCAAAAAGGGAGATGGACGTCCATGCGCCGGGCCTGGGCGCATGGACTGGGGGAGGTGCGACGGTCAGAGCCCGGCGCCCAGCGCCACGGCCTTGCTCACGAGCTCGGTACCGCCCGGCACTTCCTTGCCAAACGCGTCATAGACAGCCTTGCTGGCGGCGATGAAGGCGTTCTTGTCGGGTTCGTTCACCTGCGTGCCAGCGGCCTTGATCTTGGCGATCAGCTCACCATCCAGCTCGGCGGCGGTTTTGTAGACAAAGGGCTGCACGTCGCGCGCGGTCTTCTCCAGAATCTCGCGCACATCGGCCGGCAGGCTGGCGAACTTGCGAGCGCCGGCGGTGAGGTAGGCCGGCGTGTACACATGGCCGGTGGTCGACAGAAACTTCTGCACTTCCTGGAACTTGGACGAGTAGATCTGCGTGAGCGGGTTTTCTTGGCCGTCCATTACACCGGTTTGCAGCGCCACGAACACCTCGGACAAGGCCATCGGCGAAGGATTTGCGCCGTAAGACTGGAACATCTTCACCCGCCACACGCCCTGCGGCACCCGCAGCTTCATGCCTTTGAGGTCATCCGGCTTCACGACCGGCCGCACGTTGTTCGTTACGTGGCGGAAGCCGTTCTCCCACACACCCAAAATCTTGTAGCCCTTTTCCTCGGCCATCGGCAGCAGCGTCGGGCGCAGCACCTCGGCTTCGATCTTCTTCATGTGATCGCGGTTTTTGACCAGGTAGGGCATCTCGAACATGCCGAAGGCTGGCACCGTGGACGACATGACGGTGGACGGCAGAGCCATCTCCAGCGTGCCCAGGCGCAGCTTCTGCATCATCTCGGCGTCGCTGCCGAGCTGGCTGGAGCCGAACACCACCACCTTGCCCTTGGAGCCCAGGCGCTCGTTGGCCAGGCGCGCGTATTCGTTGGCCGAGCGCTCGAACAGCGAGCCCGGGCCGCCCACATGGCCGAGCTTGATCTCGGCCTGGGCGTGGGCCACGCCGGTGCCGAGCAGCAGCGTGCTGGCACCCAGCATGGCGGCGACCGCCAGCTGGCGCAGGGGACCGGCAAAGGTCGGGAACTTGATGGTCGTGGTGTGCATGTCTGTCTCCTTGGTCGTTAACATCCGTTGAAAAAAAGCGCCCTGTGCACGGACAACACGGGACGGGGAAACGCGAGAAAAATCAGGTTTTCAACAGGCCGCCGGGGTGGCTGCTGAAGTGATTCATGATGGCCTGCACGCCCGAGCCGGCCAGCTTCACGCCGGCCAGCTGCAGGCCCATCTCGCAGCCAGCGACGGTGGCGACCAGAGTCAGGTCGTTGCAATCACCCAGGTGGCCGATGCGAAACATCTTGCCCTTGACCTTGCCGAGACCGGTACCCAGCGAACAGTCAAAGCGCTCATAAATAATTTTGCGCACAGCATCGGCATCCACCCCTTCGGGTGTCATCACGCCAGTGAGTATGGGCGAATACACGGCTGGGTCAGCGCACTGTATCTGCAGGCCCCAGGCACGCACCGCAGCGCGTACGCCTTCGGCCCAGCGCAGGTGGCGGGCGAACACCACGTCCAGCCCATGCTCGAGCAGCATGTCGCAGGCTTCGCTCAATGCGTACAGCAAGTTGGTGTTGGGCGTTGATGGCCAATAGCCTGACTTGTTCATTTCAATGATCTCGTCCCAAGCCCAGAAGGCCTTGGGGAGTTTGGCCGTCTTGCTCGCTTCAATGGCTTTGGTGGACAGCGCGTTAAAGCTGATGCCGGGTGGCAGCATCAGGCCTTTTTGTGAACCGCTGATGCTCACGTCCACACCCCACTCATCGTGGCGGTAGTCGGCGCAGGCCAGACCGGAGATGGTGTCAACCAGCAGCAGCGCCGGGTGTCCCGCGGCATCGATGGCCTTGCGCACCGCAGCAATGTTGCTGGTCACACCGGTGGAGGTTTCGTTATGCACAACGCACACAGCCTTGATGCTGTGCTGCGCGTCAAGCTTCAAGCGCTCTTCAATCAAACTGGCCTGCACGCCGTGCCGCCAAGGCTCTGCCCCAGGCGTGGTGATGATTTCAGCTTTAAGCCCCAGGCGGGCAGCCAGCTTTTGCCACAGTGCTGCGAAATGGCCGGTCTCATACATCAGCACATGGTCACCCGCGCTGAGTGTGTTGACGAGCGCGGCCTCCCACGCGCCGGTGCCCGAAGCCGGGTAAATGATGACCGGCTGTTTGGTTTTGAAGATTTTCTTGATGTCAGCCAGCACCTTCAGGCCCAGCGCCGCAAACTCGGGGCCACGGTGGTCAATGGTCGGGTAGCTCATGGCCCGCAAAACGCGGTCTGGTACCGGCGAAGGGCCGGGAATTTGCAAAAAATGTCTGCCGGTGGGGTGAAAGTCAAGCGTCAACATACGCGGAGTCTCCAAGAAATAGTTGCTATTTTTTGCATGCAAAATTTATTTGTCAATCAAATTAGAATTAAACAAAGAGTAACCGACAAAAGAGTAACCGCTGAATTTGACAACAGTAATTTTTGCATACAAAATTTACCCACAAAGCAACGATGAACGCCAAAGCATGAACGCACCGCTGCCCCTGAAAGTTACGCGCGACGTTGCAGCGCGCGCCTATGACGATGTAGCCAAAATCAGCAATGAAGTCGCTGGCAAGTTGGCCGCACGACTAGCTGAAGAGACCGAGGGCGAGGTGCTTTTCTCAAACGCTGACAAGGGCCGCTACGCCACCGACGCGTCAATTTACCAGGTCATGCCTGTGGGTGTTTTTGTACCCCGCACTTCTGACGAGGTGAAAACAGCGCTGGCCATTTGCCGCGACCTGAATGTTCCCATCGTTGCGCGCGGTGGCGGTACCAGCCAGTGCGGGCAAACCGTGGGCGTAGGGTTGGTGATTGACCACGCCAAATACCTGCGCAATATTTTGAACGTCGATGTGGAACAGCGCAGCGCAGAGGTCGAACCCGGCATCGTACTGGACCACCTGAACGCGGCTCTGAAAAAACACGGCCTGTGGTTTCCGGTTGATGTGTCGACCAGCGCGCAGGCCACGCTGGGCGGCATGGCAGGCAACAACTCTTGCGGCAGCCGCAGCATCGCTTACGGCAACATGGTGCATAACGTGTTGGGCATAAGGGCTTGGCGCTCGGATGGTGGCCTGCTTGAGCTGGGACGCTTGGATGCCGCCAGCGGCGAAGCGCGTGCACTGGGTAGCTACGTCAAGACCCTGTCAGACGCACTGCTGCCAGAGCTTGTTGCGCACTGGCCCAAAGTGATGCGCCGCGTGGCAGGCTACAACCTCGACATCTTCAACAACCAGAGCGAAAAACCCTATACGCAGGACGGCTCGGTCAATCTGGCGCACCTGCTGGTGGGCAGCGAAGGCACCTTGGGCCTGACCAAATCATTGCAGCTGCGCCTCGCCGAACTACCGCGCAACAAGGTGCTGGGCGTGGTGAACTTTCCGACCTTTTACAAGGCGATGGATGCGGCTCAGCACATCGTCAAAATCGGTGACGGCACGCTGACGGCGGTTGAGCTGGTAGACCGCACCATGATTGAGCTGTCACTGCAAAACCCGGTTTTTGCAGCCACCGTACGCAGCGCATTGATTGGCCAGCCCGAGGCGATACTGCTGGTCGAATTTTCAGGCGCATCAAAGACCGAGTTGATAGCCAAAATCAAACAATTGGTCGAGCTGATGGGCGAGCTGGGCCTGCCGGGTTCAGTGGTTGAAATGATTGACGATGCAGCACAAAAAAACCTGTGGGAAGTGCGCAAGGCGGGCCTGAACATCATGATGAGCCTCAAGGGTGATGGCAAACCGGTGAGTTTTATTGAAGACTGCGCCGTACCACTGGAGCATCTGGCCGAATACACCAGTGCACTGACAGAGGTTTTCACAAAACACGGCAGCAAGGGCACCTGGTATGCCCATGCATCGGTCGGCACGCTGCATGTGCGGCCGATTCTGGATATGCGTCGCGAGGGTGCTGCAAAAATGCGTGCAATTGCCGAAGAAGCATCAGCACTGGTACGCCACTACAAAGGCGCATACAGCGGCGAGCACGGCGATGGCCTGTGCCGTGGCGAATGGATTGAATGGCAGTTTGGCCCCAAGATCACACAAGCGTTTGCGCAGATCAAAAACCATCTTGACCCGCTCAATCTGCTGAGTCCGCGGCGCATGATTGACCCGCCAAAAATGGACGACACAACGCTGATGCGCTTTCCACCCAGCTACCAGGTCATAGCGATTAAAACCGCGCTCGACTGGAGCGCATGGAACGTACAGAACAACCCGGTCACAGAGCAGACCAGCGCACCCGGCAGCGGCGGCGACCCCGCCAACGGTTTTGCAAAAGCCGCCGAGATGTGCAACAACAATGGTCTTTGCAGACAGTTCGATGCGGGCACCATGTGCCCCAGCTACCGCGTGACGCGCGACGAAAAGCATACGACGCGTGGCCGGGCCAATACGCTGCGGCTGGCTTTGAGCGGTCAGTTCCAGGGCCTCAAGGCACAAGATGCCCTCACCAGCGAAGCCGTCAAGGACGCGCTCGATTTATGCGTCGGCTGTAAAGGTTGCAAACGCGATTGCCCCACCGGTGTGGACATGGCCAAAATGAAGGTCGAGTTTTTGCACCACTACAAGAGCAAGCACGGCTACACCTTCAAAGACAAGCTGATAGCCTACCTGCCCGACTACGCGCCATGGGCCAGTCGTTTTGCGCCCTTGCTGAATCTACGCGACAAGCTGCCGGGCCTGGCCTTTTTAAGTGAAAAGTTAATCGGCTTATCTGCCAGGCGCACTTTGCCGCAATGGAAGAGAAACACTTTTTTCAATACGCCACATGACACCGCCACTCGCGGTGAAGTATTGGCAGCCAGCAAACCCGTGGTGCTGTTTGTCGACACTTTTAACGCTTACTTCGAGTCTGAAAATGCCAGCGCTGCATTAAAGGTATTGCAGGCCGCGGGCTATACCGTACACATCGCCAGCAAGGCACAGCCAGACGGCAAAAGCCTGTGCTGCGGCCGCACCTATCTGGCCAGTGGCATGGTCGATGAAGCAAAAGCCAAAGCCCGCGAGATGGTGGACGCTTTGGCCCCCTTTGCCGAAAAAGGCATCGCCATCGTCGGGCTAGAACCATCGTGCCTGCTCACGCTGCGCGACGAAATGCTGGTGATGGGCTTGGGCGATGCCGCAAAAACCATCAGCGAACACGCCTTGCTGCTGGAAGAGTTTTTGGCACGTGAGGCCACATCCGGTAAGCTGGACGCACTCAAAGCCGCTTTAAAGCCCATCACGCAGCCCATCCTGCTACACGGCCACTGCCACCAGAAAGCCTTTGGTGCAGTCAGCCCCATCATGGATGTGCTCAAACTCATCCCCGGTGCGCAGCCTGAGTTAATTGAGTCAAGCTGCTGCGGCATGGCCGGCAGCTTTGGCTACGAGGCCAGCCACTACGAGGTGTCGATGCAGATGGCTGAGTTGAGCCTGCTGCCTGCGGTGCGCCAGCAGCCTGATGCGGTGGTGGTAGCCGACGGCACCAGTTGCCGGCACCAGATCAAAGACGGCGCGCAGCGCGAAGCGATTCACGTTGCGGTGTTACTGGCCAGACAACTGCGTGAGTAGGGTTATTGGGGTCTGACCCCAATAACCTAGAGGCGCCCTCTACTTGGCAGGCAAATACTTCGCCGGGTCAACCGGTTTGCCCTGACGTCGGACCTCAAAGTGCAGCTTGACGCTGTCTGCATCGCTGCTGCCCATCTCGGCAATCTTCTGGCCTTTTTTGACAGACTGGTCTTCTTTGACCAGCAACGTTTGATTGTGGGCGTAGGCCGTCAGGTAGGTGTTGTTGTGTTTCAGGATGATGAGGTTGCCGTAACCGCGCAAGCCAGCACCTGCGTACACCACACGGCCATCAGCCGAAGCCCAAATTGGGTCGCCCGCTTTGCCTGAGATATCAATGCCTTTGTTCTTCTCGCCATCAAAGCCGCCTATCAGTTGACCCTGCGCAGGCCAAATAAAGGCCGCCTCATCTTCACCCGCCGGTGCGGTGGACGCCGGCGCGCTTGGCGACGATGATCCGCTGGCTGCTGATGCCGGGCGCACAGCAGCGGAAGCTGCCGTGGCGTTGCCGGGTGCTACCGGGCGAGTCACCACTTGGCTGTTGTCACCAACCGGTGGTGCCACGCGCAACACCTGGCCGACTTCAATCAGGTTCGGGTTTTCAAGGTTGTTCCAGCGCACGATGTCGCGCCAGTTCTGGCCGCTGTCCAGGCCAATGCGAATCACGGTGTCGCTCGGTTTGACGGTGTAGTAGCCGGGCTTTCCTGCATTTTCAACACCCGGCAAAGGCTTGATAGCCGACGGGGCAACAACGCTTGCAACAGCGCCTGCAACAGCGCTTGACGAACGAGCTGCACCTCGGTCTTCCACGGGGGCTGGTTTGAGCACGCGCGGGCTGCAACCTGCTGCCAACCAAGCAACGGCCACAACTACTAGCAGGCAGGCCATGCCTTTAAGGTCCCTCTGCATAACTCCCTGCGGTCTGTGATTGCGCGAGCTCGAGCGGTCCGCTGCGTTGTTTTTCTTGCCAATAGCTGGGCTATTGACTGCAAAAAAACGCCTTGCGGCCCATCTCGATCCGCACACCACAGCCTCGCCAGAGTTATGCAGAGGGTCCTTAATGGAGTGAAATGTGGTGGAGTTCGCCATGTTGTGCCCTGTAGATCAACTTGTCCCTGATTTTAAAGGTACAAAATGCACCGCTTCCAGCAAGGTCTGCTGAATGCCCTGCGGAGTCTTGTCAACCACCACCAGCGCCTGCACGCCGTTGGCCGCCTGCAAGGGTGCCACCAACCTGCCGCCCACGGCCAGCTGGTCTATCCACTGCTGCGGCAAGGCCTCGCCACCGGCGGCTGAAATGATGGCCGCATAGGGCGCGCCTTTGGCATAACCGATCATGCCGTCACCAAACAGCAAATGCACATTCGGCAGCCTGAAGGGGCGCAGGTTCTCGCGTGCCTTGTCGTGCAGGCCGCGCAGCCGCTCGATGCTGTAGACCTCAGTAGCCAGTTGGGCTAGCAGTGCCGCCTGGTAGCCGCAGCCCGTGCCGATCTCCAGCACACGCCCGAGCTTGCCCGGCCTGCCTTGCAAAATCAGCTCCAGCATACGCGCCACCACATTGGGTTTTGAAATGGTTTGCCCCAGACCAATCGGCAGGCTGGTGTCTTCATAAGCCTGGTTGACCAGCGCCGAGTCAACGAAACGGTGGCGCTCGACCTGCCTCATGGCGGCCAGCACCTGCGGGTCTGTTACGCCCTGCGCGGCAAGCTTTTGCACCATGCGGGCGCGCACAACCTGCGAATCAAGCCCCAGACCACTTGGAACCGGTTTTTGAACGCCCGCATCGGGCTTTAAACGCACCGGAAAACCGGGTCGACTGACCGTGGTTGACGGCGGCTTGCTAGCCGCCATCATGCAGCGGCTTTATGCGGTAAGTGGGATGTGGTCATCTGCGCAAACGCTTGCGACCAGTAAGGCAGGCGCTCATGATCGGTCAAGTCAACATGCAGCGGGGTAACCACCACAAAGCCCTGTTTGGTCGCATGAAAGTCAGTGCCTTCGCCTTCGTCCTTGGCCGGGCCAGCGCCGCCTATCCAGTACATGGTTTCGCCGCGCGGGCTGGTTTGCGTGATAACGCGCTCGGCAGCGTGGCGGCGGCCCAGGCGCGCGACCTTGGTGGCTTTGA
>Ga0209284_10001345_pt1 | contig 37952 bp, 37 predicted proteins | sample FRY03_FD_187211 | JGI IMG/M metagenome (GOLD analysis project Ga0209284, IMG submission 187211) | Freshwater microbial communities from Lake Fryxell liftoff mats and glacier meltwater in Antarctica - FRY-03 (SPAdes) (version 2) | ecosystem: Environmental > Aquatic > Freshwater > Ice > Glacier... | reverse complement strand
TTGTAAAGCTAGAGAGTTGTAAAGCTAGAGAGTTGTAAAGCTAGAGAGTTGTAAAGCTAGAGAGTTGTAAAGCTAGAGAGTTGTAAAGCTAGAGAGTTGTAAAGCTAGAGAGTTGTAAAGCTAGAGTGATAAAAGATTTTGATCTTTTGCAGAACATCGTTTGAGTGCAAGGGCTAAAAACCCGATTATAAAAGTAAGGCGAATAAAGTTAAGATCGCCTAACCGGAGGTTATTCAAGAGATGGCAAGAATGTTTGATGCGCTAGGAACCGGGCCCAAACCCAAATCTAGCCGTAAACCTAAAATTATAGCCAGCCTTAACGCGAAAGAGGTTGCATTTATACCTTCTAAAGTTGAAGCGAAGGTGGATGAATTGATCATCAAATCAGTGGCATCTGTTACTGCCCCGATTGAAGAAGTGGTAGAGGAAAAAATTGAAACAGTTGCTTATTCCTTTTTTGAAGTTGGGCCTAAAGGATTTTTGGATGGTTCACCAGATGTTTTAACTCCAAAAGATGTTTTGTCCGTTAAAAAACCAAACACAAACGCTGACTTAAACATTAAAATTTTTACTCCAGAAGAAGCAAAGTCAGTAACAGAATTAGCAAATGTTGAATTACCAAGCGTTGCAGCAGAGGTCATTTTACCAATAGTTTGTGAAGATGCCTGTTATGCTGATTTAATGAGAAGTTTGATTGCAGAATTTCCTACCAAGCAGGAAGGAACACTTTTATTTGTAACGCCTCCCTCGGTTCAAATAGCAGATGCGGTGTTAAAACTATCGAAAGAAGCAGCGTTGTGGGGAGAAGTAATTTTAGTAGAAGCAAGAGAGAATGCGGGGAATTTGTACCGCTCGTTGGGGCTTAAAGAAGGCCCCGGTTGGCAAGATGTTGTTGCAGGCAAGGCAGATCTTGAGGATTGTATTCAGGTCACTGGAACTGCTGGTTTAAAAGTATTAACAGCAGGTGTAAGACAAAATGGCTTAAAATTTGCCCCAAGGCTGATCGCCCGTTCACCTCGTGGTTTGGTACGTGCTCTAAGAAAACAGCACCGCCTAATATTAATTGATGGCGGGGTTTGGTCGGAAGAGTCGGGCGCCCTTGGTTTGGCAAGAGAATGTGATGGAATTTGCCTATTAGTTCCTTCAAGTAAGTCGGGATCCGCAACCGTGGAAGAAATTCTTGGAAGAATTGAAGATTCGGGCAGCCGATTAGCCGGAGTTCTGGTTCTACCGAATCAAGAGCGTACAAAAATTCATAAAAACGCTGCCTAAATTCTTACTAATTTAATGTTTTTTTCTCTATCCTATTGCTCCTTGCCCCTCTCCTTACGATAATATCCCTTCTGCATTGATACACTCAAGTGAACCGTCCAGTATTGGATGATTCCGTTATTTTTTATTCAGGTAAATTGTTATGGCTGAAATAGTAAAGGTTAAAGCTCAGATTCGACTCGAAAATGGTACTAAAGCTGCAAAAAAGCTTAGAAAAACAGGGATGGTTCCTTGTGTCGTTTATGGCCATAAAGAAAATCCAGTTAGCATCTCTGCTGGCTACAAAGAACTTATGAAGCTTGTCAAGCAAGGCGTTCGCTTGGTAGACCTTGAAACCCAAGGCAAGTTAGAAAAAGCATTAATCCGAGAAGTCCAATGGGATTATCTTGGTAGTGATATTGTTCATGTCGATTTTTCTCGAGTTAGTGCGGATGAAAAAATCCATATCACTGTACCATTGGAATTAAAGGGCACAGCGCCTGGTTTACTTTCTGGTGGCGTGCTTGATATGCCTATGCATACAATTCATATTGAATGTTTGGTTTTAAATATTCCTGATGTAATTAAAATAAATGTAAGCGAATTGCAGGTAGGTGGAGTTATTCATGTGCGGGAATTAGTTGTTCCCGAAGGCGTGAAATTCTTGGCCGAACCTGATGCTGTTGTTATCCAAATTGTTTCTGCCAAGGCAGAAGTTGCAGCAAGTTCCCTGATGGAACCAGTTGCTGGTGCAACCGAACCAGAAGTGATCAAGAAGGCTAAGCCAGAAGCTGAAGAAGAAGAATAATTTTATTTTAATGATAAATTAAACAAGGGTTTCCGTAATGAAGGTGGTAGTGGGTTTGGGTAACCCTGGTATTGATTACGATGGTACCCGCCATAATATCGGATTCGAAATATGTGATAAGATCGCAAAATCCGAGGGCGATGGCAGGTTTGCGCTAAAGTTTAAAGGGGCTGCTTGCTTGGTGGTTAAAGGCGAGCATAAAGTTTTGCTTGTTAAGCCAATGACCTTTATGAACCTTAGTGGTTCTTGTGTGTCTGAGATTCTAGGCTTTTATAAGGTTGAACTCGATAGCCTTTTAGTGATTTGTGATGATGTGAACTTACCCTTGGGTAAGATGAGAGTTAGGTCCGAAGGCAGTCACGGTGGGCATAATGGCCTAAGGGACATACAAAATAAAGTGGGTGGAATAGTTTACCCTAGGATGAGAATCGGTGTGGGTGGTGGAAGTCAGGCAAATTTAGCTGGTTATGTTTTGGGGAAATTTAAGCCTGACGAAGTAACCGAAGCGAAAATGACGGTTGACGATGCCGCTGATGCGGTTTGGTGCTGGGTCAAAGATGGGATTCAAAATTGTATGAATCGATTCAATGGGCCAGTAAATTAAGCAAAGAGTTTCAGTTTTTTTTCAAGGATAGGTGCTAATTATGTCAGCAAATGTGAATGTTTATGAATGTATGTTTTTATTCGATACTAATAAGGTAGCAGGAAATACCACCGAATTGGCGAACCAAGTGCACGCCATCCTTGCTAAGCACAATGCAGAGCTGATTATTTCTCGCCCTTGGGATGATCGTAAGCTTGCTTATGGTATTAAGGGTCAGAGAAAAGGTCTTTATTATTTGATTTATATTCGTATTGAAGGGCCAAACTTGGCTGCAATCGAACGCGATTGCATCTTAAATGAAAATATCCTGCGCCATCTATTTATTAAAATTGATCCTAAATTAGTTGATGTTATGCTAGCTTTAGGCCGTGAAGATAGGCCTGTAGCTTTGCAAACCGTTCAGGAAGACCCATCTGGGGAAGATTACTTTATGGAAGATGATCGCGGACCCCGCCGTGGCGGTGGCGGTGGTGGAGGTGGTGGTGGCCGTCGTTATGACTCTAAAGATTAATTGTTGGGCTAAAGATTTTGTTGCTGCCAAGCTTGCTTATTTGTTTTTGGTTGTTACCGTATAAAAGTAATGTGGCAGATAACTTAAACAGTTCCGATCAAGAATCAAAGGGGAATGAAAATCATGGCTAATTTAAACAAAGTAATGCTAATTGGCAGGTTGACTAGGGACCCCGAGATTCGAACCTTCTCTACAGGGGGCAAGGTTGCCAAGTTTGGTTTTGCTGTAAATAACCGGGCTAAAAAGAATAATGAATGGGTGGATGAACCGGTTTTCTTGGAATGTCAAGCTTATAACCGTGGCGATTATGGTAAGCTTGCAGATCGCGTTGAACAGATGTTGACCAAGGGAAAACAGGTATTTATTGAAGGTCATCTAGTGTTTGAACAATGGACATCGCAAGCTGGAGAAAAACGCTCCGCGCTAAAAGTTAATATCGATGCTATGCAAATGGTGGATGGTAGCCGAGGTGATGCAGAAGGTGGTGCGCCCAAGAGTAATAGTCGGAAAACAGGGGCTTCTGCTGGTGGTGATGCCTACGATTTTGGCACTGAAGATTTTGGTGACGAAGGTGGCAGCAAGGCTGCTCCTCGTGAAGATGAAGAACTTCCCTTCTAAATTTGAAGGGTTTTTGGAGCTATCAAAGTGAGTAATACTATGGAAAGCAAAACTAGAAAACGGGCCCAAGTTCTTAAAGGTAAATCAGGCGGTATGCTGCTTGTTCTTACCCAAGATGTCACTCATGTTGGCAAGCAAGGGGATGTCGTTGAAGTAAGGCACGGCTATGGCCGTAATTTCCTTCTCCCTCGCGGGTTGGGTACTATCCCAACTCAACATAATATCCGACTTCTTGAAAAGTTTACCATCAGATTGCAACAGGCTAAAGATGCTCGCATCGCAGACCTTAAAGCAATGGCTGAGCAAATCATCCGATTGGGCGGCGTGAATATCGAATCTAAGGTCAACGAAGAAGGTCATCTTTATGGTTCGGTTGGTTCTGCTGAGATTATTAAAGCACTAAAAGCTAAGAATCTTATTATTGATGAAGAAATGATTCGCCTCGAAGGGCCAATCAAGGAAACTGGCATTTATGCAGTTAAGTTAAACCTTGGTTACGAAATTGAGACGGAACTTACAGTCGCAGTTATTCCAGGGAAGTAAATTGGATTTAGCCCTTTTGCAGGGGCTCATATCTTCCCGGGAAGCTTTTGCCGGGAGGTTTCCTTTTGTCTATCGAATCTACGGGTCGCCTTTTACCTCAAAGCCTTGAATCTGAGCGCTCTGTTTTGGGCAGCATGTTTAGAAGTAACGAGGTGATTGGTGATGTGGTACAAATTATCAATCCCGATAATTTCTATTCCGACGCCCACCAAAAAATATTTAAAATGATGATCACCCTCTATGAGGCAGGCAAACCTGTCGATATGGTGGTCCTTGCGGAAGCCCTCAAGCTAGCTAATCAAATCGAAGATGTGGGTGGGTATGGCGCACTTGCCGAGCTTTGGGATGCCGCACCTACTGCAGCTAATGCTGTCCATTATGCACATATTGTTCGGGATCGGTCTATCGTTCGATCTCTGATTCAAGTTGGAAATGAAATCCTTCGAGATGCTTATGATCAAGTTAGTCAGGCCGATGAATTGCTGCACCAAGCGACTGGAAAAATGCTTGAAGTAGCAGATCGCGGAGTAACAGGAAAAATTTTCAGCCTCGATAAAGTCCTTGAAGAAGCTTTTGATCGAATTGATCATCGCCAAACGCGAGGAGGTTCTTCAATAAGTGGAATCAGCACAGGATATAGCGATTTGGATGATATCACTGCGGGGTTTCAAAATAGTGAACTGGTTATTGTTGCAGCCCGACCTTCCGTAGGGAAAACCGCCTTCGCTTTAAACTTAATCCGAAACATAGCTGTAGATGAAAAACTAACGGTGCTTTTCTGTTCATTGGAGCAGTCTAGGGTTGAAATCACCGAGCGACTTTTATGCTGCCAAGGTGGGGTGGATGGCCAAAAATTACGCAAAGGGATGATGAACGCCGAAGATATGGAGCGAATGATTTCTGCTAGTGGTATCTTAAGAAATGCTAAGATTTTTATCGATGATTCGCCCGGCCAGGGTATGCTTCGTATTGCTGCAAATGCTAGAAGGCTGAAGCTCCGTAATGACCTGAAATTGGTCGTCATTGATTATTTGCAGCTTATCGAACCAGAGAATCGAAGAGACCCACGCCAAGAGCAAGTTGCACAAATAAGTCGTAGGCTTAAAGGCCTTGCGCGCGAACTTTGCATTCCAGTAATCGCCTTGGCTCAGGTAAATCGATCTTCCGAAGATAGGCAAGATCATAAACCCAGACTTTCAGACCTTCGCGAATCTGGTAGTATTGAGCAAGATGCAGATACCGTTATGCTGCTTCATCGCCCCGAAAGATTTGAACCGGGCCAGCACGATGGACTTACCGAAGTGATTATTGGCAAGCAGCGAAACGGTCCTATTGGCGAAATAACTTTGTCGTTTAACAAAAACCAGATGAGGTTTGAAAACTTTGCTGTTGGCGTGCCTTTTGACAATTAAGTTTTAGGGAGTCGCACGATGATGCGCATTGGCATCGGGCACGATACGCATAGGTTGGAAGCGGGAAGAAAACTGATCCTAGGGGGTATTACTTTCGATTACCCCAGAGGGTTGGTCGGCCACAGTGATGCTGATATTGTTCTTCACGCCTTGACGGATGCCATTCTTGGGGCTGCTGGCCTAGGCGATATAGGCGATGCTTTTCCCGATACTGATGTCACAAATAAAGACCTTGACTCCGCCCTATTTCTTAAGCATTCTTTAGCCCAGATAGCAACTCTGGGCTGGCAACTTATTAATGTAGATGTCATTATTTTTGCACAAGAACCCAAGTTGGGTTTGGGAAAATTTAGGATTCGTGATAACCTTGCCTTCTTATTAGCTCTGGATTGCACTTGCGTTAATATTAAAGCAAAAACGGGTGAGAAAGTTGGGTTTATTGGTAGGGCGGAAGCTATGAGTTGTCAGGCAGTGGTTCTTTTAGGCCGCTCGGAGAGTGCCTAGTTATTTAGTAAAGGATTATGCATGCAGATTAGAGTTTTTAATACGCTTACGCGCCAGAAAGAAGATTTCCAAACTTTCGAACCGGGCAAGGTTGGTATGTATGTCTGTGGCCCTACGGTTTACAAGCCAAGCCATGTTGGGCATATGGTTGGCCCAGTCATTTTTGATACCGTAAAGCGTTTTCTAAATTATCTGAGCTATAAAGTTATCTTTGTGGTCAACATTACCGATGTTGATGACAAACTTATTATCGAATCTAAAAAACAAAATACTACGGTAACAGAACTTGCGGAAAGAGTTACCTTGGATTACCTATCGAATCTTAAAAAGCTGCAAGTTACAGGAATTGATCATTTTCCCCGAGCGACTCATTACATAGCTGAAATTCAATCAATGATAAGTGGTTTGATAGAAAAAGGATTTGCCTACGCCTCTTCCGGTGATGTTTATTTTGATGTAGCTAAGGATGAAGATTACGGGAAGTTATGTAACCGCGACCCTGAGCAATTGGAAGCGGGTGCCCGTGTCGATGTCAACGAGAAGAAAAGAAATCCGGGAGATTTCGCACTTTGGAAAGCTGCCAAGCCTGGTGAACCTTTATGGGAAAGCCCTTGGGGCCCCGGTAGGCCGGGGTGGCATATCGAATGTTCTGCAATGAGTATGAAATTGCTGGGTGAATCGTTTGATATGCACGGCGGTGGCTTGGATTTGCAATTTCCTCATCACGAAAACGAACTTGCACAGTCCGAATCGTTCACAGGAAAAACCTTTGCCCGATACTGGCTTCATAACGGATTAATGAAGACCGCCGATAAGAAAATGTCGAAGAGTGAAGGCAATGAAATCGTGGTAACAGAGTTGTTGAAAAAGCATCATCCTGAAACTCTTCGCTATCTGCTTTTGACTTCTCATTATCGAAGCCCAATTGAATACAGCGAAGAAAGATTGCTAGAATTACGCAGAACTTTAGATTCTTTTTACCGGTTTTTTGAACGGGTAAGGAGGGCCACAGGAAAAAGCTTTTATCAGATTCAGGGGGGGCTTCTACATCAGGCTACGCCCAATGGCCTATCTCTCTTCCTTACCGAAATTTACAAGCTAAGAGACACTTTTTTACAAGCGTTTTCTGATGATTTTAATACCGGTGGCGCAATTGGTACCTTACACGAATTTCTTAATGCGTTAAACCGGTATTTTGATCAAGCCAAGGTCGGGGCACCAGATGTTAAGCCAGAGGTTAAGGTTGAATTTTTAGAAGCGGTTACCGTATTCAAAGAAATAACTCAGATTCTTGGTTTGTTTATTGAGCCTCAAGAAATAACTGGGAGCCAAGTTAATCATCAGTTGATGGATGGAGTAATGCGTTTGTTAATCGACATCCGAGCGGAGGCGAGGAAGACAAAAAATTTCGCCCTTGCAGATCAGGTCAGAAAACGACTTGCAGAGCTTAATATTACTTTAGAAGACAGGACCGGAGAAACCGATTGGCGCGTTGGCCCTTAACTTCTTCGAAAAGCAAGGATGATTTGATGAGTGGAACTTCTCCTAAAAAGTTGGAATTTAAATCCTTGGGGTTCCAACGAGTTTTGGGCATCGACCCCGGATTGCAGGTGACAGGCTATTCCATATTGGAAAAATCGCCACAGGGCATCAAACTTTTAGAAGCAGGTATCATCGATACTAAAGATTCGGGCAGCAAATTGTTGCAGGTTCGAATCTCTTCCCTTTATGATTCTTTAATTGAAATTATCGAGCAATTTAAACCGCAGGCTATGGCGGTTGAACAATTGTTTGCCCATTACAAACACCCCCGCACCGCCATCCTTATGGCGCACGCCCGTGGTGTTATTCTTCTAGCTGCTGCACAAAATAAAATTTCGGTTGATAGCTATAACCCTACGCGGGTAAAAAAAACGCTGACCGGCAGCGGTAAGGCTGGTAAACTTCAGGTGCAGTGGGCGATTCAAAGGGAACTTGGCCTTACTCTTTTGCCCGAACCTGCCGATGTCGCTGATGCTATGGCTATTGGCCTTACTCATATTCACGCAATTTCTTTGGGAAAGCCGGAACTTTTATGATTAGTAAAATCACCGGTGTTTTAAATAAGGTTCACGAAGAAGATGCCCGCATCCAAGTTGGCCCTCTTGAATATCAAGTGCTCGTTACCGAACTGGTGCGAAGGCAAATTCAAGATCGGCTAGGTCAGGAACTTACTCTTCATACCCTTCATTTTTTAGAAGGAAACCCTATGCAGGGCGGGCGTATGGTTCCTAGGTTGTTAGGCTTCCTCCACGAATCGGACCTAAGTTTCTTTGAGCTCTTTTGCACAGTGGATGGCATAGGTGTACGCAAGGCGATCAGGGTGATCGCAATGCCTGTAAATCAGATTGCAGATGCTGTGCAGCGAGCAGATATAAAATGGTTGACTACTTTGCCTGGAATAGGGCCAGCCATGGCGGAAAAAATTGTAGCGGGGCTGAGGAAAAAAGTTGCGATCTTTGCCCTTGCTAACTCCTCGCAACTTTCTCCAACCGGAGCCCAAGATACAAGCAATGGCAAGATTTTTGCAGATGTCTTTAATGCCCTTATGTCTCTTGGAATTGGACCCTCTGACGCACGACTTCGTATCGATAAATTAATCGCTTCGGGCAAAGTCCCTAACAGCGTTGAAGATGCTATCAAAGATGTTTTTAAGGGTTCTTGATCCTTCTGTTCTTCTCTCTGCTTTTGAAAGATTTTATCATGGCTCGCCAACCTATTATTCAACCTGATGGCGTTTCCGAAATCAAAGAGCACGACTCCGCTTTAAGGCCAAAATGGTTACGCGAAGTCATCGGACAAAAGGCGGTTGTCCAACGATTACAGATCGTCTTAAAAGCCTGCAAAAAACTGAAAGAGCCCCTTTCTCATATGCTTTTTGATGGGCCACCCGGGCTAGGAAAAACTACTTTCGCTACCGTGCTTCCTAATGAAATGGGCACACCCTTTCAATTAACTTCTGGCCCAGCTTTGACTAAACCCGCAGATCTTTTGCCTTTCTTAACCAACCTTGAGGAGGGCTCCATCCTTTTTATCGATGAAATCCATCGCCTTCCCAAAACAGTTGAAGAATTTATCTACCCTGCTATGGAAGACTTTCGGGTCGATATCGTTTTAGGGGAAGGGATGAATGCCCGAACCATCAGTCTAAAGCTAAAACGCTTCACTCTTATTGGAGCAACCACTCGAAGCGGTATGCTTTCTAGCCCGTTACGCGACCGGTTTAAAATGCACGAGCACTTAGATTTTTATTCACCCGAAGAACTTGCCGAGATTTTAATCATCAATGCACGAAAGTTAAATACACCGATTACCGAGGAAGCCGCGCAGGAGATTGCAATTCGAAGTCGAGGAACCCCAAGGATTGCGAATTCAAGGTTATGGTGGACTAGGCATTATGCAGCAAGTGAGGGAAATGGAAGCATCGACTTGAAGTTGGCTCAAACTGCTTTAGCGATGGCAGAAGTTGATCGAGCGGGGTTAGATAAACAAGACAGGCGCTATCTTGAGATCCTTACTGGCGTCTTTGCGGGGGGACCCGCTGGCATCGATGCACTTGGGGCTACTATGAACCTCCCTTCCGATACTTTGAGTGATGAGATTGAGCCTTACCTTCTTAGGGAACAGTTTATAGTTCGAACTCCACGGGGTCGAATAGCAACAGGGAAGTCGTATCTTTTGTTAGGAAAAGAAGTTCCAATAAAGGATGAGGAGGGTGATTCGAACGCTTCTCCCCCGAGTCTTTTTTAGACTAGTGTACAAATGCTCAAAAGTTGCACCATTTAATGAAGATTTTGCTAGTCGTTCTGATTTTTCAGCGTAAAATTTTCGTATCTTGTTGTGCTATTTGATTTAATGTAAAGTTCTCTGAAGTTTTATGTTACGATCAGTAAATAGTAAATTTGACCTCAGTATGCAGCTTTTCTGAAATTGGTTTCAGACTGCTTTTTTTCTTTTGGTTGTGAGACTTGGATGGCGAGAACTCTTACGCTTATGTTTCGCAGAGATCCTTCCAAAGACCGGTTGGAAGAAAAGATACCCTTCGAAGGCTACAATATTCTTTGGCCCGATGGAACCCCCGCAGAGTTGGCAATTGACGCACTTTGTAAGCACGGACAGCGTTTATTTGGTTTAGGTAAACACCTAAAAAACTGTAATGAAAAAATGATTGATATGAAGTTCTTTCCTCTTTTAGCCAAGGATGACTCCCTTACCCGTATTCCAGGCCACCGCGTCCGCAGATTTTATCTTCATAAACAGGGCAATGCTGGTAGAGTGCATTTCCTCGACGGTACACCTACTTCTATTGTTACCCTTATCGGTAGAGATGAAATTGAAGTGGTTGAATGGCTCGGGCTTGATGCTATGGTGGAAAACGAGATTCAGTGGTTTGACCTTGCTGCAACCCCTTCCGAATCTGATTTTCGGACAGAAGATGAAAAAGCCAAGGAAATCGAAGTTGTTGACGATGTAAAGTCATACTCAAAGACACCTTGGGATAAATCTTCTTCTCAGCCCATTTGGCAACGCCAATAATAATTTGCTCTTTTAACCTTAACTTCGCTAAGTTTTAGCCACCAATTGAGTGCATGGTTCTTTGTGGCTTGATAAATTGTGCGGTATTAAATTGATGACCCGCCCATTTTGTTGCAACGCTTGACTCTAACAATTTCTTAATTCCTGCTTCATCGACTTTAGGCCTTAACAACTTTTTAACATCCAACTCCTCTAGTGCAAATAGACAATTTCTTAACTTACCCTCTGCTGTAATTCTGATCCGGTTGCAACTTTGGCAGAATGGTTTTGATACTGATGCGATTATTCCAACCTTCGACTTACCATCTTCATAGATAAATTCGGTGGCCGGGGCCTTCGGGTCAGAATTAATTACAGGCAAAAGAACCCCAACTTTTTGGTCAATGATTTCCAAGATCTCATAAGCAAGCAAGACTTTGTTTTTTTCCCAAGGGTTAGCCCCAATTGGCATATATTCTATAAATCGAATTTCGATACCTTTATCTCGGGCAAATTTAGCTAGGTTAGCTACCTCGTCATCATTAATACCTTTGATGCTTACCGTGTTCAATTTGATGCTAGAAAAACCCGCATTTATCGCTGCATCAATTCCCTCAAGGGTTTGTTCTAATCCATCACGCTTACATAAGTCTTTAAATCGTTCTGGTTTTAAAGTGTCTAGACTGATGGTAATGCGATTCAATCCAGCTTGTTTCAATGCTTTAGCTTGTGCCTTTAAAAGCATTCCATTTGTGGTTAAGCTTAAATCCTTAACTTCGGGGATTTTGCAAAGAAACCCTACCAGTGTTGCTAAATCTCTTCTTAAAAGCGGCTCGCCCCCGGTTAATCGAACCTTGTTAATTCCCTTCGTTACCGCAACTTTTACAAAAGCTGTTATTTCTTCAAACGATAGCAATTCCTTACTATCCATAAACTGCACTTCTTCGGGCATACAATAAACACAGCGTAAATTACAACGATCCGTGACGCTGATACGCAAGTTGTTGTGAATTCTTCCAAAAGAATCTACCAAGGTATTTGCCCTAACCCCTGAATTTTCAAGGGTGGTGCTTTGGTTGGCATTTTTTAAGGGAAGAGGTTTCATTTACACCTTAGTTTCAAGAAGTTGGTTTACTAATAGGGTGAACCCAGTTAGAGCCACCTTCTGGGTTGGTTTCTTTTTTCCAAATCGGCACCATCTTTTTTATTCTATTCATTATATGCTCACAGGCTGCAAAAGCCTCGGCACGATGGGGGCAACTGACACAAACCGCAATGCTGGTTTCGCCTGGTTCTAACTTTCCTAATTTATGAATAATTTCGACCTGGTGGATAGGCCACATTTTTTTTGATTCCAATGCAATTTCTTGCAAGCTTTTTTCAGCTAACGGCGCAAATGCTTCATACTCTAAAAATAAGGTTTTTTCATTCCCAGTTAATTCCCTTACTGTGCCCAGAAAAAGTACAATCGCTCCGGTAACTTTTGACCTGCAATTTTCTACCATCTTTTGATGGTCGATTGCTTTTTGGGTGAGCTGAATTTTCATTTTTACTCTTAACCCCCACTAAAAGGGGGTAAAAATGCTACACTATCTTCTGCCAAGATAATATGATCTTGGGTGACAAATATTTCGTTAACGGCAAAAGCCGCATTATTTGCAAGAGATTCAAGCTTAGGGTGTTTTGTAATGAGGATTTTTTTTAGTTCTGCAATGTTAGAGCTCAATGGTATTTCCAGTTCTAAACACCCTTGGCCTACCAATTCTCTTGCACCAGCAAAGAAAAACATTTTTATTTTAATCATCGCTTTGGCCTTCTTAAATGCCCATTCAATTCTTTTTCAAGCTCAGGCATTAACCCATAAGCCAGTGCTAAAAGTTGTGCAGGATGGAGGGTTTTTTTTGTGCCACTGTCTTCCATTTGTATTCTACAGGCGCTGCATTCTGTAGTCCCCATCGTAACAGTCGAATTTTCAAGGTGGCTTAGCATCGGTTGACCAATGAGCTTAGAAAGTTCGAAATTCGCAGCTTTAATCCCGTAGGTTCCCGCCATCCCTGAGCAAGAATCGGTTAAGGCTTCCACCACGACACCAGGAACTAAGTTAAGCAACCCAGCCGTTGCAGGGGGTTGCCCAAGTGCTTTTAAGTGGCAAGGGATATGTTGGCCAACCGTAATATTTAAAGGCAAAAAATCAGTCTTTAGTAAACCTTGTAAATGTAGGTTCCATAAGAAACTTGTAAATTCCTGAACTTGATTGGCTACAAGAAGCACATCGGGGTCATCAAGTAACCGTTGTGCATCTTGTTTAAAAAATAATGCAGCCGTAGGTTCGGAACAAAGTATTGTATATCCTTCACGAGCTAGGTCAGCAAAGACCCTAACATTTTGGCGCAAAGATTGCCTTGCATAATCGACATCGCCTTGTGCGAGAGGAGCCATTCCACAAGCTATTTGGCCGGTAGGAACTAGCACTTCAATGTTGTTATGATGCAGAATTGCGATAACCGCTTTGCCAATAGATGGGTCATTGTAATTGGCAAAGACATCAACAAAGTAGGCGATTTTTGTTTTGGAATTACTTGGTTTTTTGTTCCAGCCTTTTTTCTTGGCTAGTTTGATGAAATTACTTCGGGCAAATACAGGCATCTTGCGCAATCTAGAAATGCCAAGGATTTTTTCCATCAACCACCGGGTCAAGATATTTCCCATAATCCAATTGCTCAAGGGTGCCAGTAAACTTCCCAAGGCAGAAAAAATTTCTACTCGAGATAGCACCCATTCGGATCTTTCGATTGAATGGATTTCCGCATTAGCAGCTTTTGCCTCGAGCATTAATCCTGGAATATCTACATGGGAAGGGCATTCTTTTGCACACATTCTGCAATTAATGCATAATTCAGCGACATCGCGCATTTCTTCAGACCCGAACAGGGTCTGGCCTTTGGGGTCTCCTAATAACATTCGGGCCAGGTTCGCCTTTGCTCGGGGTGTGGAATGTTCCTTTTTTAAAACTCTGTTGGTAGGGCACATCCTTTTAGAATGACTCTGAGTTCGACAAAGGCCACAACCATTACAATGTGAAGCTTCAATTAAAGGGGAAGAATTTTTCCAATTGAGTGAGGGTGAGAAAGATTCTGTATTTGCCAGTTCTTCGCTAGATAGGAGGGGAATTGGTTCGAGACTTCGAAAAGGCCAGACAGGGATTTCAGAGGAAGAGGCAACAACTTTGCCTGGGTTAAATAAGTTGTAAGGGTCAAATAAATTTTTGACTTGCAAAAGAATGGGTAAAATTGGGGTAGAGAATTTTGCCTGCCAAGGAAGTCGAGAAAGGCCTAAAGCTTCTTGGCAAGAAAGTTCACCCTGATTTTGAAGAACCAAATCATAAATTTTTTCCGCTAAGGACCAAAGTCTGGCACTTTCCTTGCTCATCTGTGGGGTACCAAGAATACGAATTTGAACTTGGCCTGTGCCTGTGCAAATTGCATTAACTGCATTGCATTCGTGATCTTTTAATATTCCAGTCATCTGGTCTAAAAATATATTTAAGTTTGCTTCAGGAATAACGAAGTCATCAATAAGTTGCAGAAATGTTTCGGGGCCATTGATGCGAGCAAGTGATTTTAAAGCAACTTCTCGTAGACGCCACGGGTTGGGTGTATTTAAATCTATGGATAGATAAGAACGAAGCGGAATGATTTGCGAGCCTGTTAAAGTTTTTTCAAATGCTGAAATCGAAGCATTCTGATTACGCTGAGAAAAGCAGACCAGCAAGATAGCCTTAGTATCGGGGTGAATCCATTCAGCTACAAGATTATCCAATGCTTTAGCCATACTAAAAAAGCGATGTTCTAAAATGTCGCAAACATCAGGAAAATGCAACAATGCAAAGCGAGAAACAGCCAGGCAGTCTTGCAGATTATTAAAACAGTAAAGCCCCCATTGGTTGTTGTGTTGTTTTTCAAGTAATTTAATTTTAGCCTCTAGGATAATTCCCAGAGTGCCTTCTGCGCCAAGAAACACTTGATTCCAGTGTTTTTTTTTAGATTTAGCCAAGGCTAAAAGATTGAAGTTCCCGTGCGGGAAGGCAGCCTTAGGGGCGTTTAAAATCAGAGTTTCTTTCTGCTCTTCTAAGAGCAATGAAAAACGCTCTAAAATTAATTCCGCCCGCGAGCTTAATTCTTTCTCAGCCAATATGTCTTTTGCTTCAAACCAACTGACCGACCCATCATCTAGAACAACTTTGAGTGCGGTAACATAATGCCTTGGGTGTTTATCAGCTAGCAGAAAAGGCCCTGAGGCATCGGATGAAAGCCATCCTCCAATCGTTCGTTCTTCATTCCAAGGCGCAGAAGGAACTCGAAAATCAGTTGTGGAAATAAAATCTTGAAGTTGTTTGAGAGTTACACCACATTCTAAATGAATGATATCATTTTCAAGGCAGATTATATTTTGAAAGCATTTAGAAAGGTCGATAACAATGCCATTGCCCAGAGCAGCTCCAGAGGTTCCCGTTCCGGCTCCGCGTGGTATTAAAGGGATTTTTTTTTCGAAGGCATATTTCACTAGCGCTGTAACATCTTGTTCAGAAGCTGGAAGCACAACGGCAATTGGCATCACTTCAAAAGGCGATGCATCGCACGCATAACATTTTAACGACAAGATATCTATCAGAATTTCACCCTTGAGGATGCCTTTGAGGTCATCAAAAATCATCTCTTGAATGGAGGTATCCCGAACCAAATTATAAACTCCTAAAACTTAAGTGAGGGCTTGAAAGTTGAATAAGATTTCTTCTATTGCTTGATGCATCAAGCAAAGGAGTTACCAAATTAAGTTCAAAAGTAATTCTAATAAAAATACCATTTGGAATAGAAAGCATTTTGACTTACCTAGGTTCTTCCTAATAAAAGATAGTTGATATAAAAACAAAGCCAAAGGAATGATTTTCATATCAACTGTAAAGACCTTATAATTATAATTGTATGTTTTACTGAATGTTATCTTTATTTTTTAAGTGATAATTAAGTGGTTTATGAAATTATTCGTCATTGTTTTGAAAGGTGCCAACACTGCTTTTCTTCCCTGTTATGGGAATAACTGGGTGCAAATGCCTAATTTGAATGTGATTTCTGCCCAAAGCTTGGTGCTAGATAACTATTATTGTAGTAGTTATGATGAATCTGAAATTCGTGATATTTGGCTCAATGGTGATTTCTTAAAACCATTTTCTCTTAGCTCTAAGTCTAAGAATTGGCTGCAATCACTTAAAACTATGGGTTGGATTACCTCCTTTATTGGTGATCAGCATTATGCCCCTAGCACAAATTTTTCCTCACACTTTTCCAATATTAAACTTTTGGATAACGCTTCGGGTCAATATCTTTCGTATCATCAGGCAATGCTTGATTCAGAAGGGTTCTGTGATAGTAATAAGAATTCTTTAACTTGGGTCGAAGTATCATCCCTTCTGCCCCCTTGGAAAGCAGGAAAAGAGTTCGTTGGCCCTATTCAAGAAGAACTGGAAGACTATTTTCTGAGTCAAGAGAATATCTCTGAAGATGAGGATCTTCCCCAACTTATTGTTGCACCAGAACCTGATTTTAAACCCGCGGATGATAAATCTTATCTTGCGTTATCAGCGGGGTGCGCAACGGCGTGGGCTGCTGTTGATGACCTCTTAGGCGCTGTGGTTGCTTCGGTCGAGGAACAAAATGGAAAAAAAGAATTTGTAATTATTATTACCGCTGATCGTGGAAGTGGTACTTGCCAGCACGATATTTTAGGCACGAACCCCAAGTGGTTATATCGAGAGTTCACGCATTTGCCTTTTTTGCTTTATCATCCTAGGTCGGGAGATATAGGAAGTAGGAAGATGGGATTTTTTCAAGATGTGGATTTGGCCCCAACAATCGCTGAAATCTGCGGTATTACCAATTCTTTTCAGGGAAAATCAATTTTTAAAACAGGGTTTTTAGAACATGGCGCAAGGGAATTCGCCTATTCCTACGAACCTCAAAATAATTTAAAAGCGTTTAGAACCTTACAACGGTCGCTTCTTATCAAACCATCTGAAACTCTGCAAAGTGAACAGGCAGTAAAATATTTTCTATTTCCCGACGATGTATCAGAGCTAAACGATATTTCTAAAACCGAGGAAACTTATCAAGAAAAAATCTTGCAATCTGTCTTACTGCTAGATAACGAAGGGTTGCAAGCACAAGACAAAGTAGTTGCTATACTCAATGATTAATGATTTTAAATTAAACCGCTTAACCAGGGGGCCAGTTTTGTTTGCGGCCGCCTAGTAAATGAATGTGCAAATGAGGTACCACTTGCCCGCCGCCTTCCTTACAGTTGATCACAAGTCGATAACCATTTTCTAGATTTAGGTCATTGGCAATTTTACATGCAACCATGTGAAGGTGCCCCATTAATGGGAAATCTTCTTTAACAAGGTCTGCATGGGTTCTAATTTCTTTTTTTGGAATAATTAAAATGTGAACAGGGGCCTGCGGATTAATATCATAAAGGGCAAGGCATTGTTCATCATCGTAAACAATCTTGGCGGGAATTTGCCCCGCTATGATTTTTAAGAATATGTTTTCACTAAGCATTTTTATTACTCCTTGGTTCTTATTTAAAATAGCAAATTTTTTCAGGACTTCGAGCACCTTATGACCCAAATTCAGGATGAATCTTCTCAGTGGATTATTGGTTTAGATGAAGCAGGATATGGCCCAAATCTGGGGCCATTTGTTATGGCAGGGGTTATGGTGAAATGGCAAGGCGAAGGCGACTGGGTTCATGCTTTCCACAAACTTTCTAGGCCAGCTTCTAAAAAACCAGATAATCGACCTTTGGTCGATGATTCTAAAAAAGCCTATAACAAAGCTGGAATTGATGGACTCGAAAAAACTGTCGCTTCCTTTTTCTATTCAAATCAATCCTTAGGGGATTGGCTCGCTTCTCATTCAATCTTCAAACTTGATGATTTAAATCTTGAAACTTGGTTTAACCCAAACGAACCTGCTTTTTTTTCTACCCCTGATCCTGAACCACTTCTTGCTTGTACCACTGCGGACTTTGAAAAAGCTGGTTTTTTATCGTTTGATTGTAGGTTCTTTATTCTTCCCTCCCTTAAATTTAATCTGATCGTTGAAAAAGAAGATAATAAAGGCGCAGTTTTGTCCCAAGGTATGATTGATATTTTTGCCCAGTTTGAATCTAACTTGGCGGCGGGTGATTCAATACACTGTTTCGTTGATAAGCATGGCGGGAAAAACCATTACTCTGCCACCTTGCAAAATGTGCTTTCCAAGGGACTTATCCTTGCTGGGCAAGAAGGCCTTAGCGAAAGTAATTACAAATCTTTTGCAGCAGATCATCACTGGAATTTTAAAATACTACCTAAGGCAGATGCCAAATACCCACTTGTAGGGCTTGCTAGTATGCTTGCAAAGTGGATGCGTGAAAGATTGATGAAGCAGTTTAATAAGTATTGGGAAGGGCAGGTTCCTGGCATTTTACCCACTGCGGGTTACCCTCTCGATGCCCCACGATTCTACTGCGAAATTAAACAAAAGGCCGAATTACTCGGCCTTAATAAAGAAAAAGTTTGGCGTTGCAGGTAAGCTTTAAAGCTTTTCAATCGTTGTATGCTCGTCGATTGTGAAACTGCTCAACTCCCCATTATCTTTGGTGAAGTGAACACAAACCACAACAATATCGTCTTCGGGAATGCGATCGGTGGCGATGCCAGTGGAAAGGAAATCAAAATGTCTAAATTTTCCTTCAACGGGTGCCAGCCAGGTTGCAGAACTACCTACTCTAATTTTTTGAACAACCCGAATTCTCTGGCCTTCGCTAAGAGACCGAAGTGTAGCCGAGATTGTTGGATTGAGGTTTCGAGTGGAGGACTGAATTACATCGTGATTGCTCATGAATCTTTGGCCTCTTTACTTCCTTTGCCACGAACCAAAGCGATCCTGCCTGTTCGCGCCAATTCAATAATACCATAAGGGCGCATTAAATCGATGAAAGCAACAACCTTACTTTCTTGACCACTGATTTCAACAATTAAACTATCATTGCCGATGTCTACGACTTTGCCACGAAACATTTCAACCAAGAGGGAGATTTCCATTCTTTGGGCAGGCAAAGCTTGAATCTTGATAAGCATAAGGTCGCGTTCGACAAAATTTTCGCTGCTTATATCTGTTACGCGTACCACGGTGATTACTTTATCAAGTTGTTTTCGAACTTGTTCGAGTAAAGCGTTTGTACCATGAACGACAAAAGTCATTCTGGAAAGGTTGGGGTCTTCGGTTTCGCCGACCGCAAGGCTTTCGATGTTGAAATTACGGGAGGCGAGCATTCCTGAAATATGTGCTAAAACACCAGGCTGATTTTGAACTAAAGCAGAAATTAAATGGCGCATGTGTAACCTCCAAAAGTATGTATGTTAGATATATGAAAATTACGGGTTTAGTGCAATAACATGTCGATATTTAAGGTTTTAAGTGGTAAAATGAAAAAGATGGCATTAGATATGTAGAATTTGTTATTAAAGTCTTCTTTTCGGTAGTTTCGTTTAAGTATAAAGGTAAAAAAATGAATGTTGAGCAAATAATTCAGGCGATAGTAGGATATAAAATCGCTTCTTCAAAAGATATAGAGGCAATTAGGCAGCGTTGGTTTCAGACTAATCGAATCGATTCAACCGACGGTAAAGCGTTTGCAAAGTGGTTGATTTTAAATAAGTTTTTGACCGAGTTCCAAGCTCAAGTTTTAATATCGGGAAAGCTTAACGCCCTAAAAGTTGCAGCTTATAATGTGCTGGAAATTATAAAAACCGGTCCCTATTCCGGTTCCCTTAAAGTCGTTTGTCCGCTGGGTGGAACCTTTGTCCTTCAATTTATTAAACCCGAAGTTTTAAAGGATGCCCTTGCGCAAAAGAAATTCCAAGAGCAACTTAAAAATGCCCTCGAGTTAAAACATCCTAACCTTGCGTCGGTTGTCAATTCAGGCGTAGTGAATGGCAATTTCTATATTGTTTATGAGTTTTTTGAAGGCGAAAATCTTGAAGTTATTCTTTTGAGAAAAAAGAAAATTCCTTATCAAAATGCAGCGAAAATCATGGCGTTTGTCATGGTTGGCGTTGCTCAATTACAGGAAAAGAAACTCCCTTCAGGAAAACTCTGTAGCGCGAATGTTCTTTTAGCGGTGAATAGGAATCAGCCAAAAGCTGCAAAAACAGTCAAGGTTGTTAACACAGGAATTTCTACAAGTTTTATTTCTGAAACGGTGGAGATTACCGCCGATGGAAATATTGTCCCCGCTGCTGCTTCATCTTCAGATAAACTTGGTGATGATCTTAGTGTTGTCGAAGAAAATTTTCAGGTCGGGAAATTATTTTACGCCGCTTTGACTGGGGTTGCTAGCACCAGCCTTGACGGAAAAACTTCCCCCGCTTCGGTTATTACATTGGTCTCCGATATTCCCGAAGAACTTGCAAACCTAGCTGACCAGATGGTTTCGTCAAATGTTTCCGATCGGATCGCTAAAATCGCCTACGCTGCAAAAGCTATTCGCGTAATGTTAGCTGCGGATGACGAGAATGAATCGCCTAGAAATGAAGAGTATGTTGCGGTCCCTTACACCCCAAACATAGCCGACACGAGAATTCCGGTGGTAGGAACCGATGATGAGCCAATGTCTGCCAAAATTTCTGATGATGGGGAAGAATCTGAGAATGAAGAATTTTCTATTAAGAAACTGATGGTGGAATTTAAACCTGACGATAGGGATATGACCTTTTTAGGATTAGGGTCGGTCTTGAGCCTTTTGGTGGTTGCATTTTTGCACCTAATTACAGGCTGGCGTTTCATGAGTTTGGTTTGTCTTTTGGTAGGCGTGTTAATTTCCTACACCGTTGAGTTACTTTATTGCTGGAAAAATCCCTCTAAATCCTGATTCCAAAAAAGATTATTCGCTTGTTTCAATGCGCAATACATCAAGCCATTGATCTTTTTGGATTAGAACGCTACGGACCAAGTTCGCTTCATCTGCGGAAAAAGCGAATCCCAAATAAACTTTATCTTGCCCCATTTTTACCGCCCCGGAGACAAGGATCCACTTTGATTTTGTGTCTTTGGGATCCGGTATTCTAATGTTTTGACTGAACATCGTATTGAAGCCTTCTGGGCTATATTGGGGTTCCCAAATTCTAACTCTTGGATAATCGCGTACTCCAACGCTTCCCAGGCCTGGTAAGATATAATCTAAAATAGTTTTAAACTGGTTTTCGTTTAAATTCGGGCCCGATCCTCCGGCTTTTGCCATGATGATAAGGTAAATTCTCGCAGGCAATCCTTTGATTGTAATACGGCTGTTCCCGGGCCTGTTGATTGGGGCAGTCATCGAAGCTAAATCTTCAACCAAATCGCCTGCCACCCATTTTTCAGAAGATATAAGCCTCTTCTTCTTTTCGGGGTTGCCTTTTCTAAACGCCCGCTTGATTTTGAAGTACATCGCTCTAGTCCAGGAAATAAAAATCAGTACTAGAAAACCAAGTACCAACCACCAGCCCCCATTTTTAAGAAAATTATTAACAGGCTCAGGCAAATGATCTGTCAAAGGCTTCAGGCTTTCTTTCAAATCATTTAAAACATGCTCCGTTTTTTCTTTTAATTCTTTTAGTTCTTTGTTCTCTTCGATGTTGTGAATCATCTCGGTAGCTTTGTCTTTTATCTCGCCGCCTTTTTCATCGGTGATTTTTTCATAATGGGAGAAATCTACATGAAGGCTAGATTTATGTTCTAAAATCCCGCCCACAAAATGTAGGGCATTCGCAAGCATGAAATAAACAATAAGGTTGACTAGCCATTGTAGCCCAAAGATCATTACTGCTTTTCTAAATGGTATGGTAAGGAAAAATACTTGCAGAATTCCTGCAACTGCTATTACCATAAATAACATGCTGTTTCTAATCCAAAACCCAAGCATTGGGATAGCAGAAATTACTGCCCATTTGATCGGCAATGCGGTTTGCACCCAAAGTATAAAACCAAAGCGTGGATCACCAAATACGGTGCGCTTAAAAACGACGCTGTCTTTAAATGCCAATAATACCAAATAAGAAAACAAATCGAATGCTATATAGGCCCCTAATGCCACTGCAGGAACAATAAACATTGCCCTTCGGTAACTTGGGATTTCTTCATTAAAAAGGCTAAGGCAAAGCCTTAAAATGTAGGCACTTGCGAATAGGCCAACCGTCAACAAAGTAAGCATTGATGTCCACTGTACTGTGGTCAAATGCGGGATACTTAAAGGGTCCATATTATTGCCTAAAGTTATTGATTAACCTGTAAAAAATCTTGAATAAGCCGTTCAAAGAATAAGCTAACAGATTATTGGGATTATAGAAATGAATTATTCTTCACGAATGATGATGGATTTAGGAGTCGCGTTTGACCGTATTTGGTGAAAACGCAGGTAGGCATATTGCTAAATATTCTGCTCCATCTTTTCCTGGCGTGCTATAGCGAATCCATTCACCTTTAAAAGTATGAATTGCTTGGCCAGCGTGAACTTCGATCACCCCTTGTTTTGTTTCGACTTGAAGGTATCCCCTTAATACAAAAGAATATTCATCAAATTCAGGAGTTTGGCCAGGTTCAAACCACCCAGAGGGGCTTTTCATTCGAGCAATACTAATTGCAGAATCATTGGTTGAGGCAAGGCCAAAAAATTCATCAATGATCTTATTACCAGTTCCTGCCGCCACCACTTTTACAGGTTCCGAAATAAATATAGCCATTTTACCCTGCTTTACTTTGAATATCCGATTGAGTCGAGTTATCGTTTAATTTACTTGGCAAGGTTTGATTGCCTTTAGCCCGCCTGTGGGCAATATATTCAAAAACCATAGGAAGAAGCGAAACAATAATAATGCCAAGGATGACAATTTCAAAATTACTTTTAACCCAAGGGATTTGGCCAAATAAAACACCGGCCCCCATACATAAGCCGACCCAAGCCACAGCACCAATCAAATTGTAAGCCAAAAAGATGGGATATTTCATTTTCCCAATTCCTGCAACGAATGGGGCAAAAGTTCTGATGATAGGAATAAACCTAGCAAGTATGATGGTTTTTTTGCCGTACTTTTCGTAAAAACCTTGAGCCTTATTTAAATGATCCTTGTTCATTAGCAGCGAGTTTTCATACTTGAAAACCTTTGGCCCTATCCAGTACCCCAAGGAATAATTTAAAGCATCTCCAGAAATTGCGGCTACTAAAAGAGTCATTCCCATTAAAGGCAGGTTTAATTCAGAATTGGTCGACATACAAATTGCACCAAGTGCAAATAAAAGCGAATCCCCCGGTAGAAAAGGCAATAAAACTAGGCCAGTTTCGCAAAAAATAATTGCAAACATAGCAAGATAAAACCACGGCCCCGTTGTTATTACCAATTGATCTAGGTGCACACTAAGATGTCTGACAATATCAATAAAATTTATGATCCAATCCATTGAAAGCTGCCTTTATAAGGATTTACAGTGGTAAGGTTGAAACCGTAGCGTAACGGTTCTGAAAATCTGGGCAAGTCCAATTAGACTTTAAGAAAGGGAAGAAACGATGAAGTCTATGAGGTTTTTTTTTCAAGCCCCATAGAAATCCAGTTTCTGCCTTGCCTTGCAAGTAATTCATCAGCACCTTTTGTCCCCATACTTCCAACCGCATATTCTTCAGGGGCAATTGCTTTCGAGTCTTCGGTGGCAAATAAGAAAGGTTCGATGACTTCCCAAGATCTTTCGATCTCATCGCTGCGCATAAAAAGCGAGGCATCGCCATTTAATGCATCTTGTAAAAGTCGCTCATAAGCTTCGGGAATTTTAACATTTGCAAATGCATTGCGATAATGAAACTCCATATCCGAGGGCATAAGTACGGTGCCATCTCGGTCGGGTTCTTTGGTAATGAAATTTAGATGAATACCTTCATCAGGTTGTACGCAAATAGCAAGTCGGTTGCATTGAATAGAACTTCCAGGTGGTATAGGAAACATAAGGTGTGGGGGGCAGCGGAATTGAATAACTACCTCACTGGAGCGCAGTGCTAAGCCTTTTCCTGACCGGAGATAAAAAGGCACCCCGCGCCAGCGCCAATTATCAATAGCCAATTCGATAGCAGCAAAAGTTGGTGTTTGAGAATTAGGTTTTACACTTTTCTCGTTAAGGTATCCATTGTATCTTCCGGTTGCAATTCGCTGTCTAGCTTCCTCAACGGAAAAAACCGGAATAGCATCTAATACTTTCGTTTTTTCGTTTCTTAAAGGGTCTGCAGCATATTTTGCAGGTGCTTCCATCGCAATAAGGCAGAGTAGTTGCAGCAAATGATTTTGAAACATATCGCGTAAAATACCAGCATTATCATAATAATCTGCTCGGTTGCCTATGCTGACAGTTTCCGCAACAGTTATTTGCACATGGTCAATGTAGTTGCTGTTCCAAAGAGGTTCAAAAAGGGTGTTTGCGAAACGGAAAACCAGTAGGTTTTGCACCGTCTCCTTCCCAAGGTAATGATCAATGCGGTAGATTTGGTCTTCGTGGAAATGGGATCGAATAACCTTGTTGAGGCTTTTAGCGCTGGCAAGGTCGTGCCCAAAAGGTTTTTCGATGATTATTCTGCGCCAACCCGGATTGGAAGCAGCGTCATCAGCCGAACTAGCCATCCCTAATTTTCCAAGATTTTTTGTGATATCGGGGTATAGTTGGGGTGCAACAGATAAGTAATAAAGCCTATTTCCGAGCTTGTCTTGCTCGATTGTTTTTAATTGAGATTGTAGGTTGTTTAGTCCACCATCAATAGAAGCATCGCCCCTAGCATAACTTATACGGGGAGCAAATTTACTCCAGGCTTCTTCATTCCAATCGTTGGGCGAAAAAGATTTAACCGCATCTGCCATCTTTAAGCGAAAAGAAGCATCATCAAAAGGGGAGCGAGCTACTCCTATAATTCTAATACTTTCTGCAAGCCTTCCTTTTCGGTCCATTCGATAAAGCGAAGGGATTAACTTCCTTGCGGTTAAGTCGCCAGAAGCACCAAAAATAACAATCGTTGTTGGGGTCGTATCCATAAAATACCTTGAGTCAAACTAGTTAAGTGGTTTCTAAAAAGGAAACCCTGTAGTACTATTTATAAATAAGTACGGTTTGGGCTATGTCCAAGCCTGCCTAAATGCAATTGACTGATTATGACAAACCAATTCAATTTTAGGAAGGCAAGAAAAATGGAGTAGCGGTTAGAACCAATTTTGTTTCGTTTTATTTTGATGAGGATAGATTGCGCAAGTTATTATTGGGTATTATTGCTGTACTTATGCTTCTGCTAATCTGGCGGAATCAATCCCTGTTTAATTTTAAAGAAACCGAGCTTACCCCTACCCAAAGAGAGATCGCTTGGGTCTACCCTGCAAGTTATTCTTCTGCTTGGGAAAGGCTAATATCTTCGGGTCAAATCTTGTCTACCCACCCCAATGAATTCCTATCCAAGGTTAGGATTGAAACAGGTTCTCAAACTTTTCCCGACCTGACCGCAAGCGTTCCTTTCTTTAAAATCACCCACCCAGATTCCAACCTATCGATCATTGTAAAGTGGTACAAAATCTCAAGTGATATGCAGTACGAGAATTGGATGAAAAATTTCTTTTCTAGGAAAATTTTTCCCACAGTTATTGTGGGAGGGGCAACAACGGACGATGCTTTTGGTCTTGCGCAGGCGTTGACCAAGGAATCGAAAAATATTGCGCAGGAAAAGTTGCCCCCTTTAATTCTTACCACCGCATCTTCCAACAATCGCGCTTCTAATTTAAATGGTGCGTTAGGTCCCGATTCTTCCGAAGATTTAGGCTTGATGAAGATTCATCCTTCTAAGACCTTCCGATTTGGATTTGATAACCGAATTATTTCCGACGCTATTATCAGATTGTTATGGTCCAATTCAGATTTGAAACCTGATTCCGACCCTGTCCATTTTGTGCTTTGGGAAGATGATTCTTATGCCCGAGATTTGATCAGCTCTTTTTGGGCTTCCCTTAATAAGCAAACTAAGACTGATATTTTAAATGAGTTTTCCTTCGTTTTTTTATCTTTACTATCGAATCAAAACTCTTTCTTCCTGGCTCCTCCTTTGCATTTGCTTGGTAAAAATGCATCCAATTTTAGAATGAATATTCCTCCCATTCCCCAGATTATTGACTCAAGCATTGGGGTTAGATATACAACCAACCGGTTTGAAAAAGATGCCTTGCGTTTTCTGCTTCTCGATATTCAATTAAAACCACCCCAAGTTCAGCCCCTTATGCTTTTAGGGTCGCAATCGTTACAAGCCAGAAGATTTCTAAAAGACCTTGCCCTAACGGACCTCAAGTTGGCCCAAAGTTTGGTGGTTGTAACGGGTGATACACTTTCGTTAAACACGGTTTATCGCGACCGAGAAATTTCTTGGCCTGTTTCGGAAATTCCATCCAAAGTGATTTTTTTTAGTCACGCCAATCCAATTTCTTCTCAAGCTGGATTTGTTCCTATCGATGACTGGGCCAAAACCGATAACCTTGTCAAAGCTTCTAGCACCGAAGAATTGATTTTTTCGAGTCAGATACTGGAAGGTTTATTGCCTTCACTTTTTAAGGATTCGGGCGTGGACCTTGCCTCGGAATTACGAAAACTTACTTGGAATGGATCAAGGGTTACGGTAGGAAAAGGGGTGCCATTGTTTGATTCCACAGGGAATCGCAATCCAGGAACGGGGGAATTTTTAGGCGTCCTTAAACCCTTAGGCGATGCCTTAGACCGCAGCTCTGCAAAAATAGAGATTTGGTCGATTAATGGGTCGGAAGATAATTATCGTTCGGGTCTTTCCTTGCGTGCTACGCTGTCCTTTAAGGCAGGGGATAGAAAATGACCAGACCCGATTCACCGAACTTACAAAACTCAAGTTTATTAAAAAAAGTAGGCAAAACTCGTTTGGGTTTGTATCTCTTTTTGTTACCCCTCTTTTTTTGGGGCATCGCACTTTTTGCAGTCCAAGATGCTTTATTGTTTTGGATTCGTGGCGAGGTTGGGTACGAACAAAATATTCTCAAGGAATGGCTAGAAGAAGCTCGGATATTTCGTAAATCTTTGCCCGGGTTAATCAAAGAGTACAAAAAACTTCTGAACTCAATAGGTAGCACCAATGATGATTTTTCTCAAAACCTTAAACAAGCTGCAATTATTCGAAGAGAAGAAATTCATCAGCACCTTCGAGCTTTAGGTGAACCTGCAACGAAGATTCACCCTGACATCTTACCTTTGTTTCCAACTTTCTACGAAATCAAGGTATCCTATACCGAAGAACCAGATAAGCCTATTTTCTGGTCCTCGGGCTTACCATTTCAACCTGGGCAATGTCAGAAACTTGAATATGCAATTACGGAAGGTGCTGTGGTCCAAGTTTATTATCAGCTTCACGCCTACGATAAGCGCTGGGCCCTTGAAAAAGAAAAAATGTCTCGAGGTCGTTGGTTATTTATCGTAGGTGCTCTTCTAGCGCTTATTTTAACCATACAAGCTTTTATTACTTATTTCAGGGAAAAAACTCGTTGGTTGCAGTCTCAGCAAGCATTTGAAGCTGCTGAGTTTGCTGAAAAAAAACTCCTCGCCCAGCAGCTTGCTGCCAAAGCTGCAGAGAAAGATGTTTTAGAACTAAGATCTCAAATGTTTGCAGGTGTGGGGATAATGGCAGGTTCTTATGCCCATAACATTAAAAACCTGCTGGTGCGACCCCTCGACCTTCTACGCAGGTGTGTTTCTAATAAAAATCTTGACACTGTTACTGTTTCGCTATTAGGTGAAGTGGAGCAAACTCTAGGTTCGGTTTCTGAAAGATTGGCGCAAATCCTTCGCACAGTCCGCAGGCAGGATGATAAATTTGAACCGATTAGATTTGATGTAGTTGACTTAGTTTCTTTAACAATTCTTAATTGGAAAAATCTTGCAGATGATAAGTGGAAAATTGATCTCGATCTAATTCCCAACCCTCAATTTTTTACTTGTTTTATCAAAGCAGACCCTTCTCATATTCAGCAGGTTTTGGAAAATTTTATCTTTAATGCACGCGATGCGGTTTTTGAAAAACGCGTAACTTTGCGTGATTCTGCCCGAAATAACCTTGCTTCTAATCCTCTTGATATTAAAAATAGTATCCTTGAAGCCGCTGCTTGGCGAGGTAAAATAACTTTCTCTTTCTCACTTATTGATTCCTTTATCTTGCTTAATATTTCAGATAATGGCGCTGGTATGTCAGAGGAAGTTATTGATAAGTGTACCCAACCTTATTTCTCCACGCGTAGAGATAGTGCCATTTTTGAGGGGCAGGGGTCGGGTATGGGGCTTGGCCTTTCCTTCATTAAATCCGTACTCGATAAATCAAATGGTACGATGGTTATTCATTCGCAAAAAGGCCAAGGTACTTCTTTTTCAATCCAGTTTAATGTTGATCCTTTTTAATAATGACCCTAGAGGTTTTATGTCGAACCGTTTACGCGCAATTTGTGTCTTTTGTGGCTCAAGATCGGGCGATAACCCCGCTTTTGCTGCTGCTGCTTTAGCTCTAGGTAAACTTCTTGCAAATCAGAAAATCAAATTGGTTTATGGAGCTGGAAATATTGGGCTTATGGGTGTTGTTGCAGATGCTTGCCTTCTTGCGAAGGGTTATGTCATTGGAGTTATTCCCACCAAGCTTGAAAAAAAAGAAGTGGCTCACACGAAGCTTACCGAACTTTTTGTTGTTGATTCTATGCATCAGCGCAAGGCACTAATGGCTTCCCTATCAGATGCCTTTATTGCATTGCCCGGAGGTTTTGGTACTTGTGATGAGCTTTTTGAAATTGTTACTTGGGCGCAACTAGGAATCCATCATAAGCCCATTGGTTTGCTTAATACCGCTGGTTTTTTTGATCCTTTGCTTGCGTGGATCGATCAAATGATATTACAGGGATTTGTTAAACCAAGGTTTAAGCAGTTGCTTATGGTTGCAGAAAATCCGGATCAACTTTTGCAGATGATTTTTGAGGGCGCAAAGATACGAGAACTTGATATCGACATCGAGCCTTAAAAAAATGAAGGCGCTCTTAGTATAATTTTAAAGATAACTTGCGAAGTTACAGATTTGCACTCGTTTTTTATTTCATCTAAAACACTGCAATTTAAGCAAGGTCTTATCTTCAATAGCTAACCCAAGCGTTCGCAGCGAATCTTCTAGGGGTATCCTCTGAAGGGGTCAGATTAAAGTGAAAGCTTTTAATATCTCGATTTTCTAAGTTTTAACTTTTGTAAGTTTTCAATCTCTTTTGTAGTGCAAAAAGGGGTTACTTAATCGGATTGTAAGGCGGTTTTATTGGCCTTAGGATCTCTGTTCTTATCTCGTCTAAGGCGGTTCTTAAAATAAATGCACGGTCACTTTCTTTCTCTGCACTTTTTGACTTTTCCATAGACTCTGCAATGATTGTTTGAACCTTGGGCCTATGATTAAAAAACGGCTTGTAAACAATGAGGGCACCCTGATAAAGCCTATAGCAACCTGTAACATCGCCTAGGTTATAAATATCTGCGCCAGTATTGATGATTTCTTTAAGTGAGGTTGCAATTTTACTTTCTAAATCCATTACTTGCTTGGATTTAGATTTTATATCCTCATAGGAAGTTGCAAAAGGGGTTTGGATGCAAAGAGTTAAGCAAATAAGGGAAAGGAAAACTTTCATAAAACCTTCTTTCTAAAACCCAGAGCTCCTTAATTACCTGATTTAACAGCATTTCAAAAGGATTGTTCACTTAAATGGGAGTACACTTCGGGTTTTGCTGCTGCACTATGATCTTGCCATAAGGCCCTAAAAAAAGCTATTATAAACAATAATTAGAATGAAAAGTTAGACTTCAGGGAAGAAGTTTGGCAGTTAAAGCTTTTCTTAATGACCCATAGAGGGTCTTTATCACCCATGGAGGGGGCGTGGCAGACCAGCAAACCATTTTGATAAATGCTTTAAGCTTAGCAATAGAAACTTCAGGTTCAATTGCTTTGTTTAACAAAAAAAATGCGCAAGGATTATTTCCTTTGTCTGCTCCGGGCAAGCTTGCAGCTCAGACTTGCATTCAATCACAATTTTTAAAAGTTCTTGAGCAAACCACTAAACCAAACACAGAGATTGTTCAAATAACTCAACTCGGGGTAGGTTGGTTATTAGGGGCACTTAAGATTGATGCATTTCTTGAAAAGGCTGTGATCCTTCTCGATAAAGTTAAAAGTAGTACTGGCATCAAAGAAAAGGAAAGGGCTTTCTATAACCGGTTGGGAAATTTAATAAATTTGATTCTCGAAAATTCAGAACCCATACCCTGTTTAAGCTTTTCTCTTAATCAACAGCAGATCTTTCTTGCTTTGAAGGAATGGGCAGATTCCGGTAGGGTTGGCGATTGTCAGCTTTCAACTCTTTATAAGCAGATTCAAAAAAGGTTCCCTCAAATTACTTGTGGTATGTTTCACGATGCATTAAGGGAATTGAGGAATAAAAAACTGGTCGAGTTACACCCTTGGACCGGGCCTCTCTATGAAATCCCTGAACCACATTTGGCTTTGATGGCAGGACACGAAGTTGCCTATTATGCAAGCCTTGGTAGTGCTGCTACTAGTTCTGCAGCGATTAATCTTGAATCTCAACATTTTAATTCTAATGACCGCACTATTGCTTATTGCGGTGCTGGTTAATTTTCTAAATTGGAGTTCCTATGACACAGTTAGTGGTTAATGAAAATTTGAATCTGAATGTTATTGATTGGTTGAAGCGACAAGGAAACCCATTCCGGAATTATTTTGCACGAAATCCGGATGATGAAGTTTGCTCGATTTATCATGTGCCCGAATTATATGCCCGTGAAAGAGAGCAACTTCTTAGGGTTGTGGATCAATATAGGTATACCCCTAGTACGCATTCTGAAGTGGTTCCAATTCTTGGGAATAAAGGAGCAGGGAAAACACATCTGCTTCATTCGATTAAGCACGGTTTGGAAGGTAATTGGCAACTTCTGGTTACGCCCGGTTCCTATCAGCGGGATACAGATTTTCTAGAGTATCTTTTATTTCAGATGTTAGACACGCTTTTAGGAGGTGGAAAGCAGAGGAATAGCAGGCCACTTGAATATGTAGGGGAGCAATTAATTCGGATGGTGTTAGCCCGAACCTTGAGCGATTTGTCTGCGGATCAACGCCTAGAACTTTTTCCGCCCCCCGGTATGGGGTGGATTGCTCGAACTTTTGGATTGGGTAGTTCCCAAGCTTTGGAACGAACGCAATGGCTTATTGACGAGTTATCAAGGCCTAATCAAGATTCCAAGTCTCCTGGTATGGTTCGAAAGCTTTGCGATGAAGCGGGCCTAACTTGCAAGAAGGCGTTTGAAATTGTTTGTGAGTATGTTGATCGAACCTCCGGTCACGACGCTGCTGCGATGATGAGGCACGCAATTTTACAAGGTTTTTCTCGGTCGGTTTTGCTCCAAGATGAAACAGAACTTGCAAGTTTTCTTACCTATGGATTTGCAGAGCTTGATTTTAAAATGCGCCCAGGCAGGCAAGATTTAGTCTTGGCACTCTTCAAAGCCATGATGGGCGTGATGCAGGAATTGCGAATTCCAGTAGTAATCGCTTTTGATCAGTTGGAAGATCTTTTGCTTGCCCGAAGAAATGATGACGCACATAAAACCGCTGAAACTTTCTTTGCGGGTATTGTTAAAGTGATGCATCAATTAGATGGCATCAGCTTTCTTGTTTTTGCAGAGCGAGGTTTATGGAACAGGTTTATTCCATCGTTGGATGGGTATATTCAAGATAGGCTAAATAATCCGGTGCATGTGCCAGGCTATGGCACAATCAAATCGTTAAAGCTTGAGGTGCCTCCAATTGAACTTGTGCGCAAAGTTGTTTTTGCAAGGTTAGAGCCTGCGCTTCGTGGTGTTGCCAATGCCTCTGCGCTTCCCGAGTATTACCCGTTCACTTCAGAACAAGTCGATCGAATTGCGCGTACCGAACCAACGCTTCGCGATATGCTACAGCAATTCAGGCATTTGTTTGACAAAATCGTTTACGAGGCAGAGGCCGAAAACTCTATCGAAGGACTTACCTCGGGCGGCAGTGCAGCGCACTCAACCCATCCGGGATACCATACAGATCCTGTAGTTTTAGAAGTTCCTAAGGAAAAGCTTCCTGCTTTTGTTAAGTCGATGCTCATTTTAAATAATCCTAATGAAGGTGTTGAAACTAATGTAGCTGCAATTTTACAAAAAGTTGAAATGAAAAATGCTGAGGTCAATCAGAATCTACAGCGGAGCCAAGAACTTCAACCATTGGCATTAGAGCAACTGTGGGAGAAAGAATTTCTTAGCGCAAGGGAACAATTATCCCCAGAGGGCGCTATGGGTGGAGCTACCAAAGAATTACAAGCCGGCCTTGGTTCACTCCTGCACCTTTGCCACGACCAAGGTATCAAGGTTGGCCCGTGGCGTTTGCAGCATGTCGTTTCCGAATGGACTTTTGGCGATCATCCTACCTATGGCGCAATGACGCTTGCTCATTGGGTTTGTAGAGATGGCCAACCTTGGAAGGTAGGCATTGGATTATTTTTAGCGCGAGGTCAGGCTAAATCGAGAGACTTGGCGGTGAAACTTTCTTCTTGGGATTTAGAGCCCTCTGTGATTGATCATTTAATTTTGCTGCGCCCAGAGGACGATATTTCGCTTTCAGGCAAGTCTAAGCAAAGCTGGCAAGAAATGGAGAAAAAAGGCAAGCACTCCAGGATGGAACCTCTTACACTTGATAGCTGTGCCACACTTTATGCTTTCCCCAGAATTTTAGCCTGTCTTACCGAAGGACTTATTGAAGGGCAGCCTTTACCTAACCTTGCTAACTTAGTTCAGGAAAAATGTGAAAAACTTCTTGAGCAGATTTGTATGCCGGTCCAAGGTGAATAAGCTATAGATAGGGGTATAAGCCTTATTCAACCATAGCCCTCACAGGAGTTGGCTAGCTTTTATGTCATTATCAAAAAAAACTGAAGAATCGGCCCGTGCCTTTTGGTATGGGTTGATTAATTTTGAACATCGGTTGCCCACGCCCGACGATTTTAAACTCGATCGAATGCGGAAATTGCTCGAATTGGTAGGAAACCCCGAAAAGCAAATCAAGGTTGTTCATGTTACCGGAAGCAAAGGCAAAGGTTCGACTTGCGCCATGCTTGCAAGTGTTCTTAGTTCAGCAGGGTTAAAAACTGGGTTATATACTTCGCCTCATTTATTTCAGGTGGAAGAACGATTTCGACTTAACGGGGTAAACATCACCCCGAACGATCTCGATGCTATTCTTGAAAGAATTCAAAGGGTCATTGGTTTTCCGGATTGTCAAGATTTAGGGTTTATGCCCACTTTTTTCGAAGTTGCAACCATTGCAGCTTTTATTTACTTTGCAGAACAAAATGTTGATTTAGCAGTTTTGGAAGTTGGCTTGGGAGGAAGGCTAGATTCCACCAACATTTGCAACCCTTTGCTTTCTGTGATCACCAGCATAAGCTTTGATCACGAAAGGCAACTGGGCCCTACCTTAGCCCATATCGCATGCGAAAAAGCCGGCATCATTAAGCCAGCCACTACTGTTATCAGCGGGGTAACCGAATTACAACCCAAGCAAGTTATTCAAGAAGTAGCTTCCTCATTGGGAAGTAAATTGATTCAAGCAGGTCAAGATTTTAACTGGGTTTATCAACCCGGAACTTATTCCTTTGATTCAATGGTACACCCCTCGGTTGTGGTAAATACCAAACAACAAAGTTGGGATAATTTGCAATTGGCTCTCTTGGGAGAACACCAAGCTGCAAACGCAGCTTTGGTTATTATTATAGTTGAAGAGTTGCGCCGCCTTGGGTTTTCAATTTCTGATGATGCGGTGCGGTTTGGTTTATTGAATACCAAATGGCAGGCCCGAATGCAGGTGGTAGGTGAAAATCCTTGGGTGGTGGTTGATTGCGCACATAACATCGCCTCAGCGCTTGCCTTAGTAAAAACCTTAAAGGAAAGTTTTCCACAAGTTCCGAGGGTGCTTTTGTTTGGTGCAAGTTCCGATAAGGACATCGAAGGGATGTTTCGAGAGTTTTCTGGGATATTTAACTACGCTATCTTTGCGCAATCGATAAATAGCCCAAGGGCAGAAAAGACGGAAGAACTAGCACGAATTTGGTCAAAAGTTTGCTCTTCTTCGAGCTTTCAAGCCGAGACTTTAGAAAAAGCTGCTGAAAAAGCTTTTTATTTGACTCCTAACCCCGGCATCCTCTGCATCACTGGATCAGTCTTTTTAGCCGGCGAAATTACCCCCATCCTTGCAAAACTCATCTCCCCTAAGTAAATTTCTTCTCCCTTTTCTCTTCTTCCTAAAGTTTCCTTTTCTCGGATAATTAGACTAGAAGTGTCAAAAATTATTTAAACCTCCCCTAGCTTTTGGTACTATAATACCTGTAGGACTTTTACACCTTGGTTGGTTCGGGAGGATCTCGGACATGATTTTGTCCAATCGCAAAAACCTTTTTACCTTTGCTTCTATTATTATAATGGGTGCTTGTCTTTCAGGGCAACCTTCCTTTGCAGAGGATGAGTTGCTAACTCGTGCTAGGCAACTTCGAGAAGTCGCAACTCAAAAAAAAGAAAATGATGTACGAGTTAGCCTTACCGAAGCAGCAAGGCTTGCTAAATTCTCACCTACCCGTGCTGCCGAGCACTTAAAACCAATTCTCGAAAGTATTGAAAGTGATGAACAACTTTCTGCTGAAAAACGAAGTTCACTTTCTCGAACGATTAGTGCCCAAATAAAACAGTACGAACGCAACCCCCAAACAAGCTCTAAAGATATTGATGCATTAACTGCTCAAGCGGAATCTTCAGGTCGACTTGCTGAAATCGAAAAGCAAGCTCGAGAAAATGAACGACTTGCAAGAAATATTGATTCAATCAAAAATCTTCGTAAAGACGGGCAAGTTTCTGAAGCTAACCGCAGGTTCGATGAGCTTTCTCGACAATTTCCCGATAATCCTGAAATCAAAGCCCTTGGCCGAATCGCCAGATTTCAAGATAACATCAACGCCGAATCTAGCTTGCGTAGCACCAAGTCTGATATGATGCTTGCGGTTCAAAGAGAAATTCTAAAAGCATCGATTCCTGTCCTTGGTGAAATCTCTTTCCCAGACGATTGGGTCGAGAAGTCGAAGCGGCGTTCCCCCGGTGCTAAAATGTCTGAGGAAGATCGTAAAATCTTGAAAGCGATGTCTTCTCCTATGACCTTTAGCCTGAAAAATGAACCCCTTCAAAGCTTTATTGATGTGATGGAAAGACAATTTGGTACACCACTTGTAATTGACCTCCAAGCTCTTCAACTCCTTAATATCACTACAGAAACTCCTGTTTCTGTAAACGCTCGAGGTTGGAGTACCCGAACGGTTCTTAAAAAAGTTCTTGCGGACCTTGGCCTTGCTTATGTCATCAAGGATAAATCAATAAACATTACTTCCCCCGAGCGTGTCAAGGAAACAATGACCACGCGCGCTTACCCGATTGGCGATGTTGTTGGAAATATGAATTTCAATATGCCCAATAATTACAATCAGGTTATGTTCATGCAGAGCGTGCAAAATATTATTAACAGCATCATGGCGCTTGACCCAGATGGTTGGAAACCCAATGGCGCAGGTAGCATTTTCTATGAACCTACCACGATGTCCTTAATCATTAGGCATACCGCAGAATTTCATAACTTAGTAGGTGCAGGAAGCCGTTAATGTTTTTTATCCCAGCAAGACCGCACCTCAATTAAAGTGAAATTCAGAATGAGTAAATATTTCCCCCTAAGTAATGACCTTTCTAAACATACTATATTTCCAGGCGTGGAAATTGCTACCTGTGCTGCAAATCAAATGATGATGTCACTTGTGAAGATGGTGCCCAACTCTGAAGTTAAACCACACTCCCATCTTCACGAGCAAGTGGGTATGGTTCTAAAGGGAAGTGCAATTTTTGTAATTGGCAACGAATCTAAAGAACTAAAAGAAGGTGATTTTTATCGTATCCCTTCCAACACACTCCATCAGGTACGATCCATGCAAGACGGCTTAGAAGCACTCGATATTTTTAACCCGATTCGCAAAGATTATCTCTAAGCCGCTTTCCTATCCATTCCAAAATTAAACGCCAGACCGGGCGCCACAAGCGGCTTCTTTTCTATGAATAAAGTAAGCCTTCTTAGTGCTTCATCTAACCTGCCTTCATCTACACCAAAGGTGATTCTTGCATAACCGATGCCTGAATGGCCAAAAGTATTTCCTTGCTTAATAAGTAATTTGTAATTGAATTCGAGTTCTTTGGTAAACAGTGAGGTATCAATGTCTCTGCGCCAAATGGGAATCCAGAGATAAGGTCCACCTGCGGGCCAAAGTGGATCAAAACCCATAGAAGCCATGCTGTTATAGCATTGATCGCGGTTTTTTTGGAGTCTGCCTAGAAATTTATGCCTCTCTTCCGATTCTGAGTTTCGCATTGTTTCTGTTAGGATTTGCTGACTTATGATGCTTGGCGAGCCACCTTGCATTTTTAATAAAACCCTGCAGGGGGCTATTAGATTCTCGGCTCCGCCCAGCCATCCGATTCTTGCAGCAGCTATGCCATGGCTTAAACTCAGGCTTCCAGCACAAAGGGAAATTTTTCTGGTTTCTTCAAAACTTCCTGGATGAATTAGTTTGCCATCCAATTGTAATCCTAAAAGTGAGGTATCCCAAATGATTAGGCATTTGTTTTTAACAGCGGCACATCCAAGCTTTTGAAAATCTTCCTGATCAAAAATTCCCCCTGTTGGATTGGCTGGGCTTGATAGCAGAGTTGCCCTGCTGCTTCGCATTTGCCGTTGTAATTCTCGTTCTGAATAAATGTGTTTGCCATCTTCTTGCCGAAGCGTAATCCAAATCGGAATGGCGCCGTGGTTTCTTACCAATTGTTCGTGATGCGGGGGGCAGGGGTCGGGTAATAAAACTTTATCTCCCGGATTTACAAAGGCTTCTAATGCAATTTGTATTGCATGCCTAGAACCTTGCGTGATTAGTAATTCCTTTTTTACATCAAAACGAGCAGCGTATTCAACATCTAGGTAATTTGAAACCGCTTCCCGAGTTTCGTTTAGTCCTTCAATAGGAGAATAACTTTGGTTTGAAAGCGACCGAGGAAGAGTCTGAACGGGCATTCCCATTCCTTGAATTTGGTCTGAGGATAAATCTAGGTAATCAAGTGATGGAGGAACTTGAGAAGCATTGCCAAATGCGATGGATTCAAAGTTGGTTTGTAATATTCGGTCGCTGCAAGTTGCGAGTGTGGTACTAGGGCAGGGGAAAAGATTAGCAGCCCCTGGAATCCAGTTGCCTAATCCTGCTTCAGCGAGCATTTTTTTCAGCCAGTATGGATAAGTCACGGAGATTGCTTCCTAGTGTAAAAGTATTCCCTAGCCAGTTATCGTCAAAAACTCATTTTGAATAGACCAAAGAAGGTTCAAGAATCAGGAAATTATTAAAGCTTTTCGCTTTTGTTAAAATGGGTAACAGCGTCCCTGCTAATCTGCCCGTTTGGTGGAGTACACCTGTCAGCGAATTCAATCAGGTGTTTTGATTACCTGATTGGCAAAAGCGTGTGAAGTTGATTTGTAGGGGTAGAGGCAATCAAGCCCCCCGACTACATTCGGTGGGGATTCTTGTATGTATTTATGTTTGTGATTAACTATAGAAGGATAATAAAGGAAAACCTTAAAGCCCACCTACCCGAATTGATAACCAAAGTCCAACGACTGTGTTCGGTGGGGATTCTTCTATGTGTAATTACTTGTTCTCCCCCGAGTTACTGAAAACTCCAAGGCTAACAGGCCACGCAAGAAGGGTTTTCACTGAACGGCTACAAAATTTCTATAATCAAAGGTAAGTAAAAAAATAAGAGTTAGAAAGGAGCATTTTTGTGTCAATCGAAGTAAGAAAAAATAAAA
>Ga0209284_10001340_pt1 | contig 38004 bp, 38 predicted proteins | sample FRY03_FD_187211 | JGI IMG/M metagenome (GOLD analysis project Ga0209284, IMG submission 187211) | Freshwater microbial communities from Lake Fryxell liftoff mats and glacier meltwater in Antarctica - FRY-03 (SPAdes) (version 2) | ecosystem: Environmental > Aquatic > Freshwater > Ice > Glacier... | reverse complement strand
ACGACCTATTTTTCAGGAGCAGTAAATAATTTTAAATTCAAAGAGTTTTTAGATGGTAATGCTGATTATTCGGGCAATCAACTAACGGGAGTTCCCAATAAACAATTCAATTTTGGGGTGGATTTAAACACTAAAAACGGATTTAGCCTTAACACTTCTTTCCGAACGATGGGCAAAATTCCATTAAATGATTCCAATACAAAGTACAGTGAACGGTATTCGCTACTCGACATTAAAACAACCTATTTATTCACAATACTTAAAGTCTTAAAAACAGAATTGAATGCCGGAATTAATAACACATTAGACACCAAATATGCTGCTAATATTTTGCCTAATGCAGTTGGTTTTGGTACTGCCGCTCCAAGATATTTTTATCCTGGAAATCCTGTAAATTTTTATGGAGGTTTTTCGGCATCTTATGTTTTTTAGATAAGAACTTCAAGTCCGAATTTTATTTTTTAATGGCAGCTACTTCTTTCTCAGTAACAATTTTAGTTTGTTTGTTGCCCCAGGAGGTCATAATGTAATTCATCACATCAGCTACTTCTTGATTAGAAAGTCCCATCGCTGGCATACTACTATTATATTTTATTTTATTGACAAAAATCTCACCGCTTTGTCCAAATTTTACGGCAGCAATACTTTGGGTTCTCTTGGTCGTCAGCCAGTCAGAACTTGCGAGTGGTGGAAAATTTTTAGCATCTCCTTTGCCATTTGCACCATGACATTGTATGCAAAAATCAGCATAAATTTCTTTTCCGGGTGACTGAATTTTTGAAACAACAGGGGTTTCGGCATTCAAGTCAATATAGTTATCTGTGGAAAATGGGAACTCAAAAAGGAAACATCCTAATAAAAAAACTCCAAATCCTAAAAATAATTTCGTTGTTAACATAGTTTAATTAGGTATGATTTTAACAATTCCTTTTCCATCAATACCCATATAAATATAACCGTCAGGACCTTGTGCCACATTACGCACGCGACCAATGTCGGTCGAGATTTTTTGTCGGCCGATAACTTCATTCCCTTTTAGTTTTACCAATTCAAGATATTCAAATTTTAAAGAGCCAAGCAATAAATGTCCGTTCCATTCCGGATATTTGTCGCTGGTAACAAAAGTCATTCCGCTTGGAGCGATAGAAGGAGTCCAATAATAAATTGGATTTTCAATCCCTGGTTTTTCGGTTTCTTCGCTAATAATCGTTCCTATATAATTGATGCCGTAAGTAACTACTGGCCAGCCATAATTGACTCCTTTTTTTATGATATTGATTTCATCTCCACCTTGAGGACCGTGTTCATGTGTCCAAATTGCTCCTGTTACTGGGTTTTTTGCCATTCCTTGTGGATTGCGATTTCCGTAGGTATAAATAGCTTCTTTTGCTCCTGCCAAACCAACAAAAGGGTTGTCTTTTGGGATGCTTCCGTCATCATTTAATCGGTATATTTTTCCGCCATCGCGTTTGATGTCTTGTGGATTTACAAAATGCTCACCACGATCTCCCACAGAAAAATACAAATAGCCGTCGTTATCAAATACAATTCTGGAACCAAAATGCTGTCCTTTTGTAGTGTTAGGAGTAGCCTTGTAAAGAGACTCTATTTGTGTGAGACTTCCGTCTACTAATTTTGCACGGATAAGTTTAGTATTGCCACCGGTACCTTCTCCTTCCTCCGAGGCGTAGGTTATGTATATCCACCCATTTTTAGCATAATCAGGATGTAAAATAATGTCTAACAATCCACCTTGTCCACGAGAATATACTTTTGGCACATTTTTAATTTCAGTTTTTGAACCGTTTTTGATGTGATATAAAACACCGCTTTTTTCGGTAACTAACATTGTGCCGTCTGGTAGCCAAGTCATTCCCCACGGAATAGCAATATCAGTAGCTACGGTTTCGAGCGTATAGTTTTTTACTTCGTCTTTAATGACAATATCGTTTGGTTTGACTTGCGCCTCGCAACTGAAAGAAAGGAAGGCTATAATTGAAAGTGAAACTAATGTGATTTTTTTCATGAGTTTGGTTTTTAATCTTTTAGAAAAATAATTTTTAAAGGTAGTAAAAGAGGAATTAAAAAGACAAATAAGTAGTTAATTTTGCTTAAAATTACCAAAATGAAGCAATTTGATGGATGTTCTTTTATCGATTTTAATGGAAATTAAAAACTTGGAATTGCATTAAATCAAGAATTAAAAAGAAATTACCATCATTCGCTAAATGAAAGTACAAACTATTCAACTTTTTATGGTACTTTTAATTCTGGTATTGGACTAAATTATTTTGTTTTCTAAAAATACAGCCATATACATGAATTTTAATTTTTAATTTTTCATCCGTCATCTGTCGGATTGTGGTAAAAGTCCCACCATTATGGCAGCTGCAAAACATTATATGCTATTATAAAAACCAACAACAATGAATTCAATTTTCCGGCAAATAATCATTCAGACAGTTTTGCGACTCTTGAAAAAAGATCTTCCCAAAAAAAAATTAAGTCAATATAATGTTGCCAAAGAATTTTTAACACTAAAAGTTACAGCGACACATTTGCTTAAAGACACATTGCTTATTTCAATTGGAATAATTTCGGCTGGGTTTGGACTTAAAGGTTTTTTGCTTCCAAACAACTTTATTGACGGAGGAGTAATTGGTATTTCTCTACTAACAACTGAGATAACAAAATTTCCTTTACCCATTCTTATTGTTGCAATTAACATTCCATTCATCGTTCTTGGTTATACTCAAATCAGCAAATCATTTGCGATTAAAAGTATTTTGGCTATCATTGGACTTGCAGTTGTTCTGGCGACAGTAAATTATCCAATAATCACTGCCGACAAATTATTAGTTGCTGTATTTGGCGGTTTTTTTCTTGGTGCTGGCATCGGATTTTCCATTCGTGGTGGCGGTGTGCTTGATGGAACAGAAGTTCTTGCTATTTATTTAAGCAAACGGACTGGCTTTACAATTGGAGACATCATTCTTATTTTTAACATCATTATTTTTTCGGTGGCAGCATATCTTCTTTCTATAGAAATAGCGTTGTATTCCACACTTACTTACCTTGCTGCATCAAAAACGGTTGACTTTATTGTGGAGGGAGTTGAAGAATATACTGGAGTTACTATCATTTCATATAGATCAGAAGAAATTAGACAAATGATTATTGGAAAAATGGGACGAGGTGTTACAATTTACAATGGTAAAAGGGGCTACGGCAAACGAGGAGAAAATCTAAGCCAGACAGATATTATTTATACCGTTATTACCCGACTTGAAATTGCAAAACTTCAAAATGAAATTGACAAAATAGACACGAACGCTTTTATAGTAATGAGTAGTATCAAAGACACGAAAGGCGGAATGATAAAAAAACGACCGCTAAAATGAGTAAATATTTGAATATTATTGTTATTGCTCCAATATTAATAAATGTATATCCTAAATTTATTTAGAATAAACTCAGAATCAAATTCTGATAGTGCATATTATTATTTAAATAAAAAATACCCTCTAGATAAAATTGTAAATTCTAAATCTAGTATAGCTTTTATTACAATAGAAGAAAAAAATAGTCAGATTATTTAAAAAGTAAAAGATAATGGTGTTGGCTTTGACGATTCTATACAACTAAAAAGCGATGGGTTTGGCTTAAATCAAATAAAGGCAAGAGTAAATAATTTAAAAGGTGAAATAAAAATTAACTCTATAATTAATCAAGGTAAAAATATTATAATAGTAATAAATCAACCCAAAGTTTAAACTCTTTTTTCTATCTCTATAATTTCTAAATCCTTAATATTTTTTCCGTCTATTGTAAATCTAAGCATTGTTTTAACTTGATGAAAACCATAATTACCAACTGCTCCAGGGTTTAGATGCAATAAATTTAGTTTTTTATCAAACTGTACTTTTAAAATATGCGAATGCCCGCAAATAAATAATTTTGGGGGATTATTTGTAATTTCTGTTCTTATAGAAGGGTTGTATTTATTTGGAGAACCCCCAATATGTGTAATCCAAACATCTACATCTTCACAAAAAAACCTATTGTGCAACGGAAACTCTAATCTAGCTTTTGCATCGTCTATATTACCATAAACTGCACGTAAAGGTTTTAATTTTTTTATAGTATCGGTAACATGTAAATCTCCAATATCTCCAGCATGCCAAATTTCGTCTGCTTGATTAATGTATTTAATTGTTTTTGGGTCAAGAAAACTATGAGTATCAGAAAGGAGTAGTATATTTTTCAATCTAAAAAATTCAGTTTCATAAAAAAACAAAAGTACTATTAAAAAGTTTAACTTAAAATTATATCAAAATCAAATAAGCAAAATTTCTAATTAAACTATATTTGTGTCCACATTTATGAGATACTTTTTAAAACTAGCATATAACGGTAAAAACTATCACGGTTGGCAATTGCAACCCAATGCATCTTCTGTACAAGAAACATTAGAAAAAGCATTGTCTTTATTATTAAAAGAAAATATAAAAATTGTAGGAGCTGGTAGAACAGATTCTGGAGTTCATGCTAAAGAAATGTATGCCCATTTTGATAGCGATGTTGAAATAAATAATTCTTATTTTACAGCAAAGCTAAATTCTTACTTGCCTAAAGACATTGTAATTTACAATATTAAGTTGGTTCACAATGAAGCTCATGCAAGGTTTGACGCAACAAGTAGAACCTATAATTACCATATAAATCTATTTAAATCTCCGTTTAGTATTAACCAAAGTTGGCATCATTCTCAAGATTTAGATGTAGATAAAATGAACGAAGCCTCTACTCTACTTTTAGAATATACCGACTTTGAATGTTTTTCTAAAATACATACAGATGTTTTTACATTTAATTGTAAAATAACCCAAGCAAAATGGATTAAAAACAATCACGATTTAATTTTTATAATTACTGCAGACCGTTTTTTAAGAAACATGGTTCGGGCAATAGTTGGCACTTGTATAAATGTTGGCTTACAAAAAATTAAACCAGAAGATGTTAGAACAATCATAGAAAGTAAAGATAGAACCCAAGCCGGATTTTCTGTGCCAGCTCATGGTTTATATTTAACCCAAATTACATACCCTTATTTAGAAAATTCTAAATAATCAATTATATGAAAGCATTCGATACAAATTTATTTAAAAGAATATTACAATATACAAAACCGTATAAATGGCGTTTTAATGGTGTAATTATTTGGGCCATTTCGCTTTCTATATTTGCAGCATTAAGACCATATTTACTAAAAGAAACCATAGATAATTACATTACAACCAAAGATTCTAGTGGTTTACTAATGTATATTATTTTTATGGGATGCATTTTGGTTCTAGAAGTTGTCTCGCAATTTTACTTTGTGTATTGGGCAAATTGGTTAGGTCAAGACATTGTAAAAGACATTAGAGTTAAGTTATTTAAACACATGCTTAGTTTTAAAATGAAATATTACGATAATTCTCCAGTTGGTCAATTGGTAACTAGATCAGTCTCAGATATTGAAGCTATAGCACGTATTTTTAGTCAAGGCTTATTTATGATAATAAGTGATTTAATGAAAATGGTTGTTGTGCTACTTTTTATGTTTTACATGAACTGGAAACTTACCTGGGTAGTTATTGTAGCAATGCCTTTTTTATTATATGCAACTCGTATTTTTCAAATAAAAATGAAAGGTGCTTTTGAAGAAGTTAGAACTCAAATAGCTAATTTAAACACTTTTGTACAAGAGCGATTAACAGGAATGAAAATTGTTCAGCTTTTTTCTAGAGAAGATATTGAATTCAAAAAATTTAACGACATAAATAATAAACACAAAAAAGCTTGGATAAAAACAGTTTGGTATAACTCTATATTTTTTCCAATTGCAGATATAATATCATCATTTACATTAGGTGTAATAGTTTGGTATGGTGGTTTATCTATTATAGATGGAGATAATTTAACAACTTTTGGAGATTTGTTTGCTTATACTATGTTAATCGGAATGCTTTTTAATCCGTTAAGGCAAATTGCAGATAAATTTAATGAGCTGCAAATGGGAATGATTGCTGCAAACAGAGTTTTTGCAATTTTAGATATTAAAAATCAGGTTCAAGAAAACGGAACCCAAATTGCTCCACATTTTAAAGGTTCTATTAAATTTAAAGATGTACGTTTTAGTTATATAGATGGCGAAGAAGTTATAAAAGGTGTTTCTCTAGAAATTAACCCCGGACAAACTATAGCAATTGTTGGTTCTACAGGAGCTGGAAAATCAACAATAATTAACTTATTAAATAGATTTTATGATATTAATGATGGAGAAATATTAGTTGACAATCAAAACATAAAAGATTTTGAATTAAGCAGTTTAAGAAACCAAATTGCAGTAGTTTTACAAGATGTTTTTTTATTTTCCGATTCTATTTTAAACAACATAACATTAGATAATCCAGAAGTTACAAGAGAAATTGTTGTTCAAGCTGCAAAAGATATTGGAGTAGACGAATTTATAAATACATTACCAAATGGTTACGATTTTAATGTAAAAGAACGCGGTGTAATGTTATCATCTGGACAAAGACAATTAATTGCTTTTTTAAGAGCTTATGTTAGCAACCCGAGTATTTTAATTCTAGACGAAGCTACCTCATCAATAGACACTTATTCGGAAGAGTTAATTCAAAAAGCAACAGAAAAAATTACTCAAGGCAGAACATCTATAGTAATTGCTCATAGATTAGCAACAATTGTTAATGCAGATTCTATAATAGTTATGGATAAAGGACTAATTGTAGAACAAGGTTCGCATGTAGAACTATTATCTAAACAATCTGGATATTATAAAAACTTATACGATTCGCAATTTGCATCAGAAGAAGATACTGTATAAATAAATTAACAATCACTTTAAATAACACTTTTAAATACCCAAATAAATTCTTATTTTCGCAGTCTGTAAATACGAAATTTTAAATTATTATGAAATACGATATTATTGTTTTAGGTAGCGGTCCTGGTGGTTATGTAACTGCAATTCGTGCCTCTCAATTAGGCTTTAAAGTAGCTGTTATAGAAAAAGAAACGCTTGGTGGTGTATGTTTAAATTGGGGTTGTATTCCAACAAAAGCATTATTAAAATCTGCTCAAGTATTCGAATATTTAAAACATGCTTCAGATTATGGTTTAACAATTTCTTCTTTCGATAAAGATTTTGGAGCTGTAGTAAAAAGAAGCCGTAATGTTGCAGACGGAATGAGCAAAGGTGTTCAATTCTTAATGAAAAAAAACAAAATAGACGTAATAAACGGTTTCGGAAAATTAAAACCCGGTAAAAACGTAGAAGTTACAACTGCAGATGGCAAAGTTACTATCTATTCTGCTAATCATATAATTATTGCAACAGGAGCAAGATCAAGAGAATTACCTAATTTACCACAAGATGGTAAAAAAGTAATAGGTTACCGTGAAGCAATGACGTTAGCAGAGCAACCTAAAAAAATGATTGTTGTTGGTTCTGGTGCAATTGGAGTAGAATTTGCAAGCTTTTATAACTCAATGGGAACAGAAGTTACTATTGTAGAATTTATGCCAAACGTGGTTCCGGTAGAAGATGAAGACATTTCGAAACAAATGGAACGTTCTTTAAAAAAGGCTGGAATTACAATAATGACAAACTCTTCTGTAGAGAGAATTGATACTTCTGGTTCGGGAGTTAAAGCATTTGTTAAAACATCAAAAGGTGAAGAAATTTTAGAAGCCGATATATTACTTTCTGCTGTTGGTATTAAAACAAATATAGAAAATATAGGTCTAGAAGATGTAGGTATTGCGGTAGATAGAGATAAAGTTTTAGTAAACGATTTTTATCAAACAAATATTCCAGGATATTATGCAATTGGAGATATTACTCCAGGTCAAGCACTTGCACACGTTGCTTCGGCAGAAGGAATTTTATGTGTAGAAAAAATTGCAGGTTTACATGTAGAAGCCTTAGACTATGGTAATGTTCCTGGTTGTACTTATGCAACTCCAGAAATTGCATCCGTAGGTTTAACAGAAAAACAAGCTAAAGAAAAAGGTTTAGATATTAAAATTGGTAAATTTCCGTTTTCTGCATCTGGAAAAGCACAAGCATCTGGAACTACAGATGGTTTTGTAAAAGTAATTTTCGATGCAAAATATGGCGAATGGTTAGGTTGCCACATGATTGGTGCTGGAGTTACAGACATGATTGCAGAAGCAGTTGTTGCTCGTAAACTAGAAACTACAGGCCACGAAATTTTAAAAGCTATTCATCCACATCCTACAATGAGTGAAGCTGTTATGGAAGCTGTTGCAGATGCTTATGGCGAAGTAATACATTTATAAAAACTAAAAGTCCGATTTAAATCGGACTTTTTTTATACTTATATTTTGTACATTTAAGTTTTTAATATATTTATGAATAATTTTACTTTAAGATTAGCAACTGTTAAAGACTTGCCTATTCTTTACGAATTTGAACAAGGCATTATTGAAGCCGAAAGACCTTTTGATCCAACATTAAAAACAGAGCATTTTAATTATTACGATATAAAAGAACTTATTCTTTCTAGTACTTCTGATGTAGTTGTGGCAGTTTGTAACAACAAAATAGTAGGTTCTGGCTATGTAAGAATAGAAAACTCTAAACCTTACTTAAAGCATAACCAGCATGCTTATTTAGGATTTATGTTTGTAAAACCAGAATATAGAGGAGTTGGAATTGTACAAAGTATAATAGAACACTTTAAAGATTGGACAAGGAGTAAAAATTTATCAGAATTAAGACTAGGAGTTTATTCTAAAAACGATAGAGCAATTAAAGCATATGAAAAAGTGGGTTTCGAAAACCATTTAATCGAAATGAGAATGCAAATAAAATAAAAAAATGAAGTATTTAGATATTGACAATTGGAATAGAAAAGAACATTTTAATTATTTTTTAGCTTTTGACGAACCCTTTTTTGGCATAGTTTCAGAAGTAGATGTTACAAAAGCATATAAATATGCTAAAAACAATAACATTTCTTTTTATTCTCATTATCTTTTTAAAGCAATGCAAGCTTTTAATGAAATAGAAGAGTTTAGATATAGAATTATAGATGATAAAGTTGTAATTTTTGATAAAATACATTCTTCTTCTACAATAGGTAGAGAAGACGGAACATTTAGTTTTTCTTTTATAGAATTTAACGCTTCTTTTGAAGATTTTGATAAAAATTTAAAAGCAGAAATAGAAGAAGCTAAAAATTCTACTGGACTACGTTTTAACGAAAGTGCAAAAAGAAAAGATACGGTACATTGCTCTTCTATCCCTTGGAGAAAAATTACAAGTTTAACTCATGCTAGAAATTTTAAACACCAAGATAGTTCTCCAAAAATAACATTTGGTCAATATTACAAACAAGACAATAAATTAGTTATGGCAACAGCTATTTATGTAAATCATGCCTTAACAGATGGTTATCATGTGTCAAAGTTTTTAAATTATTTTCAAGAGCTTTTAAACCAAAACTAATATTATGTATATTCCAGAAATTTATAAAAACAAAAATATACAAGATGTAAAAGACTTTATCAAACAAAATGGTTTTAGCGTTGTTATAAATCAAGACAACTCCAAATTATTAGCAACACATATTCCGTTAATGTTAAGTCAAGCAAATAATAAAGATGTATTAATTGGTCATCTATCTAAGGAGAATCCTCAAGGTTTAAGTTTTAAAGACAATCAAGAGGTATTAGTTATTTTTAATGGTCCGCATAGTTATATATCTTCTTCATGGTATGACCATGAAAATGTTCCAACATGGAATTATATTGCTGTTCATGTATATGGAACCGTAAGAATTGTAAGCGAAGAAGAATTACTAGAATCATTAAAAAACTTAGTAGATAAATATGAGAAGAATTCTAAAAACCCAGTTTCTGTAGATAATCTTTCTAAAAATACTATGCGTCAAATTAACGGAATAATCGGAATAGAAATTACAATTAATCAAATAGATGCTGCTTCAAAATTATCGCAAAATAAAGATCAAAAAAATCATCAAAATATAATAAAAGAGCTTGAAAATAATAAAGATTCTAATTCTATAGAAATTGCAAACGCAATGAAAAAAAATACACCTAAATAAATAATGAATAATTTAGATTTGCAAACAGACCCTTTGCACGGTAAACCATTAAAAGAAATATTAGACTTTTTAGTAGAACAAAAAGGTTGGATTTATTTAGGCGAAAGAATTAAAATAAACTGTTTTACAAAAGACCCATCAATAAATTCAAGTTTAAAATTTTTAAGAAAAACACAATGGGCAAGAGATAAAGTAGAGCAACTTTACATAGATATTATCAAAAAACAGAAAGATAAATAATAAATTTAATATATTTTAGCTACTTTTCGGCCACTAAAAACCAATTTCTATACAAATGAAATCATTTTCAATAACAGAATTAAACCAACTATTAAATGGTACTTTAATAGGCTCTACAGATCAATTAATTAAAGCTCCCGAACAAATAGAAAAAGCAAAAGCAGAACATATTACTATAGTAGGTAATCTAAAATTTGCAAAACTTTGGAAAACATCAAATGCTAGTGCTGCAATTATAGACGAAAAAATAAATTTAATTCCAGGAGAAAATAAAGCGTTTATTGCTGTAAAAAATGCCGATTTGGCAATGGCAAAACTTCTAGAATTTTTTGATCCAGGACCACCAGAATTAGAAGATGATGTTGATGCTTCTGCAGTTATTCATAAATCTGCAAATATTGGACTAGGTAGTAAAATTGGAGCAAATGTATATATTGGTAAAAATGTAACTTTAGGTAAAAACGTAATTGTTTACCCAAATGTAACAATACTAGATGATACAACTATTGGAGACGATACTATAATTTGGTCTGGAACTGTAATAAGAGAAAGAACAGAAATTGGCAAAGGTTGCATATTTCATACAAACGTAAGTATTGGTGCAGATGGTTTTGGTTTTAGACCAAGTGAAGACGGTAGTAGTCTTGTAAAAATTCCTCAAATAGGAAATGTAGTAATTGGCAATTATGTAGAAATTGGAGCTAATTCATGTGTAGATAGAGGTAAATTTAGTTCTACTATTATTGGAGACGGTTGCAAAATTGATAATTTAGTTCAAATAGCACACAATTGTGTATTGGGTCGTTCTTGTATTATGGCGGGACATAGTGGATTAGCTGGTTCTGTAACTTTAGGAGACGGAGTAATTATTGGCGGAAGTGCTTCTATAAAAGATCATACAACTATTCATTCTGGAGCAAAAGTTGGTGCAGGTTCTGGTGTTATTAGCGATGTTCAAGCTGGAAAAACAGTTTTAGGATATCCTGCACAAGATTCTAGAGAAATGCTAAAACAATGGATAGCCCTTAAAAAATTGGTGTAATTTTATACTACTATAGGTGGCATAAACCCCGATATTTTTAAAGCGATATAACCAATTTTTTAGCTAATTCGAATTCTAAAATTACTTCATCTATTATTTCTTTGGCAGATTTAATATCATGAATTAAACCTGCTATTTGTCCTATTTCTAGTTCACCATCTTCTAAATCACCTTCAAACATACCACGTTTAGCTCTTGCTCTACCAAGTAAAGTTTTTAATTCTTCTGGAGTTGGACATTTGCTATATAATTCTTGAACCTCGTTATAAAATTTATTTTTAATCATCCTTACAGGAGCTAACTCTTTAAGAGTTAATTGAGTATCGCCTTCTTTAACATCTAAAATTGCTTGTTTAAAAGCATCATGAGCAGAACTTTCTAAAGATGCAGCAAATCTACTACCCATTTGTATACCATCTGCACCAAGAACCATAATAGCAAGCATGCCTTTTCCAGTTGCAATTCCGCCAGCTGCAATAAGTGGTATAGAAATTTGTTCTTTAACCATTGGAATTAAAGTTAATGTAGTTGTTTCTTCTCTACCATTATGTCCGCCTGCTTCAAAACCTTCGGCAACAACTGCATCAACACCTGCTTCTTGAGCTTTTAAGGCAAATTTAGAACTGCTTACAACATGAACAACAGTAATGCCATGTTGCTTTAAAAATCTTGTCCATGTTTTTGGATTACCTGCAGAAGTAAAAACTATTTTAACTTCTTCTTCTATCAAAATATTCATTATTTCTTCAATATTTGGATACAACATCGGAACGTTTACACCAAAAGGCTTATTTGTAGCTTTTTTACATTTCTGAATATGTTCTCTTAAAACATCTGGATACATAGAACCTGCTCCAATTAATCCTAATCCTCCTGCATTGCTTACTGCACTTGCTAATTTATAACCACTATTCCAAATCATTCCTCCCTGAATAATTGGATATTGTATATTAAATAGTTGGGTAATCTTATTCATTTTTATTTCTGTATCTGTATTAATTTCTTCTTTTTTATTGCATGAAACCTACATCAATATTAAAAATAAAAGGTAACATACATTTATAATTTTACCTCCACTTTTTGTATTTTTATATTTTTTATTTAGCTCAATTTACTATTGCTCTTTAATAATTTTACCAGAATAAAAAATATTATTCGCTTTTATTTTATAAATATAGGTTCCTTTTTGTAATTCTAAATCTCTTATACTATTTATGTTATTATTCAAAAAGGTATTAAAAACAAGTTGCCCTAAAAGATTATAAACCTTTAATTCGCCTTGCAAAACATTGGCTGGCAATGTTATATTTAACGTAGTAGAAAAAGGATTTGGGTATAAACTTACTTTAGGAGTATTAAACTCACTTAAATCTAAATTTAGTCCGTTTTGATATGCTGCATAAAAATTAGGAATTCCGTAACCTAGTTGTGCTGTTGGATTATTATAAATATGTGCCGATTGTTTTATAAGTTGAAGCAATTGAATATTTGTTTTTCCAGGTAAAGATTGCCACAAACATGCTACCAATCCTGCTGTAATTGGACAAGAAAAAGATGTTCCGTTTGCTGTAGCTAAAGAACCTGAAGAAGTTGCAATTACGGCAGAAACACCTTGGGCAACAACATCTGGTTTTACTCTATTGTCTGGAGTTGGACCAATAGAACTAAACGAAGCATAGTTATTTGTAGCGTCTACAGCACCAACTGTTAATGTATTAATTGCATCTGCTGGAGTTGTAATATATAACCAACTACTTCCGCCAGAATTTCCTGCAGAAGTTACAATAAAAATTCCTTTAGAAAAAGCAACATCAGCACCTTTAGAACTATATGTAGTAACTCCGTTTAAACTAGCATAGGTGTAATTATAGTTTGGATTATCAAATGTAGAATATCCCAAAGAGGTTGTTATAATATCTACACCAAGACTATCTGCGTGTTCTGCGGCTTCTACCCAAAGAGATTCTTCTAAAGGATTTTCATAAGCTGTTGCTTCGGTTTTAAATAAATAGTATTTTGCATCTGGAGCTGTGCCAACTAACCCGTTTTCTATATAACCTCCAATTGTAGATAAAACCATTGTACCGTGAGTTCCGCCATCGTAAAAATTAGTATCTCTATTAACAAAATCGTATCCTCCAATAATTAAATTATTATCTCTTAATCTTTTAAAAGGTAAAGTTGTATTAACACCCGGAAATCCGTTATCCATTACAGCTATGGTTAATCCGGTTCCTGTAAAGTTATTTTGATGCAATAAATGACCATTTAGCATTTGAATCTGATTAGACGAATTGCCATATAAAAAAGTAATTTGCACGTCTAAGTTTTTATTAACTATAACCTCTTTTTTATTAATATAAGGCTTTCCTGGATTATTTAAAGCAGTATTTGCAAATTTAATAGTACTTACAAAAGACAAATTTAATAAAGCATTTATGTTTGCTTGAGTTCCTCTAATATGCAATGCATTAAACCATTTAGATTTTGCTAAAACTGTAATTCCAGTAGCACTTTTAACTTGTGTAATAAAGTTGATGTGAACTGGAACATCTGTAAAATCAATTATAATTTGTTGATTAGTTCTTCTGTCTATAGCTTTTTGAGAAAGCATATTAATTGGATTTGCTAAAAATGAAGCCGCATTTGGTTTAGAATTAAAATATACCCAGGCATCTTCTTGTGCAAAAGCAACAACAGAAACTAATATTAAAAATGATGTAAGGTGTTTTTTCATACTTTCTAATTTAAAGAAAGTACTAATTTATGAAATTACTCCCGAACCAACTAATTCTGAATCTAAATACCAAGCTACAAACTGACCTTCTGTAATTGCAGATTGAGGGTTGCTAAAAACCACATACAATCCAGAATTAAATTGATGTAATGTTGCTTCTTGTAATGCTTGTCTGTATCTTATTCTAGCCATTACTTGCATTGATTGACCGTTTGATAGTTTTAAATCTTCTCTAATCCAATGTACTTCTTGATTTAAAACACATAAAACATTTCTATACAATCCCGGATGGTTACTGCCTTGTCCTGTATAAATTGTATTAGATTTTACATCTGTAGCTACAATAAACAAGGGCTCTTTAGTACCACCAACATTTAAACCTTTACGTTGACCAATTGTAAAATAATGAGCTCCTTGATGTTTGCCCACAACTTTACCCATTTCTGGTGTATAACTATAATTACTCGAACTGTTTTGCAATTCTTCTTCTAGAGATTCGAAAGTAGGTTTTATAGGTGTATAAATGTTATTTGTTGCATCTATTTCTACTATTATTCCTTCTTTTGGTTGAAGTTGTTGTTGTAAAAACTCGGGCAATCTAACTTTACCTATAAAACATAAACCTTGAGAATCTTTTTTATCCGCAGTTATTAAGTCTAATTTTGAAGCTATTTCTCTAACTTGAGGTTTTGTTAATTCGCCAATAGGAAATAAAGATTTTGACAATTGTTCTTGCGATAATTGACATAAAAAATAAGATTGGTCTTTATTTAAATCTGCTCCTGCTAATAATTGAAATACTTCTTTATTATTTTTTTGAATACTACTTTTTTTACAATAATGACCTGTTGCTACATAATCTGCACCAAGGCTTAAAGCAATCTTTAAAAAAACATCAAATTTTATTTCACGATTACATAAAACATCTGGATTTGGAGTTCTTCCATTTTTGTATTCGTTAAACATGTAGTCTACAATTTTTTCTTTGTATTGTTCGCTTAAATCTACTGTTTGAAACGGAATGCCAAGTTTTTGAGCGACCAAAAGAGCATCGTTACTATCTTCTAACCAAGGACATTCGTTAGAAATAGTTACAGTATCGTCGTGCCAGTTTTTCATAAACAAGCCAATAACTTCATAACCTTGTTTTTGTAACAAATAGGCTGCAACACTAGAATCTACTCCGCCAGAAAGTCCAACTACTACTCTTTTCATGCTTAATTTAAATAGTTTGCAAAGTTAGTATATATAGTATTAATGCAAGTATTGTTTAACTTTTCTTTTTTTTATTGGTTTTATTTTCAGAAAGTGGTTTAGCTTTTTTATTATTTAATTCGTCTTTGTTTTCTTCTTTTTCTAATTTATTATTAGTAAAATATTTCCAAACTCCAACAGCTCTTCCGTTTTTATATTGACCTTGAATTGTGCTTATATTACTTGCATCGCTAATATTAATCTTCCCGTGATATTCTCCGTTTAAGTAATTAGATTCTTCTAGAACAACATCATTTTCTGCATATTTTTTATATATCCCGTTTTGAAAATCTTTAACATATTGCACTTCTTCTGCTAAACCTCCACTTTTATAAAACACTTTTTTTAAACCATTTAACTTGTCATTTAAATAAACTTCGGTAGACATAATATCTTTAGAACTATAATGATAAAAAGTCCATTCGCCTTCTTTAAGTTTGTTTACCGTATTACCTTGGCTTACAATAAAACCATTTTGATCATAAAAAACTGTATAAGCTTCTGTTGTATTCTCTTTAAAAGTTCTAGTTGCAATAACTGTTATTGCCTTAGTATCATCTAAATATTTAAAAATACCTATTTCTTTACCATGATTAAAAACGCCTTCGTATCTAGGTCTTTTACTATCAGGATAAACACCAATCCATTTACCGTGTTTATTACCTTTATCGTCTAATTTATTTATATCTGTTTGAGCAATGCTGTTTAAGCTTATTAATACAAGAAAAAATATCGAAATTATAGATTTCATACTTATTAATTTTATCTTTTATTATAACAAAAAAAAGAGTTTTTTAGTGTGTAATTTAATACAAATGTAGATTTAAATAAATCGAAAAAGTCACATAAAATGTGACTTTTTTTTATATGAATAAAAGAGATTATTTCTTTTTGTTTAAGCTTTTTTGTTTTTCTGCTTCTTCCATCATTTCTTGCATTTTTCTTTGAAAACGGTTCATAGTTTTTGGCTTTGTTTTGTTTTCTTGAATTTGTGCATGAATTTTGTCGTTATCTATAATATAGTTTTTAATAATTAACATAATACCAATTGTAATTGCATTAGATATAAAGTAATACAAACTTAAACCAGCTGCAAAGTTATTAAAGAAGAATAGCATCATTAAAGGAGAAATATAAATCATGATTTTCATAATTTTAGCCATATCTGGCATTCCTTCTTGTTGTGGCGTATTCATTATTTGATCTCCAGTTGTCATTTTCATGTAAAAAAAGATTGCAATAGAAGCTAATATTGGAAACAAACTGATATGATTACCATAAAACGGGATGTAAAATGGTAAATTAACCACCGAATCATAAGAAGATAAATCGTCTGCCCAAAGAAAGTTTTGTTGTCTTAAAGATATTGCAGACGGAAAGAAACTAAATAAAGCATAAAACACAGGAATTTGCATAACAGCCGGTAAACATCCTGCCATTGGATTAACACCAGCTTTAGAATACAATTTCATTGTTTCTTGTTGCTTTTTCATTGGATCTTTTGCAAATTTGGCTGTTAACTCTTGCAATTCTGGTCTTAAAACCTTCATTTTAGCCTGAGATAAATAAGACTTATACGTTACAGGAGACATTACTAATCTAACAATAATAGTTAATACAATAATTGCAATACCGTATGGTAAGAAACCAATTAAAAGATTAAATAACGGAATAAAGATAAAACGGTTTATCCATCCAAAGATCCCCCAACCCAATGGTATAATTTCGTCTAGGTTTTTATCGTAACTATCAAGTATTTTATAGTCAGCAGGACCATAATACCAATTCATGTTATAATTTACTTCGCCGTTTTTAAATGCTAAAGGTAAAGATGCTTTAAACTTTTTTGTAAAAATAGTATCTACTTCTTCGTCTTGTACTAAGTTTTCTGATGTAAGTATAGCTTTTTCAAAAGGAGTATCAGTCAATAAAACAGAAGTAAAGAAATGTTGTTTAAATGCAACATAAGAAACAGCTACTGGTTCGTCACTTGTAGTTTTTTGTTGCCCCAAATAATCGTCTTTACCATCTTCGTATTCAAAAACAACTTCTGTGTATCTATTTTCGTAAACAACACTTTTTTCGTTTTTATACGATTTTAACTGCCAATCTAAATTTATTGGGTTTTGAGTATTTAGTACGCTATTTAACCCTTGAGATCTTATACCAAAATCTAACATATAATCGTTAGGCTTTAACACATATCTATATTCTAGATACTTATCTGCTGCAGCTTTTAGCCGTAATGTTAGTACTTGATTTGCTCCTTCTTTTGTTAAAATTGGCTCAAAAGTTAAATCTCTCGTGTTTAGAGTTCTATTGTCTTGCGTTTTAAGCTCTAGATTAAAATCTGAGTTTAAATCTTTAACTATAAATACATTTTTACCAGAACCTTTAGTAAACTGCTCAAATTGCTTCATTTCGGCTTCAATTAAGTAACCACCTTTGTTTGCAATTTTAAGTTTTACTAACTCATTTTCTAATGTAGTAAAAGATTCTTTAGACTTTGGTAACATTGCAGAATATGCAAAAGAACCTAAACTATTTTGTGCATTAATGTTAGATATAGAATCTGATACCGAATTATCTACTACAATCTCTTTTTTTGCTTGAACCGTTTTTGGTTCTACTTCTTGCTTAGCTTTAACAACTTGTTCTTGTTTTGCTTTTTCTTGTAATTCTTTTTCTTGAGATTTTTGGCTATTATACATAACCCAAACCAAGATTACAAAAATTAATACAAAACCAATAATTGAATTAAGATCTAATTTTTTTTGTTCCATTTAATTTAATTAATTTAAAATTTAAAGAGAATAATTACCTAAAATACCTATTTCTCTTTATTTAAAGCAAATCTAGTTTAACTTTTTACAAAAACTACTATCTACTTTTTATTTTTAACAATTGCTTCTATAAAACTCACAAATATTGGATGTGGATTTGCAACTGTACTTTTGTATTCTGGATGATATTGAACACCTATAAAAAATGGGTGATTTTCTAATTCTATAATTTCTACTAAACCTGTTTCTGGATTAGTACCAGAAGCAATAAATCCGCTAGATTCTAACTCTTCTAAATAATTGTTATTAAACTCAAAACGATGACGATGACGTTCTAAGACTTCTTCTTTTTTATAAATTTTATAAGCCAATGTCCCTTTTTTAATAGTACATTTCCAAGCTCCAAGACGCATTGTCCCGCCTTTTTGAGTTACGTTTTTTTGCTCTTCCATTAAACTTATAACAGGATGTTTAGTATCTGGATTCATTTCGGTAGAATTTGCGTCTTTATAACCCAAAACATTTCTAGAATATTCTATAACTGCCATTTGCATACCTAAACAAATTCCGAAAAATGGTATATTATTTTCTCTTGCATATTTAGCAGTTTCTATTTTACCTTCTATACCTCTTTCGCCAAATCCTGGAGCAACTAAAAGACCATCTATGTTTTTAAATTGTTCTTTTGCATTTGTTTGATTTAAAAATTCTGAATGAATACTAATTACATTAACCTTAGTCTCGTTTACAGCTCCAGCATGAATAAATGCTTCTAAAATAGATTTATAAGAATCTTGCAACTCTACATATTTACCAACTAAACCAACATTTATAATATTTTTAGGATTTTTATGTTTTTGTAAAAACTCGTTCCATTGCACTAAATCTGGTGCAGATTTTTCTGGTAAATTTAATTTTTTAAGAGCTACTATATCTAAACCTTCTTTAAGCATAAGGTTTGGCACATCGTAAATTGTAGATGCATCTATAGACTCTATAACTGCTTCTATTTTAACATTACAAAATAAAGCTAATTTTTGGCGTATTTCGTCTGATAATGCATGTTCTGTTCTACAAACTAAAATGTCTGCTTTTATACCGCTTTCCATTAATGTTCTAACAGAATGTTGTGTTGGTTTTGTTTTTAACTCGCCAGCAGCTGCCAAAAACGGAATAAGAGTTAAATGTATAACAATACCATTGTTTTCTCCTAAATCCCAAACTAATTGTCTAACAGATTCTATGTAAGGTAAAGATTCTATATCTCCAACTGTTCCGCCAATTTCTGTAATTACAATATCGTAATCACCGGTTTGGCCAAGCAATTGCATTCTTTCTTTAATTTCGTTTGTAATATGAGGAACAACTTGAACTGTTTTACCCAAAAATTCACCTTTTCTTTCTTTTTCTATAACAGATAAATAAATTCTTCCAGTTGTTACATTATTTGCTTGAGAAGTTGGTACGTTTAAAAAACGTTCGTAATGACCTAAATCTAAATCTGTTTCGGCACCATCATCTGTAACATAACATTCACCATGTTCATACGGGTTTAGAGTTCCAGGATCTACGTTTAAATAAGGGTCAAATTTTTGTATTGTAGTTCTGTAACCTCTAGATTGCAATAATTTTGCTAAAGAAGCTGCTATTATCCCTTTTCCTAAAGAAGAAGTCACGCCGCCAGTAACAAAAATATATTTTGTTTGATCCATTGTATTATTGTTAGTTGTAGTTGTGTAAAAAACGTGGCAAAAATACGATTATAATTTGTGATTGTAAAAATTATATCTAATTGATTAGCTTCTTTTTTTTTGATTTTTATTTAAGGGGAGTTTGTTTTCTTATATTTCTTACTAAATATTCTAGTCCGTTTAATTTTAGCTCATAAACTAATTGAAGTTGTTGCCCTAATTGCCCTTGCGGAAAACCTTTATTACTATACCAAACAACATAATATTCTGGCAAATCTATAAGAAAATACCCTTTGTATTTACCAAAGGGCATTTTAGCATGAGCTAATTTTATTAGTAATTCTCTTTGTTGTTCTATCATCTATTTATAGCCAGTTAAAGGTAATTTCTCTTTCTATGTCTGGATGCAAACTATGGTGAACTGGACAAGTTAGAGCTGTTCTTTCTAAAATGTTTTTAGTTTTTTCGTCTACACTTAACCCCATTTCAAAAACAACTTCTATTTTAGAAATTCTTCTAGGTTCAGACTCCATAAACTTAGTAACCTCGGCAGTTGAACCTTTTAGTTCAATACCCATTGTGGTTGCTTTAATTGCCATAACAGTAAACATGCAACTTGCAAATGCGTTTGCAACTGTATCTGTTGGAGAAAAAGCAGCGCCTTTACCATTATTATCTATTGGAGCATCTGAAATTATTTCATTTCCAGATTGCAAGTGTATAGAAGATGTTCTTAATTCTCCTGAGTATGTTACTTTAGATGTCATTTTATTTCGCGTGTTTTACTGTTAAATCTTCGTCGTCATAATACATTATATAAACTCCTTTGTTTACAAAACCTTCTGTATTTGATAACTGATAATTAAATTTATTTTCTACTCCTTCTGTTATAATTGTTTGTGCGTTTGTAACAAAATTTTCTGTTTGAGACATTCTTAGTAATGTATCAAAAGTAATATCAAAACCTCTTATTGCAAATTGATTAGGAAAAACTCCATTAATCTTTCTGTAATCTGCTGCAAATTTTAAAGATTGTTCAGTTTCTTGATAATTTGTTAAAGACGGAAATAATATTCTTTGTTTAACTATTTTTGGAAAAATTTCGTGAGTTTCAAACGTGTCGTTAATATCTAAAACCACTAATTCTACTATATATCCATCTGCTTTAGCTTTATCACAGTGACTCAATGCGTTTAAAATTGTGTTTGTACTTGCAGTTTCTAAAATAAAATAATTGGTTTTTTCTTTGTTAAATTTTGTTCTAATTTCTTCGTAATCATAACCTCCTTTTTCTGTTATAGAAGCAAGAAAAACATCTTTATGATTCTCCTCAAAAAACTGCCTTGATACTAATTTCTTTTTATCAATTAAAGCAATCATATTCCCTTTTTTACTTCTAATATAGTCTAACATTGCTGTTTTTACATAGTCTGATTGAGGCATTGATTGAAACAAATTAGAATATGTTTTAGTAGTTTCTCTTAACGGAGAAATAACTGGCACATTATACTCGTTTAATAACTGAGCTGCTTGCTCTACATATTGAGGGTAAAATGGCCCTATAACCACATTTGCATTCTTTAAGTTGTTGTTTTTTATTATAAATTCTACTCTAGACGAACTTTTAGATTCTTGTGTGTCAAATATTTTGATATTTAAATTCAATCCTAGTTTTTTAACAGAGTCTATTGCCATTAATGAGCCCGAATAAAAATCTAATGTCATGTTTAAAAAACTATCTTTTTTTAGTCTTTCTTTTATAGAAAGAGTTGTGTCGCTAGCAATATTAGAAATATTAAATGGTAATAATAACACAAGTTCTTTAACTTGTTCACTTGGGTTTAATGATAACGTTAAATCTTTTAGTTCTTTTTGTTTATTTAAAGAAGGCGAAAATTTTGTTGGAATTTTTAAAACCATCCCTTCTTTTACTCCATTTTCTAACTCTGGATTTAAAGCAATTAATTGGTCTTGCTCTAAATTAAACATTTTAGATAGTCCAAACAAAGTTTCTTGAGGTTTTACAACATACTCTAATAAATAATTTGCCTTTGGTGTATTTGATAATTTATTTTTAGAAACAACTAATTTATATCCAAGTGGGATATCGTCTACAGATATCTCAGGATTTAATTTTGCTAATTTTTTTGGTGTTGTATTATATTTATTAGCTAAAAAATAAAGCGTTTCGCCAGATTGTATTTCATGGTATAAAGCATTGTTTTTTGTTGTATCTCTTTTAGTTACAGCTCTTTTTTCTTTAAACGGAATAGCCAATACTTGACCTGCTTTTAAACCTTCTTTTAAAATTTCTTTATTTATATTTTCTAATTCAAGAATACTTACTCCGTATTTTTTGGCAATACCATATAAAGTGTCTTGCAAATTTACAAAATGAGTATCAAGAGCTTGAGCAGTTACAACAGGTTTTGGAGTTTCTTTTGCTTTATCAAAAACATTAGAATTTTTATTAGATTTTGAAGGAATTAGCACTACGCTGTTTTCATTCAACCCGGTTTTTACATCTGGGTTTAATTGATAAATTTCGTAAGGCGTAACTTTATATTTTTGAGCAATTTGTGTTACAGTTTCGCCTTTTTTAACAGTATGTTTTATTACGTTTTGGGCTATTGTATTAATAGAAAAACTAAATAGAAAAACTAATAATAAAACTCTTCCTTTGGTATTCATATATAAATTTTGACTAAATTATTTTGTTTGAATTATTAAAACTTGACCTCTTTTAAATCCTCTATTGCAAATCTATTTTTTCTAATAATGTTATAAAATTAGTAAACAGTAATAAATTACACATCAAAAATAGCAAATATCTTTAATGTGTAATTATAAGGTGGGTTCTATAAATTAGTTTTTTTATCTATATAAATATTTTACTGATGTTCTTTTTGTTTTATTTTAACATCTTTTTCCCATTTTTGTTGTCTTATAGCTCGCTATAAGACAACAAAAATAAAAAAAATCTATTCAAAATAAATTCAAAAATAACTATCAGCTAATTTATAGAACCCACCTAAATATATTTATTCCCATTCTATAGTTGCAGGTGGTTTAGAGCTAATATCGTAAACTACTCTATTAACACCTTTAACTTTGTTTATTATTTCGTTTGAGATTTTCATTAAAAATTCATAAGGTAAATGTACCCAATCTGCTGTCATTCCGTCTGTAGATTCTACGGCTCTTAATGCTACAACTTTTTCGTATGTACGTTCATCTCCCATTACTCCTACACTATTTATAGGTAATAAAATTGCACCAGCTTGCCAAACTTTATCATACAAGCCGTGTGTTTTTAAACCTTCTATAAATATTGCATCTACTTCTTGGAGTATTCTTACTTTTTCGTTTGTAATTGCTCCTAAAATTCTAATAGATAATCCCGGTCCAGGAAAAGGATGTCTGCCTAATAATTCGGCATCTATCCCAAGAGAAGCTCCAACACGTCTAACTTCATCTTTAAACAACATGCGCAATGGTTCTACTATTTGTAGTTTCATATAATCAGGTAATCCACCAACGTTATGATGTGACTTGATAGTAGCAGATGGTCCTTTTACAGAAACAGATTCAATAACATCTGGATAAATTGTTCCTTGTGCTAACCACTTTACCTCTTTTATTTGGTTGGCTTCATCATCAAAAACCTCGATAAAAACTCTTCCAATAGTTTTTCTTTTATGTTCTGGTTCTTCTATACCATCTAATTGACTTAAAAATCTATCAGCAGCATCGACACCTTTTACGTTTAACCCCATTCCTTTGTATTGTTCTAATACGCTTTGAAATTCGTTTTTACGTAATAAACCATTATTAACAAAAATACAATATAAATTTTTGCCTATTGCTTTATGTAATAAAACAGCAGCAACGGTAGAATCTACTCCGCCAGATAAACCTAATACTACTTTATCGTCTTTAATTTTATTTTTTAACTCGTCTATTATATCTTCTACAAAAGCGTTTGGTGTAAAATTTTGAGGAACCTCTGCTATGTTAACTAAGAAATTTTCTAGCATTTGTTTGCCATCTGTAGAATGGTAAACTTCTGGATGAAACTGAATTGCATAAGTGTTTTCTCCTTCTATTCTAAAAGCTGCATTTTCTACATCTTTTGTACTTGCAAGTTTTACTCCGTTTGTTGGTAGTTGCTTAATTGTATCGCTATGACTCATCCAAACTTGACTGTCTAAATTAACATTTTTTAAAAAAATTTCGTTTTCTTTTATATAACTAAGATTCGCTCTACCGTATTCTCTTGTATTAGAAGGTGCTACTTGTCCGCCATTAAAATGAGCTAAATATTGAGCTCCATAACATACGGCTAACAAAGGCAGTTTACCTCTAATTTGAGATAAATCTGGATGAAGAGCATCTTCGGCTCTAACAGAAAATGGGCTTCCAGAAAGGATAACTGCTTTAAAACTTGATAAATCACTCGGAAAGTGATTGTAAGGAAAAATTTCGCAGAATATATTTAATTCTCGAACTCTTCTCGCAATAAGTTGTGTGTATTGCGATCCAAAATCTAATATAAGTACGTTGTGTTGCATGTGCAAAAATAGAGATAATCCTTAAATCTTAAAAATGAAATTTAAAAAAAGTAATAAAAAAAAGTAATTACTTTGTCTTTTTTAAAGATTAGCATGTTATTACAATCCGATTTCTACTTGAAAACGTAAATACCAGTTGTTTTTTGTTGTACCGTTTAAAAAATTTAACTCGTCTAAAGTTAATTCTGTTTGCATTTTAAATTTATGTTCCCAAAAGTATTTTGTTAAACCAATACTGTATTGTTTTAAATCTGGAGTTAATTCGGCTATTTGAGTGGCAACATCTTGAGTAGAAAATCTACCTGCTACTTCTATATTGTTTTTAAACAAGTAACTCATTTGGTAATCAAAACCTTCTCCAACATATACATATCTTGATTGAGATAAGTTTAACGGATTTACCGTTATTGCATTATCTGTAGATCTATTCATGTAAACCGCCATAAACGCCCAACCTTTATATTTTAACATTGCATCTGTAAAAACAGAATTTAAATCTCTTTTTTCGTATAAATCAGAGCCTGTTTGACCTTGTGTTCTTCTAGCTTTTACATTTCTTTGAAAGCCTGTAGAAATCATTAATTTAGGAGTTTGTTCTCTTTTTATATCACCTTCAAAAAACTCTCCTCCTTTTGTAAATTCTCCAAACGGAAACAGCTCAATTTTTCCTGTTAAAGCATAACCATTATCTGGATTTTTAGTTACATTTCTACCATTTCCAGAACTAATTGCAGATTTAAAACTGTAAGAAAATTTGTCTTTATATTCTTTTGTATAATATGCATGAATACCAAAATCTCTATCGATAGTAAATCTTGCATTGTTTATTGTTCTATCTGTAAACTGTAATGCACTAGATGAGTTTATTCTTTGTCTGTTACCTGGTAATTTAGTTTGTCCAAAAACAAAACTCCATGTGTCGTTTGGTTTATAATATACAACTGCATCTCTAATTATATTTACATTTTCTCCAGGAATAGTTACTCCTACATCTCCAGGAGCAAAAGATAATTGAATTGCGTATAAAAATCTTGAATCAACTATAAAACCATCAAATCTTAAACGTAATCTTTTAACTTCACCTTGGTAAGTTTCTTCTTCACCTTCATCTTTGGTATAGGTTAATCTATTTTGAATTCGAAACCTCATATTCATGCTAAAAGTACTATCTGGAGCAACAAATCCAACCCCTTTTCCAAACTGAAATTCTGGTATTGATTCTAAATCAATTGATTTTGAATTTTCTGATTGTTTATTTGATTGCGAATATCCTATTAAACTTATTAAAAATAAAAATAATGATGCCTTGATTTTCATATAATTTATTCTATTATATTTTTTGTGCAAAATTAAGCTATATAAAATAGCGTGTGTTAACTTAACGTTAAATTAGCGTTTGTTTAATGTTGTATGCCCTTGTTTTATATTGAAATAATACAATCTTATTTTTAAGTTAAATATATTTAGAAAAATTATATTTATACTTTTGCAAACAAATAATTAAACCATGTCAAATATATATTTAGGGTTTCATTTTAAAGTTGACCCAAAAGAATTAGGCAGCGAAATATTAGTAGCAGAATTAGGAGAAAAACCTTTTGAAAGCTTTATAGAAACAGAATTAGGTGTTATAGCATATATTCAAAAAGAGTTTTATACCAAAGATGTTTTAGATGATATTTTTATTCTTACTTCTCCAGAATTTACCATAAGCTATCATATAGAAGAAATTGAACCAGTTAACTGGAATGAAGAATGGGAAAAAAATTTTAACCCTATAGATGTTGATGGAATTTGTTATGTTAGAGCTCCTTTTCATGAAAAAACAACTGCAAAATACGATATAATTATAGAGCCAAAAATGAGTTTTGGTACTGGTCATCATGAAACTACACATATGATGATTCAGCATTTATTAGCAACAGATGTTACCAATAAAAAAACTTTAGACATGGGTTGCGGAACTGCTATTCTTGCCATTCTTGCAGAAATGAAAGGTGCTAAACCAACAGATGCAATTGATATAGATAATTGGTGTTATTTAAATTCTATAGAAAACATAGAACGTAATAATTGCACTAACATTACCGTTTATGAAGGAAATGCAAGCTTATTAGTTGATAAAAATTACGATTTAATACTTGCAAATATTAACAGAAACATTCTTTTAAACGACATGGAACAATATGCAAAATGTTTAAACCCTAACGGAATTTTATTTTTAAGTGGTTTTTATACAGAAGACATGCCTGCAATTACAGAATGTTGCAAAATGAACAAATTGACCTATATTAATAAATTAGAAAGAAATAATTGGGTGTCGTTACAATTTCATAAAAAATAATTTTTTGAAAAGAAACTAACTTTTTGTAAGTTAGCCTATTATTAACACAATATGAATACAATAGAGAAAGTAAAAGAAGAAGTAAGTGTAGCAGAATTAATCAATGTAAACAACCAAATTGTTCTACATAATGATGATGTAAATACTTTTGATTATGTTATAGAAACACTTATAAATATTTGCGAACATACAGCAGAACAAGCAGAACAATGTGCTATTCTAGTTCATTATAAAGGAAAATGTACTGTTAAAACTGGCTCTTTTGATGAGTTAAAACCAAAGTGCATACAACTCTTAAGTCTTGGGTTAAGTGCAGAATTAATTTAATATCATATCTACTAACAAAAACCCCTAAACTTGTGGAACAATACGGCAAAACCTTAATAATTGCAATGCCAATATTTTTGGTATTAATTTTAATTGAAAAACTTTACGGTTACTTTAAAGGAGAAGATACGGCACCATATATGGATAGCATTTCTAGTATTAGTTCTGGCATTACAAATGCATTAAAAGATGTGTTAGGCATTAGTATAGCTTTAGTTTCTTATGAATGGATGGTGACTAATTTGGCTTTTTTTAGTTTAGAAACAAATATTACAACAACTATTATTGCCTTTTTTATTATTGATTTTTATGGGTATTGGACACATAGATGGTCGCATCAAATAAACTTTTTATGGAATAAACATGCAATTCACCATAGTAGCGAAGAGTTTAATTTGGCTTGTGCATTAAGACAAACTATATCATCATTTGTAAATTTATTTACATTTTTATTATTACCCGCTGCCTTTTTAGGTGTTCCGGCTGTATTAATTGCAACTATAATACCTATTCATTTATTTATGCAATTCTGGTATCATACAAGACATATAAGCAAACTTGGAATTTTAGAGAAAATAATAGTTACACCATCTCATCATAGAGTTCATCATGCAATAAACAAGGAGTATTTAGACAAAAATCATGGTCAAATATTTATTTTTTGGGATAAGTGGTTTGGTACTTTTCAAGAAGAATTAAAAGATGTTCCAGCAGTATATGGAATAACAAGACCAGCTCAAACTTGGAATCCTATTAAAATTAATTTTCAGCATTTATGGCTAATGATAAATGATGCTTGGCACGCAAAAAGCTGGAAAGATAAATTTAGAATTTGGTTTATGCCAACAGGTTGGAGACCTGAAGGATTTGATGACTTACATCCTGTAGATAAAATTGATGATGTTTATAATTTTTTTAAATTTAATCCAAGGCATACCAAAAGATTAAGAATATGGTCTTTACTACAAATGTTAGTAACGTTAGGCTTTGTTGGTTATTTGTTTTATAACATTGGCTCAATAGGCATTCCGGGAGTTTTTATATACGGAGTTTTTATATTTTTAAGCATCTATAGTTATACAGAATTAATGGATATTAATTCTAATGCTCTATGGTTTGAATGTTTAAGAGTTCTTTATGGCGTAGCTATTGTAGTATATACACAAGATTGGTTTGGAATGGTAAACACATATAGCTGGTCTATATACATAATTGTAGAATATTTATTAACATCTTTACTTATTACACTGTATTTTGTTAATTACGAATTTGGTATAGATAGAAACAAATTAACTTATATAGAAGAGTAATGAAAAACAAGGTATTTTATTATTTATTTTTTGTATTAATTTTTTTATACATAGGGTTATTAGCATTTAACCAGGATAATTTGTCTAATTTTTTAAAGCCATTAATTATTCCGTCGCTAATAGCTTACACCTTAATTAATCCTAAATTTAAAACAAGAAAACTTTTATTAGTTGCTTTAATTTTTTCTTGGATTGGCGATGTAATATTAATATTTGCACCTATACATCAATTTTATTTTGTTTTTGGTTTAGTTGCCTTTTTAATCTCTCATTTAGTATATATCAAATTATTTATAAAACAAAATATAACTACATCTAACTATCGTTTTTTAATAATAATACCAATACTTATAACATATTTAATTGGGTTTTTATATATACTCTGGAATAATCTAAATCAACTAAAAGTACCTGTAACAATTTATGCAATAGTAATTGCATCTATGTTATTTTTTGCTACAAAAGGGTATTTTAACTGGAAAGGAAAAGAAAAAGTTTATATATTAGTTGGAGCTTTGTTTTTTATTATTTCTGATAGTATTTTAGCCATAAATAAGTTTTACGTAACACTACAATACAACTCATTACTAATAATGATTACATATATTTTAGCACAGTTTTTAATAGTATATGGAATTTGTTCTATAAACAAAAAAGCACCCGTAACAGATGCTATTTAATAAAATATTATGTATTAATGAGGTAATTTATCTTTTATAACTCCGTAAATAAAAGTGCCTAAAATTGCTCCTAATAAAACATAAGCCACATTTAAAAATCCAGCTCCTAGTAAAATAAAAATTGGTCCCGGACAAGCTCCTACTAATCCCCATCCTAAACCAAAAAATATTCCGCCAATCCAATATCTAGCATTTCCTTTTTCTTTATCAAGAATTTCTATTGGTTGACCATAAATATCTTTTAATTTTGTTCTTTTAATTAATTGCAAGCCTATCAATCCAGTAATAATAGCAGTAGCAATTATACCGTACATATGAAAAGATTGAAAATGAAACATTTCGTAAATTCTATACCAAGAAATGGCTTCAGACTTAGTTAAAACGATACCAAAGACAAAACCTGTAAATAAATATTTTAATAAATTCATGATATATAAATTAAGATAATAAAAAAGGTAAAATTAAAAATGCCATAATAAGTCCTCCAATAAAAAAGCCAATTACCGCTTTTAAAGAAGGTATTTGCAAATTGCTTAATCCAGAAATAGCATGACCAGAAGTACAACCACCAGCATATCTACTGCCAAAACCAATTAATAATCCTCCCAAAAGCAAAATTGCTATAGATTTTGGAGAGTTATTGGCAAAAATAGAATCTGGCATTAATTTTCCGTTTGGTTCTTCTACTCCTAATTCTTGCAGTTCTATAATAGTTTGTGGATTTATAGAAACATTAGAAGCATCACTTAAATAATTAACTGCAACAAAACCTCCAATCATTGCTCCGGCAACTACTATTAAATTCCATCTTTGAGACTTCCAATCCCAATTAAAAAAAGAAAATTTTTTGCCAATTCCTGTTAAAGAGCATAAAGTTCTAAGATTAGAAGACATCCCAAATGTTTTGCCAAAAAAAGTTAAGGTTAGCATTATTAGTCCGATTATTAATCCAGAAATAGACCAATGCCACGTTTGAGAAATTAATTCCATTTAATTAAGTTTTGCACAAAAGTAATCATTGTTATCCGATAAAAAAAGAAGCTGAAAATTAAAAGTCAGTTAGACTTGGCGGTAAAAAGCATGGTTGAAACTGATAAAAATAACAAAGACATATCGGTTATACAGGAATTATGAATAATAAACAGCTATATTTGAAAGGATATAACAAGTTGTACACAATCCTGAGTGAAATTGAATAAAGACACATATGAAAAATGCTATTGGTGTTCAGAACCCGCAATCGGAATAGAACATGTTCCTCCACAAAATCTTTTTCCAAAAGGACACAGGAAAGACCTCATTACTGTTCCAGCTTGTAATCAGCATAATCAGGACTTTTCAAAAATAGATGAAAGAATTAGATTCCATATGACTTCAATGGGTGGTGAATCAAAACTTGCAATGAAACATTTTGACACTAAAACCATTAGAGGATTAAAAAGAAAAGAAAGCCTAGGTTTAACAATTGATTTAGTTCAAAATAGATTTACAACACCTGAAGGAAAAACCCATTCAAGAGAAAAGGCTGAAAACTGGGATTTATACTTTGAAAAAATTATAAAGGGAATATATTATTACCATTTTAAGAGAAATTTAATTAGCACGACTCACTTTTTTTCTAACAAAATGACAGTTTTGAGTTTATCTGCTAATGCACATTTTTATTATCATTTACTAGAATATGAATTAGCCGAATTTTGGATTGAAGGAAATTCCAAAAACAAAGAAGTATTTGATTACAAATATTATTACTCTGAATCAGAAAAACGATTCTTTACTGTTATGACGTTTTATGAGAACCATAAAGTCATAGGTTTATCATTACCGATTGGAAAAAAAATAGATGATTATGGATTAGACTTTGAAGTATATAAAGAACGTATTGAGGAAATGAATAAAAACAAACAATAGGCACTGTGTACAACACCGCATTTAATTTATGCTTACTTTTAAACTAAATACAAACCGACAAACATTCAACAAGCAATTTGAGATTATTAAATTTAGAAAAGGTAATGATGAAAAAGATTTAGTTATAAATGGTAAATCTCCATATTTCAGAATTTTAATAAAACACAGAAAAGCTACTAAGTGAAAACAACACTACCAACAGACATAACAGTTAAAGACATTTGCGAAGGATTATACCTGACAGGTTTTAAAAACCTGTCAGGTATGTTTAGGTAAGAAAATATAAAAACATAAATGGTTATGCAACAAATTATCCCTCTAGAAAACGGAAAATATTATCACATTTACAATCGTGGTATAAATAGCGATATTCTTTTCAAGGATAACGACAATTATAATTATTTCTTGAAACTATATGACACACATATAGACCCGATTGCTGAAACTTTTGCTTGGTGCTTAATGAAAAACCACTTTCATTTTTTGATACGTATCAAAGAGATTGAAGAAATTAAAGCAGAAATTAAAATCCAACCTTCTCAATCTTTTTCTAATTTGTTTAATGCTTACACCAAAGCATTTAATAAAAAATACAATAGACACGGTGCCCTTTTTGAAAGACCATTCAGAAGAAAAACAGTAAATTATGATACCTATTTTCAAAATCTAATAGTTTATATTCATAATAATCCCGTGCATCACAATATTTGCGACCATCCATTAGAATATGCTTGGAGTTCCTATTTAAGTTGCCTTTCGGGTAAACCAACAAAGTTAAAACGTAAAGAAGTTATAGAAATATTTGATGATGTAGAAAACTTTAAATACGTGCATCAATTAAAAAACCACAATACAATAGAACAATTTTTAGGAGAATAACTAACACCTGACAGGTTTTAAAAACCCAGCTCTACGAAGTATTCTAAAGTAACGTGATGCTCCGCATTCTATGATAAAAAATCAAATTTTATTTATAAATTTGGATTTAAAATAAAAGAGTATGAAATCAGCATAACGTGAATGCGATGCAAACACCGATGAGCATTAATTTATACGGTTATAGCACAATTTATACAATATGAACTAAAAAAATATAAACATAAATAAATGAAAAACATTAATTATATCTTACTTATTCTACTTTTTACATTTGTAACTTCTTGTATTAGTACAAAAGGTTTTATAAAAAATATAGACGATAATGCTGCTACTCCAATATTAAAAGACGACAACTCTTTTGTAATAAAGAATAAAAGTTCTAATCCAAATTATGGGTTCAATAAAGATTATCCAATTAATATATTTTATGCAAATACGCTAAACGATACAATTAATCAAATGCGGTTTTTAAATGCATTAGCAGGACCAAAAGGAGAAGAACTTATTTATAGTAAAGAAGAAAGTTGCTGTCCGTTTCCAACAAATAGAAGCAATGTTGGAGCTGGTTTTTTAGATGTTTATAAAATTACTTGGAGTAAAAATACTAAACCAATCTTACTGTATTTTAATATATATGAAAAAGGAATATTAGAAATTCCGGTTGGATTAACATCTAAAAAAAGAGATTAATTTTTAAACCCAAATAAAATTGTAATTTTGCAAGTATAAAATTTTATAATGGATATTACAAACATACCCCAAATTAAACATACAAAAAGCGGAAACTTTTTTATTCTTGCCGGACCTTGTGCTATAGAAAGCGAAGAAATGGCTTTAAGAATTGCAGATAGACTAGTAATAATTACAGACAAATTAGAGATTCCGTACATATTTAAAGGTTCTTTTAAAAAAGCAAATAGATCTAGAATTGATAGTTTTTCTGGAATTGGAGACGAAAAAGCATTAAAAATACTCGAAAAAGTATCTAAAACTTTTGGAGTTCCAACAGTTACAGATATTCACACAAACGAAGATGCCGCAATGGCTGCAGAATATGTAGATATACTTCAAATTCCTGCATTTTTAGTTAGACAAACAGACTTAGTTATTGCTGCTGCAAAAACTGGTAAAACTGTTAATCTTAAAAAAGGGCAGTTTATGAGTCCAGAAAGCATGAAACACGCTGTGCAAAAAGTACTAGATTGTAGCAACCAAAACATCATGGTAACAGACAGAGGAACTATGTTTGGTTACCAAGACATGATTGTAGATTTTAGAGGAATACCAACCTTGCAACAATATGCTACAACTGTTTTAGATGTTACTCATTCTTTACAACAGCCCAATCAAACTGCTGGAGTTACTGGAGGAAGACCAGACATGATAGAAACCATTGCAAAAGCAGGTATTGCTGTTGGTGTTGACGGTATTTTTATAGAAACACATTTTGATCCAGCAAATGCAAAAAGCGATGGAGCAAACATGCTTCATTTAGACTACTTTGAAGCTTTAATGAAAAAGTTAGTTGCTATTAGACAAACTGTAAATCAATTTTAAATTCTTAAAAAAATCAATCTTGAAAAATAAATTATTATTGATTCTTGCAATTTCTTGTGCCTTTTTGGAACAAGTTCAATCTCAAGAAATAGTATTACAAAAAGAATATACAAAAAGTAACAAGGGTAAATTTTTTGTGTATTGGGGAGGAAATCGTGGAAATTATTCTAAATCAGATATAAGATTTACTGGCGAAAACTACGACTTTACACTTCAAAACGTTACTGCAAAAGACAAACCAAAAGGTTGGCATTTAGATTATGTAAATCCTGCTAGAATGACAATACCGCAAACAAATTTTAGAATAGGTTATTTTGTAACAGACAAATACAATGTTTCTATAGGTGTTGATCATATGAAATATGTAATGAATCAAAATCAGGCAGTTACAATAAACGGATTTTATCCAAATGTTGGTGCTTATGGAGAAGTATTACCAAATAATCAAGTGTTATTAACCGAAGACTTTTTAACTTTTGAGCACACAGATGGTTTAAATTACATTAATACCGAAGTTGCAAGAGTAGATGATATATCTTATTTATTAAACATTACAAATACAGAGAAGTTTCAAATAAATTTAACAGAAGGTTTAGGCTTTGGTTTATTATATCCAAAAACAAACACAAAATTATTAGGTAAAGATAGATACGATGACTTTCATGTTTCTGGATATGGTGTATCTGCAAAAGTTGGATTAAACTTTACCTTTTATAAGCACTTTTTTATTCAAACAGAATTAAAAGGTGGTTATATAAATATGAATAACATTAGAACAACTAGTTCTGTTGCAGATAAAGCAGAGCAAAGCTTCTTCTTTTTTCAAAAAATTATTACCCTAGGAGGAATATTTAAATTATAATTTAATTAATGACTTCCTTCTATTGCATCAACATCTATGTTTTGTTTTTTTAATAATTTCTTTACAATTACAGCAAACAATGTTAAATATACAAAACATACAACTGTAATAATATAAGATTGATGAATGCCAATAATATCTGCTAATTTTCCTTGAATTGGCGGAATAATTCCACCTCCTAAAATCATCATTACTAAAAAAGCAGAACCTTGCGAAGTATATTTTCCTAATCCTATAATAGATAAACTAAAAATAGATGGCCACATAATACTACAAGCCAAACCACCTGCTAAAAATGCATAAATTGCTATCATTCCAGTACTAAACAAACCAACTAACATGGCAACAATACCAAAACTGCCAAAAATCATTAATGTTCTTGCTGGCTTATCTTTGCTTAAAAAGAAAGCAATTATTTGAGCAATTACACAAACTACATAATAATACAAAGGTTTCATGTCTTTACCAGAAACTATATTAACACTTAAAATAATTGCAAAAGCCACTAATGGAACTACAATTAATGCAATTGTTTTTTTAGAACCTTGTAAGTTAAAAACACTAATTGCACCAGCCCAACGACCAATCATTAAACTTCCCCAATACATAGAAACATACGGAGCAATGTCTGAAGATTGCAAGTTTCCAAATTCTTCTAAACTTAATAATTCTCCTAAGTTACTACCTATTGCTACTTCTACTCCAACGTATGTAAAAATGGCAAGCATTCCTAAAACCAATTGCGGATATTGCATAGCTCCCCAACCTTCTGGTTTTTTATTAGCAGAAAAATAAGAAAAGGAAATTCCGCCAAGAACTACAAATAATGCACCGGTTAACCACCACATTCTTTTTTGTTCTAAAGGCTCTTTTAAATCTTTAATACTTGCTTCTGTTATAGTAATATTATTGAGAATAATTTTTTTATCGATTGTTGCACTAACTAAATCTACATTTTTAAATTGGGCTAAATCTTTATTTAAAATTTCTATTTTTAAGGCTTCTTCACTCTTATAACTCTGAAAAACAGGAGTAAACATAACAGCCAAAAGAACTGTCATTACTACAAGAGTTTTTAAAGCTTTGTTTGCTTTTTCTATTGGCTCATCTGCAATTCCGCTTGGTACTTTTTTAGAAAAATAGAATAATGCTGCTGCTGCAATAAATAATAAACCTACACCAATGTATAGTAAAACAACTTTATTAAGTGCTAAAGATTTTATTTGTTCGTCTGTTACAGATTCTGCAGTACCAAACAATGCTAGGGCAACAACAATAGGACCTATTGTTGTTCCAAAAGAATTTATTCCGCCACCAAGGTTTACTCTACTTGCTCCAGTTTTTGGGTCGCCTAATAAAATTGCAAAAGGGTTTGCAGCAGTTTGTTGTAACGAAAACCCTAATGCTACAATAAATAGCCCTACTAACATTCCGGCATAAACACTTGCTTCTACAGCAACTATCATTGCTCCAGCACCTAATGCAGAAAATAAAAGTCCGTAAACAATACTCTTTTTATAACCCCATTTACCAACTATATCTTTACCAGATAAATCTCCAAAAGCAAATAACAATAATGCACCAACATAATATGCTGTATAGAAAGCAAAATCTACAAGTTGAGATTGAAATTGATCTAATGAAAAATAACTTTTACAAAACGGAATAAAAATACTGTTTCCCGCAGCAATAAAGCCCCAAAAGAAAAACACTGTAATAAGTGTATAAAGTGCCGGATAATTAGTTGGTTTGTTAATTGTACTCATAAATTTGTTTTGGTTTGTTAATTGGTTTTATGCTTATAGCAATTTAGCATCCTTTTGTCAAATTTAATTTAATTTTTGACTTAGAAGTAACTTTACAAAAATAAAAAATCCCAATTAAATTAATAATCGGGATTTATCTTATTTTTCGTCTACAAAATCTTGTAGATATTTAAACCTTTCTGTTAGTTTTCCTTCAGATGTAATTTTTGCACGTTCTAAGATTCCGTCTTTATCATTATTAAAAAACGCAGGAATAACATGTTGTAAAAACATTTCTCCAAATCCAACACTAGCATCTTTAGGTAATTCGCATGGTAAATTATCAACACTCATAACCATAATAGAAGCTGGATGAGAATAATGAACCTCTTTATGTTCTCTAGGTAAATAGCCAAAAAAGGGCTCTGCAATTGTACTTGCTTTAATTGTAGAAACTATTGGACCATTAACATCACAAGAAATATCTGCAACAACTTTTATTTTACAATCGTGAGCATTAAGCATTTGACTTGTTAAAATATTTGGAGAACCATTTCCAAAAAAATGCCCTGCCATAAAAATATCTGCTACTTTAGTAAATCGTTCGAAATCTGAAATATAGTCTTGCGGATTATTATAAAAATCTAAAACATTTAAAACTTGACCGTCTTTTCTTTTATTATAATCTAATACATCAATATTAACATAAACAGGATGTGTATATGTTTTAGTTAAAAAATCGTTTACACTAACTGCTTTAATTTTAACGGCATCTAGAATTTCTTTTGCTCCTAAACCAACTTTACCTTTACCAGTTAAAACAATTTTAATAGATGGTAAAACTTGGCGTTTAATTCTTGCTATTAACTCTTCTATATTTGGTAATGTTTCTGCTTTAGCAATGTTAAACAAATCATATTTAACACCAAAAGCTCTAAAACCATTATAGCAACCAACAATTCCAGCATATCTACCAAACCCAATTAAGCGTCTGTTTTCAGAATCTACAATAGTTTCATAATCATATAACTCTATATTTTTTTCTAAAACAGCTTTTAATAAATCTCTATTATAGTGTTGTTTTTTAATTGTATGAGAAAAAAAGAAATATTTTTTATTAGAAATTAAAGCATCTATTGGCACTTCTTTTATTCCAAGAAGGACATCGCAATCATTCAAATCAGTTGACACATTTATACCTAAAGTAATATATGACTCATCAGGAAAAATTCTAATATCAGAACTTTCTACAACAATTTCGGCAGTTGGAAACTTTTGTTTTAACTCGACCAATTTTTTAGGACTAAATACTACTCTTCTATCTGGCGGGTTTTTTCTTTCTTTTATTATTCCGAATTTCATTAATGTGATATTTTATTGCTTTTCTTTATTAATATGTTTCAAATATAACATAAATAGATTTTTGTTGCAACATTTCTTTTAGCAGTTTTTTTAACTATATTTGTGGTCTAATTCTTTCTGAATTAGAAATAGTTCATTTACATATTGGGGTCGACCGGTTTTGACAGCAAGTGGAACATAACGGTAAGCACGTCGAGCATTGTACTTAGGCTCGTAAATCTCAAGGTGCAACACTTTTACACGGCGAAAATAATTACGCTTTAGCTGCTTAATCTGAATTATAGTAAGATTTGCCTAGTTCCTACAAGGTAGGAAAGCTAGATTCTCCTCGAAAGCCTTGGTTTGTGGCGTTTGATTTAGGAGAACCGTAAAAATAAACCTAGAAACAAATAAACTTTGGGTTTGTTTTGACAATTAAAAAGATAAGCAACAGGTGGAAGTCTTAATCCTAGCTTGTTGACGAAAATTAAATATAAGAATAAACGTGTAGAAAGCTCTTAGGTTGCTTGTTTGGACGAGAGTTCGATTCTCTCCGGCTCCACAAAA